>VFQT010005183.1_pt1 | contig 10134 bp, 9 predicted proteins | sample 3512381 | NCBI WGS metagenome assembly VFQT01 (sample SAMN10412376, study PRJNA504923) | tailings metagenome | isolation source: Relicate 2 Philex TSF3 active mining site | place: Philippines: Tuba, Benguet | collected 2017-08-29 | reverse complement strand
ATTCCTTGGTAGCACCTATTCGCGGTCAGGGGGCATGGAAGCCAACGGACAGCGTCTTGTTCCAGCATTCGAAGAAGCGATTTACCAGCTGAAGGACGGACAGATTTCCGGCAAGGTGAAGACGCTGTTCGGTACACACATCATCATCCGTGATTCAACCAAGCGTCCCGACGCTGCTGTCGAGCGCGATGCAGCAAAGCGCACGTATCGTCGCCTCTACTTCGAAGAAGACAAGCGCATGGTGCTCGACTCGGTAAAGACGGCGCTTGGATATCGCTGGAATGCCGACGTGCTCGCGCTGTTCCTCGACACCATCGACTCAACAAAGAATACGCAAGACACAACATGGGCTCGGAAGGTCACACCGTTGATCGCCGACAAGGTGATCTACACCATGCCACGAGGTCCAATCACGGTGGGACAATTCACCGACTCGTTGCGTCTGCGCATCGATATGCGTGGCTTCACGCTTAACCGTGCAGGTCTTGATCGTGCCATCAACAAGATCAGCGATCCACTTGCACTCGAGCAGGCGACGAAGGACCTTGAAGTACGCTACCCAGACTTCGCATCGCTGATGCAAGAGTTCAATGATGGCATTCTGCTCTTCAAGGTTGAAGAGAAGGAAGTATGGAGCAAGCTCCGCTTCGACACTGTCGATGCACACGCGTTCTACGACACGACACGCACACGTTGGACGACGGAAGCGAAGGTGAATCTTACCGAGTGTTACCTCCTGAACGATTCACTTGCCAAGGCCATTGCCGAGCGCGCACGCAAGGGCGAGAACCTCGGTACGCTCGCAGCCGAGAACACGCAACGTGAAGGTGGACGCGAGCGCAAGGGCGCGTTGCTCGCGCAGTCACCGAAGTCATCGAAGCTTGCACAAAAGGTAACAGCAACCACCAAGATTGGCGACATCATCGGTCCATTCCCGATCGATGCTGGCTGGAGCGTCATCCGCTACGACGGTCCGGTTGCACCGCAACAAAAGTCGTTCGACGACGCGCTGACAGAACTCGCACCTGCCTATCAGGATGCGCTTCAGAAGCGCCTCACGGAATCATGGCTCTCTGGTGTCCGTGCCAAGCACCCAGTGGTCTACAACACGAAGGTCATCGACGGCATCTGGAAGACATCATCGACACCACGTTCGAAGAACTAATCACGTCGGCATATCATGCGCACACCTCTTGTCATCGTAACGATCATTCTCCTGAGCATTCTCTCGATGCGTGGGCATGCGCAGGATTCCATGGAGGGCATCGTTGCGATTGTCGGACGTGAGATTGTGCTCAAGTCGGATGTCGACGGACAGATGGAGATCATGGCTCAGCGCGATCCAAAGGTCAACCGAAAGGATCCCGTGCTGCGCCAGGCCGTCCTTGATCAGCTCATCAACGAGCGCCTGATCATGACCAAGGCCATCGAAGACAGCATCGAAGTAACGGAAGATGAAATCACGCAGCGCATGGAGTATCAGCTTCAATCACTCGTGCAGCAGTTTGGCTCCGAGAAGCGCATTGAAGACATGTACGGCATGAGCATGGCGCGCATTCGTCGTGAGTTTCGCGACGAGATTCGTAAGCGTCTACTTGTCGAGAAGATGCAGCAAAAGCAGTTTGCCGACATCAAGGCAACGCGAGCCGACGTTGAGGGCTTTTACGAGCGATACCGCGATTCATTGCCATCGATTCCAGAGCGCGTTGATCTCTATCACATCGTCAAGTACGTCAAGCCGTCAGCAGAAAAGAACAAAGAGGCTCAAGCCTTAGCTCTGAGGATTCGCGACTCGATCGTGAAGGGCGGATCATTCAGTGATTTTGCACGGAGGTATTCAGCCGACCCAATAAGTGCCGCAAACGGTGGCGACCTTGGCACGGTTGAAAAGGGCAAGTTTGTTCCGTCCTTCGAAGCAGCTGCCTTCGCCCTCAGTCCGAACGAAATCTCTGCACCAGTCGAATCACCGTTCGGCTGGCACGTCATTCAGCTGATCTCAAAGACCAGCACAAGCATGACAACGCGCCACATTCTCATTCGCGTGAGTCAGAGCGAAGAGGATCGCGACTCCGCGAAAGCAACGCTGTTGCGCATGAAGAAGGCCGTTGAAGCAGGCGATAGCTTCGAGAGCATCGCACGCGAGTATAGCGACGAGCGCGAAACGCAGGGCTTTGGTGGCGCTATGGGTCAGATCGAACTCTCACGTCTGCCCGAGGACATGCGAAACGCCATCAACGCGCTCAAGGACGGCGGCGTATCGGACCCAATGCCATATGCAGCCGACCCTACGAAGCCTGGCTACCACATCTTGTATCGCAAGCGCTTTATTCCAGCGCACAAACCATCGGTCGACGAGGACTACAAGCAACTCGAGCAAATGGCTTCCTTCGAAAAGAAGCAACGCCTCGAGCAAGAGTGGATCCTCAAGCTCCGCCGTGAGCTGTACTGGGAAGTGAAGTAAGGGGTGTTCCCCGTATCTTGCGGCATGCAGGTTTCTTCGCGGTGGTTTAAGGTATTCGTGACGTTGTTCGCGCTCGGTGGCGTTGTGTGGTTTGGCACAAGCATCACGCGAATGGTGGTCGGTTTTGACGTATTCGTCCCTGGGACGCTGGAACTGAGGCCGACACAGTCGGAGGAGATTCGTCTCCATACAATCTGGCTCTTCACCCTGTTGGGTGGGTGGACGGGATGGGCATTCGGTGTGGCCACCGTGGGCGGACTCGGCACGGCGGTGTTGCTGCGGTCGTATTTCCGTTCGCATGGCTACCTGATGATGGCCACCATCCTCTTCGTACTCCTGCTTCCAGTGCAAGCATACGTGGCGTGGGAAGACTATCGATTGTGGACGCTGTTCGACCGCGTAACCGGGATGCCGCTTGCCCAGCCAGCCGAGATCCTGCGCACATTCATGTATCGCTACACCACAACGGCGGTGAACGTGATGATCGGCATGTCGATGCTCGCCGCATTGACAATTCTGCTGGTCATTACGCTGCGTCCGTTGGTTCAATCTCCTGCAACTACATCACGCTCATGAAGGCAGATAAGCTGTTTGAAGAACTCCTGGGTCTGGCAAAGTCGCTGGGATATTCCGTTCGCCGCGAGTCGGGCACGTTCCGCGGTGGCGCATGCGTTGTGCATGAGCAACGCGTGATCTTGATCAATCGCTCGATGCCAATCGAGGCAGCTGCAGTGATCCTCGCACGTGCACTTGCGCGATTCGTTCCAGAAGATCAATTCATGAAGCCGGCCGTGCGCGACATCATCGATCGCGAGCAAGCATACCTTGCTGCGCATCCTGATGTGACGTTTGCACCACATCAACCAACGGAAGAAGCTGCGTGACGCGCTGTGCTACGGTAGCCATTATCGGACGTCCGAATGCGGGCAAGTCCACACTCTTGAATGCCATCCTCGGCATGCACCTGAGCATCGTGACGTCGAAGCCGCAAACAACACGCAAACGCGTGGTCGGCATCCACACACACGACAACACACAGCTGGTGTTCCTTGATACACCGGGCATGCTTGCGCCGCGCTATTCGCTGCAGCGCCACATGATGGGCTACGTTGATGAATCACTTGACGCCGCGGACATCGTGGTGGTGGTTGTCGATGCAAACATGGCTGTGGAACGAGGCTCGGTGCTCGACCCACTATGGGTCCCCGCACTGGAACGTCGGAAGCGTCCGACAATTCTCGTGCTCAACAAAATGGATGCACTCCCTGTTCGCAAGGAGGCACTCCCCTTGATGGAACAAGCGCGCTTGAGCGGCCTGTTCGTCAAGGCCATCGCAATCAGCGCACGCGACAACACCTACGTTGAAGATCTCACTGCAATGCTTTGCGAGCTGGCCCCCGAGGCCCCCTTCATCTACCCAGATGATGTGGTGTCGGACCAACCGGAACGCTTCTTTGTGGCAGAGTTCATCCGCGAAGCCATCTTCGCCAAGTTCGCCGAAGAAGTCCCCTACGCTACCGAGGTGATGATCACCGAGTTCAAGGAGCGTGAAGGGGGCAAGTGGTACATAGCTGCCGACATCATCGTTGAGCGCGACAATCAGAAAGCAATCCTCATCGGCGCAAAGGGTTCGGCACTGAAGCAGGTTGGCGAAACAGCGCGCGCAACGATTGAAGAACACCTCGGACATCCAATCTTTCTCGAGTTGTACGTCAAGGTTCGCAACGACTGGCGCAACGACCGCGCCCAGCTGCTCTCGATGGGATATTAACTTTGCGTCCATGAACCGTCACTTCGTCCTCATCCTCGTTGCCCTGACGGCTGCCCTGCAGCTCGTCGTTGGGTGCTCGTCATCGCAGACAGCGGTCAAGCAAAAGACCGTTGACGATGTGTATGGCGAAGCGATGAAGGCATACGACAATGGCGAATGGCTCGAAGCACAGTCGAAGTTCGAAGTCATCAAGCTCCAATACCCAGCGTCGCAATACGCTGACGATGCACAGTACTACTTGGCCGAGATCAACTTTGAACGCGGCGAGTACATCATGGCAGCGTTCAACTACAATCTTGTGCGCCGCTCGTATCCGTCGAGTGAGTTTGTACAGCGCGCAATGTTTAAGACCGGACAGTGCTACGATAAGATTTCGCTGCCTGCAGACCGTGATCAAGAGAACACCATCAAGGCGATCCAAGCCTATTCGGAATTCCAGACGATGTACGGACGTGACTCGCTGGCACGCGAAGCGTCGATACGCATCTACGAACTCCGCAACCGTCTTGCCGAGCGCTACTGGCTGATCACCGAACACTACATGAACACCAAGATCCGTCGAGCAGCGATCATTCACCTCGACGCGATTATCGATGAGTATGCTGATACGAAATGGCTCGAACCTGCACTCGTGCTCAAGCTTCGTTTGCTCATCGAGCAGGAAAAAGTTGACGACGCCCGTGCAGTACTCGCAACGTATCGTCGGTTAGTCCGCGATCCTCAACAGAGCGACGAAGTCGCAACGCTCGAGAAAGAACTCCCATGAAGACTCCATCCCAGAGCTTGGTCGTGATGACGGAGCTGGTACTCCCGAACGACACGAACTACCTCGGCAACCTTCTCGGTGGACGTCTGATGCACTGGATCGACATTGCCGCTGCACTCAGCGCGCAACGTCACTCAGGCAAGGTATGCGTTACGGCATCGGTCGACGAGATCAGCTTCAACGAGCCCATCAAGCTCGGTCACGTGGTGCACATTCGGTCGCTCCTCACACGCGCCTTCAAGACGTCCATGGAAGTGTACGTTGAAGTATGGCGCGAGGATCCGCTCAATGGCACACAGACACGGACATCAGAAGCGTATCTGACGTTCGTAGCGATCGATCAATACGGTAAGCCGCTGCCAGCACCACCGCTGGAGCCTGAAACACAAGACGAACGTCACCGCTACGACGACGCAGCAATGCGCCGCGAGAACCGCCTCAAGGCACGCGAGACGATGAAGGTCCGTCGGGGATGATACGCCTGGCCATCGTGCTGATGGCGCTTGTCGCGCATACTCTTGTTGCGCAGGACGAGGCACCACGCATTCGCATGATTCGTGCCTATGGCGGCACCAACGAACAACTTCCTCCTGTCGTGATGATGAACGCCTCCGGCACATCATCGTTGGGGAGCCCCTTTGCAACGATTGAGTTCGACGTCGCATCGACATCGATCCCGAATGTCTATGCGCGCCTCACGCATTGTCGCGCCGACTGGACGCCGGATGAAAATGGATTCCTCACCGACGTCACAATGCGTACGAGCTTAGTAGACTGGGCACTGGCACCGGAGCGATCCCGCTATTACCGATATCGCGGATCGATGCAGATCCCCAACGCACAAACAACACTGCGCTTCAGTGGCAACTGGCTTGTCACATTGCACGATGCACAAACAGATGCGAAGCTCGCCGAGACGCGCATCTTTGTTGTCGACCAGCGTGCATCGATGGCGATGAACTTCATGACGGATTTCTACGAGCCCCGCAAACGCGTGAGTTCGATTGCGTACACGATCGAAGCGATGTTGCGTGATCCAACAAACACATTGCTCTCGAACAACCTGCACACGGTGACGTTCTATCGCAATCATCGGTGGTCGGAGCCAATGCTGGTAACGCAGCAAGCGGATGCGACGCTGATGCTCCGCACCGACGGACAGAACGCCGTGGTCGGCATGCTGCAGGCGGGCAAGGTGTTTCGCTTGGCGCGCATCCCCGCGCAGAACGAGTATCGCGTGTTGGATCTTACCGACCTGAGTCGCTACCCGTCAACAGGTGAACCCGTGCGCATGCCGCTGAGCGATCTGCGTCGCAACGGCATGTTCCTCGAGCGCGCTGACGATGGCGCGATGATCACAAGGGGCCTTGCAACGCGCGACGACGAGTACATCCCGGTCGAGATCCTCCTCGACCCAGCACCGGGCGGACCAAGCGAGGATGACGTGGTGGTGGTTGGTTCATTCAACCAATGGAAGCCTGATCGCACGTGGATGATGTATTACGACGAAGATCTACGTCTGTATCGCTGTCGCAACTGGATCCGCCGCGGACGTCACAACTACCTCTACGCCACCGGACGCCTCGACGCTGATACAGAGCAGATTACAGATATCTCCTACGAGGAATTCGAAGGCAACACCGCCTCGGCGTCGAACAGCTTTGTCGCCTTCGCCTACTACCGCGAATTGGATTACGGCGGATACGACGGCATCGTCGCTGTTACCGCCTCCAACATGTACAGTGGCGGACGGTAAGGTCTGTATCTTCGGTTTGGTTCGACACACCGCCCCTGCGAATAGCAAGGCAGGACTCCGGTGTAGCTCACAACAAAGCATATACGTTTTCTGCGGGGCGTTTCGCATTCGAGCTGTCAAGACATATCTAGGTTTGGAATAGCCTCTCACGACCGCTGATACATCTACGGTAGAGAGTTTTAGATTGGATTCTATGAAAACAACAACGCATACTGTTGCATGCAGACGAGCACTCTTGTCCTGCGTCTTGCTGATTCTCACGCTATTCTCATTCGGCGCTCTGCAAGCGCAGACCCTGCCCGTGGTAGGAAGGGTGCTGTGGCGGGTGCCCTTCAACCCAACCGGAGCAATTGCCTACGCTCCTTCGGTTGACCTTGTGTTCGCCGGTGTATACGGCGGCATGATCGTGGTCGTGAAAGGTTCTAGCGGAGAACCTCAGGACACAATTCTTACCGACACTTGGAGGCTATCACCAGACGGGGATCCGCTAAGTGTTTCTACCGACCTCTCCTGCTCGGGCGATGGCCGCGTGATCGCCGTCACCGTTCGAAATGACGACGTAAGCAAGGTTGTGGTACTCGAGTACCCTTCCAAACGTATCCTGCTGGACAACCTGTACATCAGCAGGCTGAGTAACGAGTACATCTCCTATCGCATTACTGTATCACCCTCTGGACGCTACGTTACCTTGCCGGACACCGGTACAAGTCATCTGTCGTTCAACGGCATGCGCTTGTACGACCTGGTAGCAGACACCTCGTGCGAGATTACTCGCGGCAGCGCTGTGTTTGGCAAGGTTGACTTCGATGATGCAGAGCGGTACATGGTGTTCACAACAGTAGGAACTGTGGGTGGCGACGCTCAGCTGTTTCGCAATAGCGTGTCGTTGGCCGATCTCTCGACATTCCCCCCAACGGTGCGAGATCTCAACGACTATGGCCGCGGCAGTATCTCCGCCGACGGACGATACATCATGGTCTCCGGCGCAGGTATCGGCATGGATCCCAACACTTCGGATCCCATCACCCTACCCCGCGCAAGCGTCTACGAGCGAGCAACAGACTCGCTGATATGGAGGATCTATGGCGACCTTTCCGGCAGCCGCTGGCGGTTTGATGAGTTTAATGCACATCAGTGGTCGAAAGACGGGAGGACGCTCTTTACGAGACGCCAGTCTCTCAAAGTTCCGGCGGACTGGCGACAATCCGGCGTTCTCTATAACGTTGGCGATAGCCTCCCTTACGCACGACTCTGTGACACATGCTTCTTCATGGGAAGCAAAGCTGAGCCCGATGATTTCGGCTCGCTTGCAGCACCAGATCTGAGAACCGGATTCGTTAACGCATTCTCCCAAGGCGGGCTCGTTGCACTCTCGCTATCACCCACGACCTCTGTCACGGACATCGGCACAACCGATACATCCATCGTCTACCCCAACCCATCCACCGGCGAGGTACGCATTCGTTGCAGTTCGCCCACACCACCTGAGCGGTGGGGTTTGACATCTATCAATGGCCAGGCAATCGCCAGTGGCGCGCTCACTCCAAACGAAGCACATCCCATCGACGGATCATACATGGTTCGCATCGGCACTGACGTGCCAAAGGGAACCTACTTGCTCACTCTCTATGGCGAGCAAGGCACTGTGGTATGCACGCAGAACGTGGTGCGGCAATGAGAGCGCTCATCGTTGGAGTATCCCTGCTGGTGATTTCTAGTACTCAGCAGCTGGCGTGTCGATCAGTGCCTACTATTCAATCAGTGGATACATCAACCATGGAATCACGACCTCAAACTGACTCGTAAGAAGCCGCCGTATCTTCGTGGCATGGCTCGCATGAACGAACACACTGATCCGCAGCATCGCAGCGACGAGGACGTTGAATCCGCGTTGCGTCCGCAGGCATTCGACGACTTTACGGGGCAACCCAAGATCGTGGAGAACTTACGGATCTTCATTGCGGCTGCGCGTGGTCGTGGAGAGCCCCTTGATCACGTCCTCCTGACCGGTCCTCCCGGCCTTGGCAAAACAACGCTCTCGCACATCATAGCGCGCGAGATGCAGGCACAGATCAAGATCACATCGGGTCCAGTTCTCGAAAAGCCAGGCGATCTCGCAGGATTGCTGACGAGTCTCGATGAAGGCGATATCCTCTTCATTGATGAGATTCACCGGTTGTCGCCCGTTGTGGAAGAGTACTTGTACTCGGCGATGGAAGACTTCCGCCTCGATATCATGATCGACTCGGGTCCGGCTGCACGCTCAATCCAACTCGCTGTTCCGCGTTTCACGCTCGTTGGTGCTACCACACGCCAGGGGTTGCTCACCGCGCCGCTGCGCTCGCGCTTTGGCATCACGAACCGACTCGACTATTACGATGCTGCAGAGCTCACGCGTGTGATTACTCGAAGCGCTGGACTGCTTGGAGCGGCCATCGAACCCGCAGGCGCAGAAGAACTTGCACGTCGCGCCCGCGGCACACCACGGATCGCCAATCGCTTGCTGCGTCGCACGCGCGACTTTGCCGATGTGCGCGGCAGTGGCGTGATTACGCTCGACATCGCACGCATGGCACTGACGGCGCTCGATGTGGATGAGTTCGGTCTCGACGAGATGGACACACGCATCATCCTGGCCCTCATCGAAAAATTCTCCGGCGGTCCGGTGGGTGTTACCACCCTGGCCGTTGCCGTTGGCGAAGAGGCAGGCACACTCGAAGAAGTCTACGAGCCATTCCTGATTCAACAGGGATTTCTCCAGCGCACTCCCCGCGGACGGATCGCCACACCGCTCGCGTATCGACATGTTGGCATCAACATTCCTTCATCACACCCTACCCTGTTCTCAGGAGATTCACCACCATGATCTTGCGAACGCTCGGTGTCCTTGTGTGGAGTAGTATCCTCCTCACCGCCGCACCGTCACCCGACTCGACAGATATCGATGTTCCACCCGCTGAACGCGCAGCATCAATTATCGGTCACCACACCCGACTCGTCCTCAGTTCCAAAGATCTGTTGCAATCGATGGCGTGGTGGACACGGATGGGCTTCGCGCCTCGCAAGCTTGCGGGCGAACGCGCCGACTCGGCGATCACACTCACCGATGGACAGCTCATCATCACGCTCGTGAGCACATCGCAGCCATCACCCATCATCGCATATCGCTGCGCAAACATTAGCCGACTCAAGGAACAGCTCGACTCGTTGCTCGTCGGCAATAATGTCGATGTGCAGGGTCCGACCTACCGCGAACTCCGCTTCCGCTCCCCGAACGGCGTCCACGTGGCTGCGCGTATGGCAGGCGTCGAGCCCGACTTGTCGCCAACGAAGGAGCTCAACCCCCTCTGCGGCGAACTCAAGGAATACAGCATCGGCGT
>VFQT010005182.1_pt1 | contig 10136 bp, 9 predicted proteins | sample 3512381 | NCBI WGS metagenome assembly VFQT01 (sample SAMN10412376, study PRJNA504923) | tailings metagenome | isolation source: Relicate 2 Philex TSF3 active mining site | place: Philippines: Tuba, Benguet | collected 2017-08-29 | reverse complement strand
GTCGGTGTAGGAGACGCCGCCGCCGCGCACGTGGATCGCCAGGCCTGCCTCTGCGGCGGCCATGACGATTGTGCGCAGTTCGTCCGTGGTCTCAGGCCGCACCACGCCGCGCGGCAGGGTGTGGCTGCGATAGACGTCGGCGGCGAAGAACGCGCGATCGCTTTCGGGCAGCAGGCGACCGGACGCGACGATCGCCGGGGGCAGCTCGTGCGTGATCGGATCGCTCATGGCTTTTGCGCGATCAGGACTTCCCAGCCGGCGCCGGGAGCGTATTCGCCCGCCTTGAATTCGCGCTTGGCAAGGGCGTCGGCGGTGTCGCTGGCATAGCCCTTCGCGGCGGCGTCCGAGTATTCGCGGATAACCATCGGCGCGGTGTCGAAGCGTATCGTGTCGGGCGCGAAGCCCGCCTTGCGTGCCAGCTCCACCTGATCGACCTCGCGCATCGCACCCCAGAACGGCTCGTTGTTGTAGTAGGTCTCGTTGTCGAGGATGAACTGCGTGAACGGGTCCATCAGGTCGAACGGCGGCAGGTCGCAATGGATCATCCAGCCACCGGGCTTGAGCAGGCGATAGCTTTCCTCGAAGATGCGCGGCATCGCCTTGCCAGAGGTTTCGTGCAGCAGGATGTGGCTGACCACGAGGTCGAATGTCTCGTCCTCGAAATGGGTCGCCTCCGCGTTCATCTGCGCGAAGTTGACGTTCATCCCCAACGCCGCCGACCGGGCGTGGGCATAGCGAACCAGCGGCGCGGTGACGTCGATGCCCCATACGTCAGCCTGCGGGAAATATTCCTTGTAAGGGAGCGTCGAGTGGCCGACGGTGCACCCCATGTCGAGGATCTGGGCCGGAGCGAAGTCCGGCAGGTTCCTGGCGATATAATTGCACACCGAGCGGCCCTTGCCGTCGTTGTACGGTCCGCCGAAGCCCATGCCATAGAGGAACACGCCGCGCTCATAGAGCGCGCCCGCGGCGAATTGCTCGGCATCCTGCGAGGCGTATCCGCCGGGCATGCAGTGAATGTCGAGCGCGGTGACATAGCGCGGCACATCCATGGCAGGATCGAGGCGCAACTCGCCCCCTTCGTGCTCGCGATTGGCGACTTCGACGGAGAGGCGCGGCCAGTCGCGCTCGATGGTGTCGATCACCGAATGCCAGATCATCTCCTGCACGCTGCGGGTAAGCGCGGCGAAGGACTGGAAGTACGGCTCCTTCTTCATCGACCGTCGCACGTCGTGGCGGCTGTCCATATCGACGCCCAGCGACTTCGCGTCTTTCGTCACCTTGGCGAAGAGCGGTGTGAGGCCGGGCAGGATTTCGCGCTGGAGATAGCCGCGCAGCCCTTTGGTGAACTCCTGCCGGCTGCGCTCGTCATGCGTCGCCTTGGGAAGCACGGGGTGGTCGGCCTGCTGGAACGTGTTGAGGGTGGCCATCGGTCTAGCTCCTTCCGAGCACGAAGCCCGCGACCGCATCGGCCCACGCTTCCGGCTGCTGATCGACGATGTCCACCGTCCCCCCTTCCAGTGCAGCGAACGCGAAGTCGGGCCGCAGCTCCCGCGCCCTCAGCGCGTGCGGGTAGATCATGTCGCCGGTATTGGTGAGGATCAGCGTCGGCTGGGTGATAAGCGCGAGGCGCGGCTCCTGATCGTACATGTAGGCGGCATGGTGACCGTACCAGAAGGGACCGGTGCCGATCAGCGCCTGCACGACGTAATCGCTGAGCCGGGCGTGCGGGATCGTACCCTCGGCGAGTTTGTCCCGAATGTCGAACAGCTCGACCATGTGGCCGGCATGCTCGCGGGCGGCATAGCCGAGTTCCCACTGGTGCAGGCCGGAGAGGAAGCCCTGGCGGTCTTCTTCGCTGACCAGCAGCGGTCCGTTGAGGATTAGTCTTGGCACCCGGTGGGGGAACAGCACCGCCGCTTCGTTCGCCGCGAGCGCGCCGGTGTGATGGCCGAGCACTGCCGCCTGTTGCAGTCCCAGCGCATCCAAAACCGCCGGCAGGACTTCGGCATAGTGGCTCACGGTGGGCGTGAAGGGCGTGGGGTCCGACATGCCGAACCCGGGCATGTCGAGGCCGATCGCGCGGATGCCGCGCTTGGCCAAGGGGGCATAGACCATGTCGAACTGGCCCGAGGTCATCGGCGCCTGATGGAACATGACCAGCGGCTGTCCGTTGCCCAGCTCCTGGAAATGGACTTGCCCGAATGGCCCGTCCGCATAGTGGCGGCGGGGTCGGCCATTTGGGCGGGAAGATGTCTCAGATGTCGCCACGGGCCACCTTGTCCAGAGTGTCGAGATAGGTCTTTTCGCTGTGCTTTTGCTCCAGCTCCGCACGGCGCTGCTTGTGGATGAAGAACAGGCGGTCGTAGAACGCCTGGCGCTCTATCTCGCGCGCATTCAGAAGCTCGTCGTCGAGCTCCAGCGCTTCGATGTCCGTGGCGAGATTGATGCCTCGCCGCGCCATCACGCGTTCCGCCGAATCGAGCCGCTCGCGCAGCACGGTAAGCTCCTGCGCGAGAACGAGGATCATCGACATCGCATCGTCGACGCCGGGCGTCTCGAAGAACGCCGGGCGGGTTCCGCGAACCGTGCGCGGCAGCGAGGGGCCGGTCATTGCTGAGCCTCCGGCAGTGCGTCCAGCTTGGCGAGCACTTCGCTCAGCGGCTGCACGTCGGCGTACTTGTAGGCCATGTCGAACAGGTTGACCGCGTGCGCTGTGGGGCTGCGATCGTAGACGCATTCCTCCGGCACGGTGACGCGAAAGTTATAGGCGAAGCCGTCCACCACGCTGCCGCGCACGCAGCCGCTGGTGGTGCAGCCGGTCACGACGATGCTGTCGCAGCCAAGGTCGATCAGATAGCTGGCGAGCGGGGTGCCGAAGAACGCGCTGGGGTGCTTCTTGGGCAGCAGGATGTCGGCCTCGGCGGGCGCGACCTCCTCGACGAAGCGATAGCCCTCGGCGGCGATGGTCATCAGCTCCGGGACTTTTTCCGCGAGGCGGCCCCGGTCGAAGCTCTCCTTGGGCGCCACGTGTGGATAGAGCACGGGCAGGCGCTTCTCGCGGAACTTTGCGAGCAGGGGCTGGATGTGCCGCACCGCTTCCCAGCCGGTATCGCCGCAACTCGTCTTGAACTGATCCAGCGATTCCCAGAACGGCGCCTCGCGGGTGCCGATCGTGCGGTACTGCACGTCGATGATGAGGAGGGCGGGGCGCTTGCCCATCCCGCTGGGGCGGCCGAAACCCGCAGCCTCATAGCGGCGCACTTCCTCGTCGCTGACGATCCCGCTCCAGGGTCTCGTGGTCATTCCACATTCCCTTCGTAGCGTTGGCGCATGGCGTCGAACTCGGGTGTGCGCACCATGCGCTGGCGTTCGGCGAACCCGGCGAGGCGATCCTGCACTCCGGTCAGCGAGCCGTCGCGCCGCAGCCCGCTCAGCACATGCTGCATACCCGCGACTGAGGCTTGCAACGCCGCGTTGGCGTAGAGGATCAGCTTATAGCCCATTGCATCGAACTCTTCAGCAGAGAACGCAGGCGTCTTGCCGCCGAACACCACGTTGACGAGATGCGGCAGGGCGTTGCGCGTCGGCGCGTCGCGCAGCTCTTCCTCGGTGGTTACTGCTTCGACGAACAACACGTCCGCGCCCGCCTCGGCATAGAGCGCCGCGCGTTCAATGGCGGCTTCGTAACCTTCGATCGCTCGCGCATCGGTGCGCGCGACAATCAGCGTATCCTGGCTACGGCGCGCGTCCACGGCCGCGCGGATCTTGCCCACCATTTCCGAGGCCGGCGCGACGTCCTTGCCCTCGAAGTGGCCGCAGCGCTTGGGGAAGACCTGGTCCTCAAGCTGGATCGCCGCCGCGCCGGCAGCTTCCAGCCGCCTAACCGCGTGGTAGCAGTTCACCGAATTGCCGTAGCCGGTATCGGCATCGACCACGAGCGGCAGGTCGACCACCCCCGCGATGCGCTCAACGGCGCCCGCCATGTCGGTAAGATTGAGGATGCCGATGTCGGGCACCCCCAGCTCGGTGTTGGCGACGCCCGCGCCGGTCACATAAAGCGCCTCGAAGCCGCAGTCCTGAGCAACCCGCGCGGCCAGCGGGTTGGCGACGCCGGGAAGGATCAGCGCCGGGCCGGAGGCGAGGCGGCGCTTGAAATCATGCTTGGTCATATCCGCTCCTGTCGGGGCCAATTTGCGGATCGAGTCCGCGCTTGCGACCGCCCAGCCTGCCTTATCCGACAGGCGGGCAGCCCCGCGATGCCGCGCCGTCGCGCGCGCGGAGGAGTTCTAGATCGCAGACATGGCGGCGCAGGCTCAGATCGAGGTCCACATCCTCACCGGCTTTCTCGGCAGCGGCAAGACGACGTTGCTGAACCGGATGCTGAGCGCGGGTGCCTTTGCCGACACCGCGGTTGTGGTGAACGAGTTGGGAGAGATCGGGCTCGATCACCTGCTCGTGACCGAGCAGGCTGACCAGATCGCGCTGCTGGAAGGCGGGTGTCTGTGTTGCGCGGTGGTCGATTCCCTCCCGGAAACGCTGCTGGAGCTTTGCCGCAAGCGGTCCGGCGGCGAGGTGCCCGCGTTTTCGCGGATCGTGATCGAGACCACCGGGTTGGCCGATCCTGGGCCGATCGTGCAGGCGATACGGCATATTCCCTTGCTGTCGCACTTTCTGGAGCCGGGCGTGGTTGTGACCGTGCTGGACATGCTCACCGCCGATACGGTTCCGGTGCGCCACCCCGAGGCGCTGCGCCAGCTGGTGCTGGCCGAGCGGATCGTGCTGACCAAGCTGGACTTGCGAGACGCGCTTGCGCCCCAGGAGCTCGTCGCCCTTCGGGCGCTGAACCCCGTCGCCGAGATCATTACCGCGACCGACATCGAGACGCAGCCGGGGCGGTTGATGGCACCTGCTGCGGTTGTTCATGCACCGCTGCCCGCCGACGCGCGCGCGCATCATACCCACGGCGTCCGAGCGTGGAGCATCCCGGTCGAGGACATCGTTACCCGCGCCGGGCTGGCGGCCTTCGCCAAAGCTCTGGACCATAAGCTCGGGCCGGCGCTGCTGCGCTGCAAGGGCGTGGTCCGCACCGCGCGCGGCATGATGTTGATCCAGGGGGTGGGTGCGCGCTTCACCTTCAGCCCGGCAGGACCGCTGCCCGAGACCTTCCGGCCCCACATCACCTGCATCGTCGAAAACCGCGAGCGTGCGGAGGTGGAGCGGCTGCTGCCCTGGCTCCACGTCCCCGAGGGCACGCTGCCACCAACTTCAGAGGAAATCGCATGAGCCAGCCAGACCTCCTGATCGCGAACGGCACGATCGTCGATCCGCACGGAAAGGTTGCGCCCGGCGACATCCTCATATCGGAAGGCCGCATCGCCGCGCGTCTCGCGCCCGGCAGCGGCATGGAGGCGCGCGGAACGATCGACGCCAGCGGCTTGCACGTCTTTCCCGGGCTTATCGACGCACACGTGCATTTCGGCTTCGGCGAGCCGATCACCGAGTACACCACCGAGACGATCTACGCCGCTCAAGGCGGCTTCACCTCGGTGGTCGGCTACTTCCTGTCGAGCGATTCCTACAACGACATCTTCGATGCCGAGTACGCTCACGCCGCACCGCGCAGCCATGTCGATTTCGGTTTCCACTTCAGCGTCGCCAACGAGCGCCACATCGAGGAGATGAGCGAATACGTCACCCGCTATGGGGTCAGCTCGTTCAAGTATTTCATGAACTTCAAGGGTGAGGAGGGCCGTTATCTCGGCCTGGACGGCACCGACGACGGCTATTTCTACGCGCTCCTCGAACGCGCCGCCGCGCTGGGCGATATCACCATCGTGGTGCACACTGAGAATATCGAGCTGGTGAACCGGTTCCGGCGGCAGGCGATCGCGTCCGGCGCCTCGACGCTCAAGGACTGGAACCTGTCCAAGCCGCCGTTCACCGAAGCCGAGAGCACGATCCGTGCGCTCGCTTTCGCCGAGCACCTCGGCGCCACCATCTACATTCCCCACATCAGCACGCGCATGGCGCTCGACGAGGTGCGGCGCTGGCGCGACCGCTACGACCGGGTGACGGTGGAAACCTGCCCGCACTACCTGACGCACGATTACGATGCGGATATCGGCTCGATCGGCAAGGCCAACCCGCCGTTCCGCAGCCCGGACGACGTCGCGGCCATGTGGGAAGGGCTGGCGGACGGATCGATCGACGTCGTGGCGTCGGATCACGTTCCGCGCAAACGGGCGACCAAGGACAAGCCGGTCTGGCAGGCCTCGCAAGGGTTCCCCGGCACGGCTACGATCCTGCCGGTGTTGCTCGATCAGGGCTATCACCAAGGCCGACTGTCGCTGACGCGGATCGCGCAGTTGCTGACGTCGCGCCCGGCCGAAATCTTCCGGCTGGCGGGCAAGGGCACACTGGCGCCCGGCGCGGACGGAGACCTGACGCTCGTCGATCTGGAACAGCGGCGCGTGGTCGATCCGGCGGAGCTGGGTTCGTTTAGCGATTACAGCCTTTACGAAGGCTTGGAGCTGCGCGGCTGGCCCCGCCGCGCGATCCTGCGCGGCAAGACCATCATGCACGACGGCGTGATCACGGGCGAGGGCGGCTACGGCCGGTATCTGAGGCGCTAAAAATTCTCCCCGCCGGCGGGGAGGGGGACCGCCGCAGGCGGTGGAGGGGGCGGCCGGCCTGGCGCGGCGTGAACCGAGAACCCCCTCCGTCAGCCCTGGCGGGCTGCCACCTCCCCGCTCGCGGGGAGGATTCGCTACATCACACCACCGCGCAGACCGTCTTCGTCTCCAGGTAGTTGTTCAGCGCCTCGATCCCGCTGTCTCGGCCATAGCCGGACTGCTTCATGCCGCCGATCGGCAGGCTGGGATCGAACATCGAATGGCTGTTGATCCACACCGTTCCCGCCTTGATCCGCCGTGACAGACGGTGGGCGGATGACAGGGACTCTGTCCAGATGCTCGCGGCGAGCCCATAGACGCTGTCGTTGGCCGCCTCGACAAGCTCCTCGACATCGTCGAACTTCTGCACCGCAAGCACGGGGCCGAACACCTCCTCGCGCACGATCTCCATGTCTGGCCGCACATCGGCGATCACGGTGGGGCTCACGAACGTGCCGGCCGGACCCAACCGCTCCCCGCCCGTTACCAGCGTCGCGCCCGCCGCCGATGCGCCGGCGATGAACGCGCTTACCCGCTCGGCCTGACGCGCCGAGACCAGCGGCCCCATGTGCGTCCCCGCGTCGAGCCCATGCCCGAGCGAGAGCGCACCAGCCTGTGCCGCGAGTCCCTCGATCACGCGATCATAGATCGATGCGTGCACATAGGCGCGCGAGCCAGCGACGCAGACCTGCCCGCCGTTGAAGAAGATGGCATTGGCGGCGCCGGGGATCGCCAGATCCAGATCGGCATCGCCCATGATTATCAGCGGCGATTTACCCCCAAGCTCCAGCGACACCCGCTTGAGGTTGCCCTTCGAAGCGTCGAGCACCGCGCGGCCGGTCGCCGTGCTGCCGGTGAAGGCGATCTTGTCGATTCCGTCATGCGCCGCGAGCAGCGCGCCCGCCTGCGCGCCCCGGCCGGTCACCACGTTGAGGACGCCCGCCGGAAGGCCGGCTTCCTCCATCAGCTCGGCAAGGCGCAGCGCGGTCAGCGAGGTGTCCTCGGCCGGCTTCAGCACCACCGCGCAGCCCGCCGCCAGTGCCGGCGCCAGCTTCATCGCGGTGAGCACGATAGGCGAGTTCCACGGGACGATCGCGGCCACCACGCCCACCGGCTCGCGGATGGTCCACGCCTCGACCTGCTTGCCCTGCGGTTGATAAGTGATCGATGTCGCTATCGTCTTGCCCTCGATCGCCATCGCCTGACCGGCGAAGAAGCGGAACTGGCCCACCGCTCCGGGAATCTCCGCCCAGCGGCCAACGTAGAACGGCTTGCCCTGATCGAGCGTCTCCAGCTCGGCCAGCTCGTCGATGTTGGCCTCGATAAGGTCGGCGATCCGCCAGAGGATGCGCGCGCGCTCGGCGGGCGGCTTGGCGGCCCAAAGCGGCTGGGCCTTCGTGGCGGCCGCAACGGCGCGGTCAATATCCTGCGCGCCCGCATCGGGGATCGTGCCGATCACCTGGCCGGTCGCGGGATCGATTGTTTCCAGACTCGCGCCGTCCGCTGCGGAAGCCCACTCGCCGCCGATCAGCATCCTGGCTTCGCGCGGGTTCGTCAGCAGCGTGCGGGTCGCTTCGTGTTTGGGATCGGGCGTCAGTTTCATGTGCGGTTCCTGTGCTTCGCACGAGCGGATGTTAGCCCGTTCGCTGCTTTCATGTTGCCCGTTTGCCATGCCGAGAGACCGCGCGGGAAGCGCCGCCGACGAATATTCGCAGCGCGACCACACCGCCGATCAAACGCTTACCCGTTCCCACATTTGCATATGGATTGGGCATGTCACGGAGATCACATGCCCTACACGATGTTCCCCCCGGCAGACCGGGCCTCCCCGACGCACGATGCGGCGGAGTGAGATGATGCAGGGGCAGAGCCACAAAACCATCGATGCGCTGCATTCGCAAGTGCTGGTCGCCGGCGGCGGCCCCGCCGGAATGGTCGCCGCCTATGCGCTGGCGCTCAACGGCATCACGGTCCGCGTGATCGAGCAGGCGCCGACCTGCATGGAAGACATGCGTGCTTCCACTTTCCATCCGCCGACGCTGGAGATGATGCAGAAGCTCGGCCTGTCGGACGAACTGGAGGCCGCTGGCCTTCGCGCGCCGATCTACCAGTTCGCCAACCGGGTGAGCGGCAAGGCCTACCGGCTCGATATGGGCGAGCTTGCCGACATGACGCCGTTTCCCTACCGGCTGCAATGCGAACAGTTCAAGCTGACGCGGCTGATCGCGGCCCGGCTTGAAGCGCTTCCCAACGCGGAAGTGCTGTTTTCGCACAGCGTTGCGGGCGTGACCCAGGGTGCGAACGCCGTGCAGGTATCGGCCGAGACGCCTTACGACATGCGCCTGTTCCAGGCCGAATACTTGATCGGCGCCGACGGCGGCAACTCTACGGTACGCAAGTGGCTGGGCATAGGCTTCGACGGGTTCACCTATCCCGAGAGCTTCCTGACGCTGTCCACCAGGTATCCGCTGGACGAGGCGATGCCTTGGCTGGAGCAAGTGAACTACGTCGCCGATTCTCCGAACTGGTGGGTAATCCTGCGGACGCCTGGCGCCTGGCGCGTGCTCGCGCCGCAGGCATACTCCACGAGCACCGAGGAAGTGACCAGCGACGCGCGCAAGGACGAGCTGTTCGCCCGGCTGCTGGGCGCGAACGCCAGCGTCGAGACCGAGCACCGCACCTGCTACCGGGTGCACCAGCGTGTCGCCAAAACCTTCCGCCACGGCCGCATAGCGCTGATAGGAGACTCCGCGCACCTCAACAATCCGCTTGGCGGCTTCGGTATGAATTCAGGCATCCACGATGCCATGAACCTGAGCGACAAGCTCTCGAAAATTCTGCTCGAAGGGGCCGAGGCGGATCCGCTGCTCAGCTTATACGACCGGCAGCGGCGCACGGTCACGCACGAGTTCGTGCAGGCGCAGACGATAGCCAACAAACAGGCGTTCGAGAACGGCATGGACGAGCGCGAGGCAAAGTTCGCGCAACTGGAGGCCAACGCTGGCGAGCGCCGCGAGTACATGCTGGAACAGGCGATGTTCCGATCGCTGGAACGTGCCGCCGAAGTAGCATGATCAAACAGAAAGGCCGCACACCTTGGGGAAAGGTGTGCGGCCTTTATTAAGCGTCCTTCCTGACGAGCGGCTTACTGCCAGCTTCGGGCTGCCGGCAGTTCGATAACTTCGCTGGTTAGCGCTGCGGAAATCTGCGCGGCCGTTTTCTTGAGATCGTCGACATAGCGCTCGATCGCCTCATCCTGCTTCATGGCGGCGGCGAAGTAGATCACCGCCAGCGCGGCTTCGAAGTTGCCGCCCCGGAACACCGGCACCGCGATCGACGACGTCTTGCCGGGAGTCAGATTGTGCTGGCCCCAGCCGATCGCGCAGAAGCCTTCGTTGCGGATCTTGTTGAGCGTGTTGACCGAAACGTGCACCGTCGCGTTTGGCTCTTCCTGCATGCCGG
>VFQT010005180.1_pt1 | contig 10139 bp, 10 predicted proteins | sample 3512381 | NCBI WGS metagenome assembly VFQT01 (sample SAMN10412376, study PRJNA504923) | tailings metagenome | isolation source: Relicate 2 Philex TSF3 active mining site | place: Philippines: Tuba, Benguet | collected 2017-08-29 | reverse complement strand
TGGTTGTGATGATGGTTGTGATGATGGTTGTGATGATGGTTGTGATGATGGTTGTGATGATGGTTGTCTCGATGGCTGTGATGAGGGTTTTACAATAGGTTGCATTGATGGTTGTGATGATGGTTGTAATGATGGTTGTAATGATGGCTGTGATGAGGGTTTTATAATAGGTTGTGATGATGGTTGTAATGATGGTTGTAATGATGGCTGTGACGATGGCTGTGATGATGGTTTTATAATAGGTTGTAATGATGGCTGTGCTAGACAATAGCCTTTCCACAATAACAAAAATACACACAAATATCCATACATATTCGAATTACATTATATTAGTATCACCTCTATAACTGGTTTCGTTTTATTTACATAACAGATACTTAATCAATACACTCACACAATATATTGTTAAAACGTATTGTTATATATTCCTAAGATTTGTGCATCAGTTAATACATAATTATACATTCTAAAATCATCCATATAACAATCTGTATTTCCAATATTGCAATTAGTAAACCTATCTGTTGGGTAATTCATACTAGTGGGTGTTTGTGAATAATGAAGAGCTGTTTGATTATAAATATATGTTTTCCATGTTGAAGTATTATTTGTTGATTTTGTCATTGTAATCGCAACAAATCGCCAATTACTTGAATTTACACCAATACCTTGTGCTACAACAAGACTATTTTTGGTGACATCTGTTTTTAAAACAAAATAGATATTATAATTTAACCCATCTCCACCACCATACATGTTTATTTTAAAATAATTGTTACTTCCTGGAATTCCAAAACTAACTAGTGTTCCAACCGAATCAAGTGTAGTTTTTAGTAACCAAAATGTAATTGTAATTCCATTACTATTTGTTTCATTGGTTAAATAAATATTAGGCACATTAAAAAAAGAATTTCTATCAGTTAATAAACTATGTGTACCACGCGTAAAATAACTATTTGAAAATGAAGTAGTTCCGCTTAACGATGCGTTATATCTTGAATCAGCAGTTCCAATATTATTTGTATTATTATCCATTGTATATCGTAGAATTAATGAATCGGGTGTATATATTGGTATGGTTTCTGGCGTATTTTTAAATTTTATAAAAGATATTGAATTAATTGAATTTAATACCATATAACATATATTGAGCTAAATATATTTAATTTCAATAAGATTTGTTATTTATACTTATCCAGAATGTTATTTAAGATGATATAATACTGAAATGAATATGATATGTATAACACCTTGTAGAGTTTATCACATATAAACTTGGTGAATAATAAGCTTCTATAATATACAAATGTGCTTCTCCCAAAATATGTCGCTCGCAATCGGCATCACTGGTTTATTAACAAGTCTCTATTTTTACAATAAAAACATATATGCATCTATTGGAATTGGTTATTTAGCACTAATGGAAATCATTCAGTTTTTCCAATATGGGGTGATCGATCAGTGTTCAAACTCGTATAATAAATTATTGACTATTCTCGGTTATATTCATATTTGTTTCCAGCCTCTATTCTTCAACATTTGGTTGTTCGCATTTACGAAAAATCCCAACTTTGTTTTCTTGTATTTATCTTTTTTCGCCGGATTATTATTGCTTAGTCGAATATTTTTTGTCGAAGACAATGAATTATGCGACACTAAGAGTGAACCAATATGCGGAGACCGGACTTGCTCATTTTCGGGGCAGAGACATATTGCATGGAATGTCCGGTTGCGCGCTCCCAGTTGGGTAACACCGAGTATTGGGCTCCATTTTTTTATGTGGGTCGTGCCAGTTCTCACTACTCTACAATTCAAACCAATTATGGCGATGTTGTTGACGGGACCCTATTTGGGGTTTCTTTTGTCCACAAATATACACGAGAGGCCTGCCATATGGTGCTATACGGGTATTAGCCAAATGTTGGTGACGCATTTTTTGCTTCGATAATACTTCCGTACAAAGCATTTCGCACATAATAATAATAGTCATTGATTGATGGTAAATCCAATTCATATGGGTCCTCATTTTCTATGCTAACCAAACTAACATCATAATTTTTTACATATCTGTTTATTAAGCTAATAACCATTATTATATCATACCATATATTTTGGTTATTTATAGGTTCTCTGTAAAACTTACTTCTTCCAAAATCTATTATTATTGGAATAATGCCATTGCTTTCAATCACAACAATTTCATCACCAATCTTATATTCTAGTGTTTTTTCATCAGTAGTGTTTATTAGAATATTGCCGGAGTTTAAATCCCCGTGATACACTTTGTATATTGTTGCCAATTCGATAATAACACAAACCGTTTGTAAAATGAGTGTTTTTACAACTTCTATATCTCGGGTCTTTTGTAGATAATCACTTATATCTCCATTCGCAATGTATTCGTATACAAAAAAATGTAATTTATTTGTTCCTCTTTCGCAAAACTTTATTTGTTTTGTTATTTTTGTTATATAATTATTTTTATTGTCGTCGCACGAAAAATCACATATAAGTCTGGGTGTATTACGATAGCCTCGTATTTTTTCCAGAATCTTTTTTTCTAATAATAACTGTGAGTTATTTGCGTCATAAACCTTTACTACAACCGGTTTATCATAATCTTGTAATCTGGACAAAACTACGTGAACAAAATCGTCTTTATGCATAGAGGTTTCTTCTGCTCCCTTATATGATTTATAACCATATAATTTGTTTTTGCCACAATTTATTTTGTATGTTTCCATGGAGAAAATACGGGACCTGTTTGTTTTCGGTAATTTCTCGAATGCTGGTATTTTTCGTGTTGTATTTTTACGTATTGGTGTTGTCTTCTTTTTTGTGAGCATTATAATATATGGGTGTATATTTATTTTAATGGTACCCCAAATCGATTACTCCCCCAAATCGATTACTCCCCCAAATAATATAGAGGAACAGCTTCTATATTATCCAATGAAGTACTATGAAACCAAATACGAGGAATATTTGCGCTCCGTTCAGCACTATAATATTCACCCAGAGTTGGCTCCCATATTTTCCAAGTTCCCCGAGTCCGTCGGCAACATCACCAACCTCATTTTCTACGGCCCACCCGGCTCCGGCAAATATTCGCAAATGTTGTCCGCAATCCAGCGTTACAGTCCATCCGCCCTCGAATACGACAAGAAAATGTACGTTCAAACGGAAAAATATGCTTACCAGTTCCGAATTAGCGATATCCATTACGAAGTAGATATGGGGCTTCTCGGGTGTAATGCCAAGCAAATCTGGCATGATGTGGTCCAGCAAATTGTGGACGCAGTGTCCGTCAAACACGACAAAATCGGCATCGTCGTCTGTAAGAATTTCCACGTCATACACAGCGAACTCCTTGAAATCTTTTACAGTTATATCCAGGAATATAGGAATCGGCTGTCGTCGATTCAGTTGCGGTTTGTTTTGATGACGGAACATCTGGGGTTCATTCCCAACAATATTCTCGATACGTGTCAGGTGATTTCGGTGGGACGGCCGTCGAAGACGGCCTATATGGAAATGCTTGTCCAGCAGCCGAAACTGCGCAAATACACAAAATCGGGGGAAACGACTGCCGAAGACGAGTTTGTCCAGAAAATATCTAGTTGTCGCGGACGTATTTTGGCGCAAGATGCCGTGGATAAGACTGACGAAATATTGGCCGGGCTCGATGTGCGTAATATTTTGAATATGAAAGAGCTGAATTATTTTGGGAAACTGAACGGGGTGGATCAGTTGCCGAAAGAGGTGTTCAATATTGTGTGTAATGGGATTATTGAGCAAATGCTGGATCCGGCGCGTCTTGTCCATACCAGTTTTCGTGACACCATTTATGACATATTTATTTACAATTTGGATGTGGTTGAGTGTTTATGGTACATTTTGGAATATATGGTGCGCAATGGGCATCTGGAATCGGCAGATGTAAGTGATATATTGACTCGTATGTATGGATGCTTGAAATACTACAACAATAATTATCGGCCGATTTATCATTTAGAGAGTTTTACACCTTTTCTACTGACACTGCGTTTTGTTAAGCCCTATACCTGATAATTATCCTACATTTGAAGGGTGAGTTTGCCTTTGTGAATATGTAATTGTGTATAACCCAAAAAAATGAAATCTTTTTATTATATTATTGTTTATAATAAAAAATAAATACATCTATAAATATTATTACAATGAATTACGACAAAATGAAAGTTGACGAACTTAAACGTTTGTGTAAGGAACGCGGGTTCAAAGGATTTAGTAGAAAATCCAAACCAGAATTGATTAATCTGGTTAGTTCTATTGTCCAAGCATCAACGCAATGCAAGACATCAACAGAATTGTTTGATGATAATTACACATCAGATGTTTTATATTCTTTGTATCAAAGATACAAAGATAATTATCAGTATATATCAAACTTAAAAAAAGAAAAAGGGCTCCCAATACGACAACAAAACCCTCCTGAAGATATTACTGAAAATATAGTTAAGTTTATTATACAGAATTATGAAGGAGATTTATCGTGTAAGTGGGCAAAAGCAATTGGAAAAAATGGTGATTTGTATTCTGATAAATATAATCACGAATATCCAATTGAGGTAAAAGCCTTTACATCAAATGGACCCTCTCAATTTGGGCCTCGAAAAAAATTTGGCGTGTTATATTTCTTAGATATGCGAAACTGGTTAGATGATAAGTTAGTTTTGTGTCGTGTAAATTTGACAAATGATTCGCAAGAAATGAAAAACATAAAAATGAATAAAAAGCAGACATTGGGAGAGCAATGCGACGAAGGCCGACGCCCTCATATTTGTTGGGATAGTTTGTATCCACAAATAATGGAGAAATCTGTCAAAATATATGAAGGCACATTTGATAACATATTTAAGCGTCAAGAAGTGGAATTAGTCGTTTAGCTATTAATTCAACAACGGGAACAGATACCGCATTCCCAGCGAGTTTATAAAGATTAGCATCTGATAATGGAGGCATTTTATATGAAGCTGGAAACCCCTGAAAATTAAAACATTCTCGTGGCGTTAGTTTTCGTATTCCTTTTTTATCTAAAATAAGAGGAACATTATGACCACCAGTTCCCATATTTGCTGTCAAAGTTGGGCATTCATTGCTTTTATTTTCGCGTACATATACACGTCTAAATTGGTATATTGTATTTTCTTTTGTTACACCTTCTTTTACCAAATCCCAAGTTGAAGACTTTTCTGTATAATAATATTTATCTGGAATATTCGATTCCAACATTGACGCAATCGACTTCTTCGGTTTATCTGGAAAATCAAGTGTGAAGTTATCAAATATAGATTTTGATTTAATACATACGATATATATTCTTTCACGGTGTTGAGGGACACCTGTTATTTTAGCAGTATCCAGAATTTTAAAACAAATATGATAACCTCGTTCAGTTAAGTTTTTTTTAATTGTTTCAAATGTTTTACCTTCATCATGTGATACCAAGTTTTTTACATTTTCAAGAATAACGCAAGATGGTTGGTGGAAATCGATAATTTCAAGTATTTTCCAAAATACATTGGAACGTACATCTTGGAATCCTTCTTGTTTTCCAGCAATACTAAAAGGTTGACAAGGAAATCCACCGGTTAATATATTGTGTTTTGGAATATCGGCAACCTTTATATCATTTAAATTACCAAGTGTTAATTTATGGGTAAAATTAAGGTCATATATTTTTTTAGACCATTCAACCATATCATTTGCAAAAACACATTCGACTTTACCGGTTTTTTCAAAGGCATACGAGAAAGCACCAGTTCCGGCAAATAAATCTATCATTTTTATAGTATTAGGTTGCGAAGTCTCAATAGCAGGATTGATATTATTTTTTACTATAATTGTTGATGTAGATAAAGAAGGTTTATTATCTAAGACCCCTTCTAATAATAATACTAGTTCTTCCTTTTTCTTTCCGCTATATCCACGAATCTTTTTTTCTTTACATAAAGAAATTAATTCGTCTCGTGTTTTATCCATTATAGTTGTTTTATCCATTATAGTTGTTTTATCCATTATAGTTGTTTTATTATTATAATATTAAATTGTTTTAATATAATTCAATTTTTTAGATCACTATCCTAAAATGTGTAACTAAATACATTTTGACACAATAATTATCGACCAATTTATCATTTAGAGAGTATGTTTCATTATATGATAATCAAAATATTCGACTACGATGAACTCCCAGTTGGCATATAAAATATTGGAACTTGAATCGGGAGCGGAATATGATAAGATTCGACGCCAATATAAGATGTTGGCGCTGAAATACCATCCGGACAAGAATATTGGGAATCCGGAAAGCGCATCGAAAAAGTATCAGGAAATCAAGGAGGCGCACGATTTTTTATGCGGAATGGGTGAGGCGAATTTTACTGCGAAGAAGGGGAATACATATATACGGACTGCGTCGGATTTCTTCGAGATGATTTACAATGATGAGCAGTTTCAGCGGCGGATATTTCATCCTTTGTTGATGCGGGTGGTGAGTTCGTGCGAGGAAAAAGCGGTGTCTATGTTTCGCAAAATGGAGAAGTCGAAGGCGAAGAAGTTATACAATGTGTTGCTGATATATCGTGACACGCTTCATTTGAGTGATGATATTTTGGAGAAAATTGGGGGTGTTATTGATAATGGTGCAGGAGGCGCCTTCGGCGCCGACACTGATGGCACCAATACTAATGGTTTAGACACTGATAATGGTGCAGGAGGCGCCGAAGGCGCCAACACTGATGGTTTAGACACCAATGGTTTAGACACTGTTAATACTTCTGCCAATAATTGTACCTACACGGATGAAGATGACAATTATGCTGAAACCTTAGGCACAGAAGGCGCCTTCGGCGCCGACTCTGATGATGGTGCAGGAGGCGCCTTCGGCGACGACTCTGATATAATCGTTTTAAATCCCGATTTAGACGATTTATTGAACCAGTCCGTATACAAGCTCAAGCAGAAAGACGGCTCCATATTAATTGTGCCTCTATGGCACCGCGAATTGGAATACTATGGTGGTATTTTAAATTGCTCGCCATTATTGCCATCCAATATTTGGTTGGACGATTTCAACAATATCCATTGTATGTTGAGTTTTAAAGTAAGTGATTTATTGAATCAGGACCACAAAGAAATCCGCATTGGAAGCAAAACGGTTTTTCTCAGTGTAAATAAGTTAAAATGGGTTTCGAGGCAGATTTTACACTTAGATGATTTTGGTATTCCTGTGCCAAATGAGGCGGATATTTTTAATGTGTCGCAGTTATCGCATATTTATGCCCATGTCGAAATTATTTGATTTATTTCTTACGTCGTCGCACAAACATATCGAGGCTAGTTTGTTGTTTGCTTATATTTGCGCCCCAATATGAGTTGGGTTTTGGTAAGCCTTTGGCTAAGCCATTGGCGACATCTAAGCCTTTGGCGACATCTAAGCCATTGGCGACATCTAAGCCATTGGCGACATCTAAGCCTTTGGCGACATCTAAGCCTTTGGCGACATCTAAGCCTTTGGCGACATCTAAGCTATCGGCATCTTCTTCATCGTCTTCATCTTTTGTGTCATCTTTAAATAACACCTCCTCTTCCTCCGACGAATCCGTCTCATCATATCCTTTTCGCGCACACTTGTCCTCATAATCCCGCATCTCAAAATGTTTAATCAGTGTTCGCAAGCATTGTTCCACAGAATCATCTACATCCATGGTTGTCTGGGTGGTCGGTTCATCTAAGTATTTCCCCAATATGGTTTGAATACGTGGTCGAAACTTGGCTATTTTATTATAAAACTCCTGAATCTCCGCCGACTTATCCGGCATCGCAGTAGCTAAATATTGGTTGTATTTCTTCTTGCTCGTCAACAGTCGAAGCGTCAATTCGTCCATTGCATTCATAGTGTCAACGCGGTTTATACAACATAAAGATATACGAATAACACAAATATATTGCTTGTGTTATTATGAATGAGTTTATCCATTTTTGCGACTCTATTGCCTCTAAAATTGACATCCAATTATCGACATTTGGTCTCGCTTGTCAATGTGATTATGTCGTTTGTAATCGGTTTTTTGGCACCTTCCCCAAGTGGAATATCAATGAAGAATGTTTGGCCAATGTGCCACATGGTGGTCGCATTTTCCTAAATTGTGTCGATTCCAATTATTGGGGGTATAAGGATATTCTCCATCGCGTCTTCTCGGCTTATCCAGAGAAGAAATATGTGTTCTACATAATGATAGAACCCGAGTATGGTATTCGAGATATTCTCATAAACATTTGTAAATATTCGTGCGAGTTTTATGTGAATTGCAATGTAATCGATGATCCGCGTGTCCATAATATGCCGATTGGGATTCGTGATGGCGAAGAAGTGTTTGGACTTCATCGTGGATTCAGTCAAAAAATGCTATTAAATGCCGAGAAACACATCAAGACATCACGAAATATTTTGTGTCTCCTCTGTTTTTCATATACCCATGGAGAGAGGCAGCGATGTTATCAAATGTTGGCAGACAAACATTTTGTTGTCGATCTAAATAAAGATTCGAATAAGTTTGGGACCAAGCAAAATGCTCTTCTTGGTAGAGTTCCCGTTGAATATAATTATGAGATGACTGCTGATGCGGTTTATACGTTGTCGCCAAGAGGATGTGGAGAGGCTACACACCGATTTTTTGAACTAATATATTTAGGCAGTATTCCAATTGTTAAACGAACTGGTTATGTGTTTGACAAGTTGTACGATGTGTATCCATGTTTAGTTGTGGATGATTGGGACCAGGTTAGCGAAGAATTGTTAAATGCGAATAAATGTGTGCTACAAGAGAGGATGGTGGCGTTTAAAGCGCGATTTCCGGGATGGTTTCAGGATCCGACGACTATTCAAGAAATGATGAAGCTGATGTAAGAGAGGTTATTCATCCTCTAATCGCGTTCTCACTCTTACCGCATCTCCCGAATATACTAGTGCTACAATGCTCGAAATCAGCGCTGTTAATAATAGTATTCCAATTAGTCCAATATTGACGGTTTTTGGTAAACTAATTGGTAAAAACTGGTTGCCGTATATAAGGAGAATTAATGCAAAAATCCCGACAATTAGTGCATCGAATCCACTCTTGAAACTCTGCCATATTTGTTTACCATTCACTTTACCGTTGATGTTTTGTTTCAAATATTGTAAATCGGTTATGATGAGAGGCTTGTCATCTTTATCTTTCGATTTCTTTCTAACTATGGATGTGCTGGCTACCAAAAAAATGATGAGTGAAATCGTAATCAATACAAATATACATACAACTAAAACAGCAATGAGAGAGGATATGCGGACATAATCACCAGCAAAATCTGTTGATCCAACTAATTTGTTGAAAATAGGTGTGAACATACTAACAATAGTTTTTATGGTTGTATCATCGGCATTAAATAATTCTTCTTGGGCTCCGGCGTTGTTTTTGAGGAGTCCGTCGATATCACTAAATAATGTGTTTCTTGTTGAAAATGCGAATACGAGAAATAATATGAAGGCGAAAAATAGCATCCATAGACCCAAATATTCGTACCATTTCTTTTTCAAATATATGGTGCCAATGATAGTTGACAACAAAACTATTAGAGGATGTTTTGTAGTAGGCGTGTTGTTTAGCATTTTACTATATAATGAAATGCTAAATGATTAGATTGAAATCTTGTAAGTTGTTCTTATCCAACTAATCAGTTCATCTTTCTCACAAACCCCGAATCCATTTTCGAATTTCCGCAAGTCATAAAACTTCGGTTTCACCATTTTTTCCGTCTTATAGTAAATATACGGTCCAAACTTGCCATTTCGAATACTCAGGTCGGGTGTGAGTTTGCGCAGAATGGTGCGCGATGGTGCTTGGTCCGCCTCTATGATGGGCAACACATCCGCCAGCACAATATCGTCAAACGCCTTCTTTGACCCTTGGTCTAATTGTGTTTTGCTCAATGATATTCGTGTCATTTCGCCGCCGATTTCGACTTCCACATAGGGTCCATATTTACCCGTTTTCAGCACAACATCTTGGCCACCATATTTGCCCAATATGCGTCCCGATACTTCGACTAAATCT
>VFQT010005179.1_pt1 | contig 10139 bp, 6 predicted proteins | sample 3512381 | NCBI WGS metagenome assembly VFQT01 (sample SAMN10412376, study PRJNA504923) | tailings metagenome | isolation source: Relicate 2 Philex TSF3 active mining site | place: Philippines: Tuba, Benguet | collected 2017-08-29 | reverse complement strand
GCATAAGTTGCACCTAAATAAGTGCCATAAGATGCGCCTAAATAATTTAATTTGTCATCGTTTACTAATTCTCTGATTACATCCATATCTCTTGCCGCATTTTGGGTTCCAATAAATGAAATCAAATTATTTTCAATTTTTTGGCAACCTTTTGCCATATTTTCAGAAAGTGCTAAAGATTCTTGAATTTCTTTTTCATCGTCTGGAGTTCCATCAAAAGCAATAAATTCATCAACTTCTTTATCTGTTAAACAATCAAGTGGAGTTGATTCTGCAACGCCTCGAGGATCAAAACCTAAAATGTCAAAAGAATCCATAAGTCTTTTACCAAATGCGTCTTCTGCATACGTGACAAAATCTGTTCCAGAGCCACCAGGTCCACCGGGATTGATTAATAAAGTTCCAATTTTGTCTTTTTTTGCTGAAAGTTTTTTTAAAGACAAAGTTAAAGTTGCACCATCTGGATTTTTGTAATCTATTGGAACTTCAATTGATGCACATTCAAACTTTTTATCGTCACAACTTTTCCAAGATAATTCTTGATTATAAAATTTATCTAAACCCGTTAAATATAAAGTTGGTTTAACTTCTGCTTCATTACTGGAGGTTGAACTGCAACTTGTCAAAAGAAAAATAGATAAAAACAAAACAAAAAAAATTTTTTTCATTAATTTGATATTACTTTAAATTAAGCTCTAGCAAGCGATACGGTCATTGCCTCAAGAACAAGTAATGGTGCAGCTTCACTTGGCAGCATTCTTCGGGTGGCTTCGACAGTGTCTAATTTTTTAATTGTGGAATTTATACTGCTTGATTCTGCTAATTTGTTAATGGAAGCTTTCATTTCTGTGTGGAAAAGCTCAATTTCTGCTCCAGTTTGAACTACTAAAACATCTCGATAAAAAGCCGCTAATTCTTGCAAAGTTTGATCAAGTCGATCCCTAGTTATTCGTTTATTGCGCTTTTTTTGATCTTGTTCAAGTTCTTTTTTAGCACTACTGGCTAACCTTTCAATCTTTTTTTGAGTTACTCCAACAGCACCTTCACCATAAGCTTTCATTAAAGAACTTAACTCTTTATCATCTTTTTCACTGGTTTCATCTTCTGCATCTTCGTTAGCTGCATCAACTATTTTTTGAGCTGCTTGAAAACAAGATGGTAAATCTTTTAATTCAAAAGGTACCTGTAAAACTTGAGTTCTTCTTTGCTTAACTCTCTCATTTGTTGCTAATAGTTTTGCTCTTCCAACATGTCCTAAAGATGCATGCGCAGCAAAATAAGCTGTGGCTTTATCAATTCCATCTCGATTAATTAATAATTCTGCAATTTCTTCTGCTGGTGGAGTTCTTAAACTCACTACTCGACACCTAGACTTAATAGTTATTAAAACATCTTTACTCGATGGTGCACATAAAATCCACATAGTAAATCTTGCTGGTTCTTCAATAGCTCTTAATAAAGCATTTCCTGCTTCAGTAGTTAATCGATCTGCATCTTCCAAAATAATAATGTTCCACATTCCTAAACTTGGACTCATATAAGATTCTTTAACTAAATCTCTTGTGTCATCTACTCCGTAACTTAATTTTTGGGGAGCAATTACATGTACATCTGGATGAGTACCTTTAGTTACTGAAATACAAGAAACACATTTCCCGCAACCGTTTTCTTCACATTGCAAAGTTGCTGCAAATAATCTTGCAGCGGTAGATCTACCACTTCCCGGAGGGCCGGTAATTAACCAACTTTGAGAAAAACCGGGCAAAACTTTATTTGTAATTGAACTTTTTGCATCAAGTGATGCTTGTTTTAATGCTTTAACACTAAATTCTTGGCCAATTAATTCTTGCCACATTTACTTTGTTCTTTTCGCTAAGAATGCATCTAAAACAATTTTTGCTATTTCTTCAACTGGTTTTGAAGCATCTATAACAACATATCTTTCTGGATTTTTTTTAGCAAGATCTAAATATGCTTTATTTACTTTGTTGTGAAAATCTTCAGATTCACTATCCAATCGATCTTTTTGCTTTAATCTTGCTTGACCGGTTTCTGTGGTGACATCAAGAACAATTGTTAAATCAGGCACGATTCCTTGCACAGCCCATCTAGAAATATCTTCAATGGTTTGTTCTCCCAAACCTCTTGCGATTCCTTGGTAGGCAATTGATGAATCAATATGTCGATCTGCAATAACAACTTGGCCTTTTTCTAAGGCAGGTTTAATAACTTGACTCATATTTATGGATCTATCCGCTGCAAATAAAAGAGCTTCCATACGGGGAGTAACTTCATATTCTGTTTGGTCTAGCAATATTTCTCTAATTTTTAAACCAAGAGGTGTTCCACCGGGTTCTCTGCTTAAAACCACAGTTTCATTTAAATCTTTTAAACTTTGTTCAAGTTTTTTTACTTGAGTAGATTTACCTGCACCATCTCCACCTTCGAAAACAATGAAAAAACCAGGATAATTAGACACTGACTTCGTCATTAGAATTTTCTTCTGATTTTTCAGTTTTTGATTTTTTCTTTGATGATTTTTTGGCAGTAGTTTTTTTAGCAGTTTTTCTTTTCTTTTTCTCAACAGGTCCACGTGCTCTTCGATCAGATAATAATTCTGACGCTCTTTCAATGCTCATAGTTGGAATATCATCGCCAACTCTTAAAGAGGCGTTAGTTTCACCATCTGTGACATAAGGACCAAATCTTCCTTCTTTAATAACCATCATTAATTGAGTGGAAGGATCAAGCCCAACTTCTCGAAGTGGAGGTTTAACAACTGCACCTCTTCTAGTTTTAGGTAAAGCATATTTTGCTAAAGCTTCTTCTAAATTAATTGTAAAAATTTGTTCTTCAGTATCTAAACTTCTGGAATCTTTTCCTTTAGTCATATAAGGACCATAACGACCATTTTGGGCAGTAATTTCTAAATTGTCACTTGGATCAATTCCAATAACTCTTGGTAGTGCAAAAAGTTTTAATGCATCATCTAAAGTAACTGTGGTTGGTTCCATTGATTTCAAAAGAGAAGCAGTTCTTGGTTTTTCAGTTGAATCTTCAGGTAAAGCTTCTGTGAAATAAGGGCCATATCTTCCAGTTTTAACCATGATGGTCAAACCTGTTTCAGGATGAACTCCTAATTCTCGATCAGTTGATGGTGCAGTCAAAATTGCCAAAGCTCTTTCAGGAGTTAATTCATCTGGCGCAACATCTGGTGGGATTGATGCTCTTTCTTCGCCTCTTTCTAAATAAGGACCATATTTTCCAACGCGAATACTGATTCCTGAATCCCCAACTTCAAAAGTTGAATTTCCTCTGGCATCAATATCAGGTAATTGTTCAAGAAGGGTTACTAAACCTTTTGCAGATAAATCTTCTGGACCAAAATAAAAATCTCTTAATGCTTGAGATCTTTGTAATTGACCTGCTGCAACTAAATCTAATTCTTCTTCCATTCGAGCAGTGAATGCATAATCAACTAGATTTGAAAAGAAATCTTCTAGCAATCTAATAACGGCAAATGCGGTCCATGATGGAACTAAAGCTCTTCCTTTTCTTAAAATATATCCGCGATCAACAATTGTTCCTAAAATACTTGCATAAGTTGAAGGTCTACCAATACCTCTTGCTTCTAATTCTTTAACTAAAGAAGCTTCTGTAAATCTTGCAGGTGGTGTTGTTTGATGACCTGTTGGTTTTATTTCTTTAGCTGTTATTACATCCGATTTTTTTAAACTAGGTAATCTTTTTTCTTCCGCTTCATCAGTTTCATCTGTTTCGCCACTTTCATAAGCAGCTTTATAACCCAAGAATTCAATTACTGTTCCTGAAGCAGAAAATTCAATAACTTTTCCAGAATTAGTTTTTCCACTAATTTTTACAGTGCTAGTTGTTCCTTTTGCATCAACCATTTGTGATGCCACAGTTCTTCGCCAAATCATTTCGTACAAAGTAAAGTCATCACTTTTTAATTCACTTGATAATTCAGCAGGTGTTTTAAATACGTCTCCTGCAGGACGTACTGCTTCGTGAGCCTCTTGAGCGTTTTTTACTTTTCTTTCATATCTTCTTGGTTCACTGGAAACATGATCTGCACCGAACAATTCTCTTGCTTGGGTGCGAGCTGCATTCAAAGCATTTTCTGACAAAGTTGTGGAATCTGTACGCATATAAGTAATAAATCCACGCTCATACAAACCTTGAGCAGTTCGCATAGTTCTTTTAGCAGACCATCCATATTTATTACTTGCTTCTCTTTGCAAAGTTGAAGTCATAAATGGTGCTTCAGGTTTTCTTGAATATGGTCTAGAGCTTACATCTGTTACTTCAAATTTTGCATTTTGTAAACCATTAACAATTTCTGTGACATCGTTTTCTGTCAGTAAAACAACATCAGATTTTGTTAAATTTCCTTTGTCGTCAAAATCTTGACCTTGAGCAATTCTTTTACCATCTACCGAAAATAGTTTTGCTTCAAATGAACCGGGATCAAAAACGGCATCTATATCCCAATAGTCTGCAGCTTTAAAAGCAATTCTTTCTCTTTCTTTTTCAACAACAAGTCTTACTGCAACTGATTGCACTCTTCCTGCAGAAAGTCCACGTCCAACTTTTTTCCATAAAATTGGTGAAACTTGATAACCGTATAAACGATCAATTAATCTTCTTGACTCTTGTGCATCAACTAAATTTTGATCAATATCTCTTGTGTTATTTACTGCATTTTGAATTGCTTCTTTAGTAATTTCGTTAAAGACCATTCTTTTTACAGGAACTTTTGGTCTTAATACTTCTAGTAAATGCCAAGCAATTGCTTCGCCTTCACGGTCTTCATCTGTTGCAAGAATTAATTCATCTGCTTCTTTTAATTCTTTTTTTAAATCATTTACTCTTGATTGTTTTGCTGAATCAACTACATAAAGTGGTTCAAAATCATTTTCAATATCAATTCCTAAAGATGCCCATTTATTTTTTTTAAATTCTTTAGGAACTTCAGCTGCTCTTTGAGGTAAATCTCTAATGTGACCAACACTTGCTTGTACTACAAAGCCCTCACCCAAGTATTTTTCAATAGTTTTTGCTTTCGCAGGGGATTCAACTATTACTAGTTTTTTTACTTGGGTGTCGGCCATCTTCTCGCTTAATTTTTTTTATGCTGCAACTGCAACACTTTTACGTTTTGACCACCAAACTGCAGCAACAATAATTAATGTTGCTCCGATTGCCAAAGCGATACGGAATGTGGAGTTTGCAGATGATCCAACAGAAAGTTGTACCACTGCAGGAGCTGCTAAAAGGGCCACTAAATTCATTACTTTTAGTAATGGATTAAGTGCTGGCCCTGCGGTGTCTTTGAATGGATCTCCCACAGTGTCACCGATAACTGTTGCAGCATGTGCTTCAGATCCTTTGCCACCATGATGTCCATCTTCCACAAATTTCTTAGCGTTATCCCAAGCACCACCTGCGTTTGCTAAGAACACTGCCATCAAAGTTCCTGCACCAATTGCTCCAGCTAAAAATGATCCAAGTGCTCCAACACCTAAACCAAAACCAACTGCAATTGGTGACATCACAGCAAGTAAACCTGGTGTTGCTAATTCACGTAATGAATCTTTAGTACAGATATCAACTACGCGATAATATTCTGGTTTTGTTTGACCAGTCATAATTCCTGGATTTTCACGGAATTGTCTTCTTACTTCAAACACAACTGCACCTGCAGCTCTTCCAACTGCATTGATTGCAAGTCCTGAGAATAAGAACACAACAGCAGCACCAATAATTAATCCCACTAAATTTCTTGGATTAGAAATATCAAGGACTCCTGCATATTCACCAATCTGTGTGCCAGAAATTCCTGCAAATCGTGCAGCTTCTGTAATCGCATCACGATATGAACCAAACAATGCAGTTGCAGCTAATACTGCTGTTGCAATTGCAATACCTTTAGTAATTGCTTTTGTAGTATTTCCAACTGCATCAAGGGAAGTAAGAATTACTGCACCGTTTCCGTGTACATCGCCACTCATTTCAGCAATACCTTGAGCATTGTCTGAAACTGGTCCGAAGGTATCCATTGCCACAATTACTCCAACTGTGGTTAATAAACCTGTTCCAGCTAAAGCAATTGCAAAAAGTGAAAGAGTAATTGATCCTGCACCTAAAGAATAAGCACCAAATACTGCAGCACCAATTAGTAATGCGGAATAAACTGCTGATTCCAAACCAACAGAAATTCCTGACAAAATAACTGTGGCTGGTCCTGTTAAAGCAGTTGCAGCAACTGTGTCAACTGGTGTTCTATTTGTTTCAGTGAAATAACCAGTTAGTAATTGAATTAATGCTGCTAAAACAATTCCTATAACCACTGCACCGATTGCCATAGTGCGTGGATTAAATGCTGCCATTTGTGCTGCATCTAAACCAAGTTTTGCAGCAACTAAATCAGCATCTGCTAATTCTGCAAGTGATGCTGGCAAGAATTGATAAGAAGCAATTGCAACCAAAATTGCAGAAGCTACAGCTGAAATAAAGAATCCTCTATTTATTGCAGACATTGCAGATTTATCACCACTTCTTGGTGCTACTGCAAAAATTCCAATAACTGCAGTAACTACACCAATTGCAGGAATAATTAATGGGAAAGCTAAACCTAATGAACCAAGTGCTGCTTTTCCTAAAATAAGTGCTGCTACAAGTGTTACTGCATAAGACTCAAATAAATCTGCTGCCATACCTGCGCAATCACCAACGTTGTCACCAACGTTGTCAGCAATAGTTGCTGCATTTCTTGCATCATCTTCTGGAATTCCTTGTTCAACTTTTCCAACTAGATCTGCACCCACATCTGCAGCCTTAGTAAAGATTCCGCCGCCCACGCGCATAAACATTGCAAGCAATGCTGCACCAAATCCAAAACCTTCTAAAACTCTTGGGGCTTCACCTGAATAAACCAAAACCACAATTGAGGCACCTAAAAGTCCCAAACCAATTGTTGTCATTCCCACAACGCCACCAGTTCTAAATGCAATTCTGGTTGCAAATTTTTCGTTTCCTTCTCTTGCAGCATTAGCAACGCGAACGTTTCCTCTAACTGCAAGCCACATTCCGAAATAACCAGTTAAAGCAGAAAAAGCTGCTCCAACTAAAAAGAAAATTGAACGACCTAAGCGTTCACTGCCTGAGTTTGCTGGAAGTGCAAACAAAACAAAGAAAACTAATACAACGAAAATACTTAAAGTTTTAAATTGTCTATTTAAATAAGCAGAAGCTCCCTCTTGAACAGCTTCAGCAATTTTTTTCATGCTGTCTGTGCCTTCGGATGCTGCTAATACTTCTCTAACTAAATAACCTGCAACTAGCAATGCTGCTACTGCAATGATTGCAACGATTGTGACCAGGCTTTGACCTGATGAGCTCAAGGCGACGTCGCTGGCGCCTGATGCAATTAGTGTGTGGGACACGTTTTCTCCTTGTTTTTCTTCCTTCGCGCGAGTTTAGACACATATTTGCCTAATAAATATGTATAGCCCACCCCTTGGGGTCTTATTCACGCATAAATAAAGAGTATTTGAGGGTGGAATACTCTTTATTCTGTGGGGAATTCAAAGACTCGATTTAAAACTTTTAATAAAGAAGAAGCTTTAAAACTGGTTCAACCCTTTGCGCGTGTCGAGGGTCCAATTTTATTAGCTTTGCAAAAAATTCAAGATGAATTTGGTTATGTAGATAGAGACGCTGTAGAAATTATTGCGCAAGTTTGCAATGTTTCAATTGCTGAAGTTCATGGAGTTTTAACTTATTACACAGACTTTAGAACCACACCTTCTGCATTAATTGATGTAAAAGTTTGCGTAGCCGAAGCTTGTCAATCTTTGGGTTCAAGAAAATTAGTTAACGATGTCTCCCAAGCACTAAATACTAAAATGCATTCGCAATCTGTTGATGAAACAGTTCAATTAAATCAAGTTTTTTGTTTAGGAAATTGTGCACTTGCTCCTGCTGTGATGGTTGATCACAAATTAATTGGCAGAGCAACTGGTGAAAAAGTTTTGAAAGAAGTTGAAAAGAAAAAGAAAGAATATTTATGAAAAGTAATTCTTGCGATTACTTGATCATTGGAGCAGGAATTATTGGATTAAGTATTGCAAGAGAAATTTTATTGAATCAAAAAAATGCTTCAGTGATAGTTATTGATAAAGAAAAAGAAGTGGGACTTCATGCTTCAGGCAGAAATAGTGGCGTATTACATGCTGGTTTTTATTACTCCCCAGATTCTTTAAAAGCAAAATTAACTAGAGATGGAAATAAACTACTTAGAGAATTTTGTAAAGAAAATGAAGTGGAAGTTAAAAATGTTGGCAAAGTAGTTGTGACTAAGAATGAACAAGAAGAAGATCGCTTAAAAGACTTATATGATCGCGGTATCACAAATGGTGTAGAAATTGAAATCATTGATAAAAACCAATTAAAAGAATTAGAACCCAGAGCAAAAACTTTCAATAATGCACTTTGGTCACCAAACACTGGTTCGGCAAGCCCTGCAAAAGTTATTAAAGCCATGGAAAAATCCTTTATTTCACTTGGTGGGCAAATGATGTTAGGTAAAACTTTTACCAAAGTTGAAAACGGTGAAGTTTTTATACGAAACCACAAAATTATGGCCAATCACATTATTAATACCGCAGGACTTTATGCAGATAAAGTTGCCCACAAATTTGGCTTTGGGCATAAATATCGAATGCTTCCTTTCAAAGGACTGTATTGGTATGCCCCAAACCAAACCAATAAATTAACAAGACACATTTATCCTGTGCCCGATCCAAGAAATCCATTTTTAGGAGTGCATTTAACAGTTACCGATGAAGGCAAAGTAAAAGTTGGCCCAACAGCAATTCCTGCCTTTTGGAGAGAAAACTATCGCTTATTAAAAAATTTTAGAAGTCAAGAATTATTACAAGTGGCAAAAGATTTACCAAAGATGGCTTTTTCTCCGCATCATGATTTTTTTGAATTACTAAAACAAGAATTACCAAAATATTCTAGAAAATATTTAATTAAACAAGCTTCTCTTTTGGCTGAAGGAATTAATGTTCACGACTTTAATGTTCGTGGAAAAGCAGGAATTCGTGCTCAACTTTTTGATACCTCTCAAAACAAACTAGAAATGGATTTTGTGCTCGAAGGTGATAAAAACTCTACCCATGTCTTGAATGCAGTTTCTCCAGCATGGACATGTTCACTTTCTTTTGCTAAATATGTATATGAGTTCCTGCAAAAAAATCAAAATGGAATTAAGGTTGGTAGTTAAATGATTAAAGTCTTTGTGCCAATTGATGATGCTTCTTGCTCTGTGGGAGCAAATGAAGTAGCTCATGAAATTCAAAATCAAGCAAAATTAAAAAATATTGATATTAAACTCATTAGAAATGGTTCTAGGGGAATGCTTTGGCTTGAACCATTAGTTGAAGTAGAAATAGATAATGTTCGTATTGGTTTTGCCAATGTGCAAGAAAACAAAGTAAAAGAATTATTTGAAACAGATTTTCTAACAAACAAAAATCATCCCGCATCTTTGGGAGTTGTAGATAATCATGAATGGTTAAAAAATCAAACCAGAGTCACATTCCAAAGAGTAGGAATTGTTGATCCACTAGATATTAAAGATTACGAAAACCATGGAGGCCTTGCTGGTTTAAAAAATGCTTTAAAACTAACTGATTCTCAAATAGTTAATGAAGTAACCGAATCAGGACTTCGAGGCAGAGGTGGTGCAGGTTTTCCTGCAGGAATTAAATGGAAAACCGTTTTAAATTCTCAAAGTGATCAAAAATATGTTTGCTGTAACGCCGATGAAGGTGATTCGGGAACTTTTGCAGATCGAATGCTGATGGAAGGAGATCCATTCACCCTTATTGAAGGAATGACCATTGCTGCGATAGCAGTTGGAGCAACAAAAGGATTTATTTACATTAGATCTGAATATCCAGCTGCAATTAAAACGATGAATAAGGCAATTGAAATTGCTAATCAATCAGGATTACTTGGAAAAAATATTTTAGGAAGTAATAAAGAATTTCATATTGAAGTAAGAAGTGGTGCAGGTTCATATGTGTGTGGTGAAGAAACTGCGATGT
>VFQT010005178.1_pt1 | contig 10143 bp, 8 predicted proteins | sample 3512381 | NCBI WGS metagenome assembly VFQT01 (sample SAMN10412376, study PRJNA504923) | tailings metagenome | isolation source: Relicate 2 Philex TSF3 active mining site | place: Philippines: Tuba, Benguet | collected 2017-08-29 | reverse complement strand
GGAGACCCAGCAGATGACCGCCACGGAAAACAGGATCGGCAGGATGGCAAAAACACCCGTCACAGCCAGGTATGCACCGATCGGAGCCAGGGAAAGTCCCAGTCCAAGGACCAGATGACAAAAAGCCGTGAAACGCTTGGTATAACTGTATCCCAGCACCACGGCCAGGGCCACCGGGGAAAGCGCAAAACAGATCGGATTGATGAAGGCCGTCGCCGCGATGAAGCCGGCACACATGAGCAAGGTGAACATCAAGGCACTACGGGCGGAAATGACCCCGGCCGGGATCTCCCGAACAGCGGTTCTCGGATTCTGCGCATCATAGCGCCGGTCGAGCCAGCGGTTGAACGCCATGGCCGCACTCCGGGCAAAGACCATGCAGAGCACCACCAATGCGAACAGATGCCACTGATGGCGGAAGAACAACGAAAAACGCTCGACGGGTGTGTCCAATGATTCAACCTCTGCTGTTACACCGGGCATGTCCGGCAACGCAATCACCCCCAGGGCAAAGCCTATGAGCGCGAAGGGCATCGCGAAGATGGTATGGGAGAACTTGACGAGGGAAAGATATTTTCGGATCATGCCTTGGGATTTCCGTGCCGCAAAACTAGAACCTTCCGCGGCAAATCTCCCATAAAACCATGCCGGCCGCCACAGATACATTCAGTGAATGCTTCATCCCCAGTTGCGGGATCTCAATGCAGCCGGCGCAAAGGGCGATGACTTCGGCATTCACGCCTTCCACTTCATTGCCAAAAACAACGGCCAATTTTTCCACTCCAGTCGATTCCAGTTGATGCAGCGGCATCGAACCGGTGGTCTGTTCCACCGCAAGCACACGGTAACCGTCCGACAACAGATACCTGACCGCGTCCACAGTATTGTCCCATCCACACCAGGGTACTGATTCCGTGGCACCCAGTGCCGTCTTTTGGATATCCCGATGCGGGGGACGGGGCGTGTATCCACAAAGGTCTATACCCTCAAGCATGAAAGCATCTGCCGTGCGGAACACACTGCCCACATTATGCATGCTCCGGACATTGTCAATCACCACCCGAACGGGAGTTCTCCGGGCCATTCGGGCCTGATCAACCGTCAGCCTGCCCAAGGCTTCCATTGATTTTTTCTCAAGCATCAAGCCATGTACTAACGGTGATGATCAACATTGAACCTGTTGTCCTTGGCAACTACTGAGCGGGCTGATATATGATGTCAATGGTAGTCGCAGGAGGGCCGGCATCCGTGTATCTCAGGTGCAATGATGTTGACGTCAGATCAATGATGTCCACGGAATCCGTACCCAGATAAAGCTTGGTTTCTGCTGCATTGAAGCGCCAGGAGCCGCTTTCTTTTATTTGAGGATCAGAGGAATTGCACTTTGTGGTGCCTTCCTCGATCGTATAGGTCTTGTTACTGTTGAACCGGTAAATATCATCCAGCTCACAGGGTTGCAGGGTGCTCAGCACGTCGATCGTGAGGGCCCCTGCAACGGCACTGAATGTTTTGTATTTCCACGCCTTGGAGATCAGGTCCGTCTTGGTGATGTTTGTTTCCTTGCTGCAACCTGCAACGAAGATCATTGCCACCAGCAACAAGGGAATACTGAATCTTTTCATGCGCATAATTTTTCAGGTTTAACGGAGCGACCGCTTGCATTTTGGATGTGGTCGATCTCTGTCCATGCAAGTTACATCAATCCGGCCGCTGTTGCAATGATCTTCATCACGATCCCGAAAAACGGGAGCCATTAACGGTTTTCCACGCCGGACCGGGAATTCCGCACATCAAAGGTTGTCATGTCCGCATCCAAAGGGCTTCCGTATTTTTGCAGGCAGCATCGGGGCGCCCCCCTTCAAACCAACTGTATCAATCGATGTCACAACGCACGACGGAAACGCCGCTCATGCAGCAACACAAGGCGATCAAGCAACGCTACCCGGATGCCATCCTGCTCTTCCGGGTGGGTGATTTCTATGAAACCTTTGGGGAAGACGCCGTACGTGCGGCGGCGGTGCTGGGCATCACGCTGACCAAAAGGAACAACGGAAATGCGGCGTCATCCGAACTGGCCGGCTTTCCGCATCACTCCCTCGACACATACCTGCACAAGCTGGTCAAGGCAGGCTACCGGGTGGCGATCTGCGACCAGCTGGAAGACCCCAAGCTCGCCAAGGGCATCGTGAAACGCGGAGTGACGGAACTCGTGACACCCGGTGTGGCCGTGAACGACAAACTGCTGGACGGCAACAGCAACAACTTCCTGGCAGCCATCCACTTCACAGATGACAGACACGGGATATCCTTCCTGGATATGTCCACCGGCGAATTTTATCTCGCCGAAGGCGATCTTGAATACATCGACAGGCTCTTGCAGACCCTACAGCCCGCCGAAGTCATCTTCCGAAGAAGCCGGCAGAAATTCTTCCGGGAGACCTTTGGTAACCGCTTCCATACCTATGCGCTGGAGGACTGGATCTTCGACGAAAACTATGCCCGGGAAACCCTGCTCAAACATTTCGGCACACACTCCCTCAAGGGGTTCGGGATCGACGACCTCTCAGATGGCATCGTCTCCGCCGGCGCCGTCATGCAATACCTCAGGGATACGGAACATCCGAACCTGGAACACATCACCGCCCTGCAACGCATCAACAGGGAAGAACATGTGTGGATGGATCGCTTCACCATCCGTAACCTCGAACTGGTGAACAGTCCCGTCGAAAACGGGGCCACCCTGCTCAAGGTACTCGACCGGACCGTATCACCCATGGGTGCCCGCATGCTCAAACGCTGGATCGTGCTCCCGCTGATGGATATCCTCCGCATCGAAGAACGGCTCGACCTCACCACACACCTCATAACGGAAACGGATACCCGAAACGCATTACAGCAGCACATCCGTGCCTGCGGTGATATTGAACGGCTGGCCGCCAAGGTGCCGCTGCGCAAAGTGAATCCGCGGGAACTGCTGCAGGTCGCCCGGGCCCTGCAACATGTGGAACAGGTCCGCATCATCGGCCAGGCATCCCCGAACGACTACATCCGCCGGCTCTGCGATGCACTGAATCCCTGCGCCTACATCACCGAAAAGATCCTGCGGGAGATCCACGAACAGGCGCCCGTCAATCCCGCCAAGGGCGGCGTCATAGCCTCCGGCGTGCATCCCGAACTCGATGAACTCCGGGACATCGCCTCCGGCGGAAAAAACTACCTCAACGAGATCCAGCAACGCGAAGCAGAGCGCACGGGGATCAGCTCGCTGAAGATCGGTTTCAATAATGTCTTCGGGTATTATCTCGAGGTCACCCAGTCCCACCGAAACAAAGTGCCGGCGGAATGGATCCGGAAACAGACCCTCACCAACGCCGAACGATACATCACGCCGGAACTAAAGGAATACGAGGAAAAGATCACCGGCGCAGAGGAACGCATCTCCCGGATCGAACTCGAATGCTATGAGCGACTGCTGACGGAGATGGCAGGATATATCCAGCCCCTGCAAGTCAATGGGCACATGCTCGCCATCATCGACTGCCTCTGCAGTTTTGCCCAGTGTGCTGTGCAGTATAACTACCACCGGCCGGTGATGCATGAAGGCACCCGACTTGATATCCGCAATGGCCGTCATCCGGTGATCGAACGAAACCTGCCGCCCGGAGAAGCCTTCGTACCCAACGACATCCTGCTCGACCAGGAAGAACAACAGATCATCATCCTGACCGGTCCGAACATGAGTGGTAAAAGCGCATTGCTCCGGCAAACTGCCATCATCACCCTCATGGCGCACATGGGAAGCTTTGTGCCGGCCGATGCCGCAGAGGTGCCGCTGACCGATAAGATATTCACCCGTGTCGGTGCTTCAGATAACCTCAGCGGTGGCGAATCCACCTTCATGGTCGAGATGAATGAAACGGCCAGCATCGTCAACAATCTGTCCGCCCGCAGCCTCATCCTGCTCGACGAGATTGGCCGCGGCACCTCCACTTACGATGGCATATCCATCGCATGGAGCATCGTGGAATATCTGCATGCCAGCGCCTGCAAGCCCAAAACGCTCTTTGCGACACACTACCACGAACTGAACGAAATCGAGGAAAAACTCAAAGGGGTCCGCAATTTTCATGTCACCAACCGTGAAGCTGACAACCGCATCATCTTCCTGCGGAAACTCGCGCCCGGCGGCAGCACGCACAGCTTCGGACTCCACGTGGCAAGGATGGCCGGCATGCCCCCGGAACTGCTCAAGCGCGCACACGAAGTCTTGCACCAACTCGAAGCGCAGCGGGAAGAAGGCGGACTGGATACGAAAGTGAAGGGACTGGCTGCTCCCAAGGTGCAACTGTCGATCTTCGATGCCCATTCAGAAACCTTCGAAAGGATACGCACCGTCCTGGATGGCATCGACATCAACCGGCTTACTCCCGTCGAGGCACTGATGAAACTCAATGATATCAAGCAGATGATCCGCTGATCGACGGGCTTCGACCGATCAGATGAGCGATCTGACCAGATCAACGACCTGGTCGATGTCCTGCCGGGTATTGTGGCGACTGAAAGAGAATCGCACGGCAATGCGATTGGGGTCTGAATTGATGGCCCGGATCACGTGTGATCCCTGATTGGCACCACTGGTACAGGCGCTGCCTCCCGAAGCACAGATGTGGTTGATGTCGAGATTGAAAAGCATCATCTCTGACTTTTCAGTCTTCGGAAATCCGACATTCAACACGGTGTACAGACTCTTTCCTTGCGGATCACCATTGAACCTGACGGCCGGCACTTCGGACCTTAGTCGGTCCATCATATACATCTTCACATCGTGGGTATGGGTACGGTCGGCCTCATGCTCGGCCGTAGCCAGTTCCAGCGCTTTTGCAAAGCCAACGATCCCATAGAGATTTTCTGTACCGGCCCGCATGTTGCGCTCCTGAGCCCCGCCATGGATCATGGGTTGGATGCGAACATTTTCATTGATGTACAGCAGGCCTGAACCTTTTGGTCCATGGAATTTATGACCTGATCCGGTGATGAAATGCACCGGCGTATTCCGCAGATCGAAGGGGAAATGACCAACAGTCTGTACTGTGTCCGAATGAAAAATGGCATTGAATTTTTTACACAGTTCCCCAACGGCATGGATATCCGTCATGTTACCGATCTCGTTGTTGGCATGCATGAGGGTGACCAGCGTCTTCTCTTCACTTTCGGACAACAGGCGTTCGAGATCTTCCAGATCGATATGTCCGTTCGGATCGACCTGCACGAAACTCAGGGATGCCTCCCCTCTTTTATGCAGGTGTTCCACTGCGTGCAGCGTCGCATGATGCTCGATGGGTGAACTGATGATATGCGTGCATCCAAGATCACGCACCGCGGCGAAGATGGCGGTGTTACTGCTTTCCGTGCCTCCGCTGGTGAAGAAGATCTCCGCAGGATGAGCGTTCAGGATCTTCGCCACCGATTTGCGTGCATTCTCCACGGCCAGTCGCGTCTCCCGGCCATATGAATAGATCGAAGAAGGGTTGCCGAACTTCTCGGTTAGATAAGGCATCATCGCATCCAGCACGCGGGGATCCAGGTTCGTGGTTGCGGCGTTATCGAGATAAATGCGGTTAGCCATATCCGTTGGTTTGGAAATGTATTTACAGGCATTCGTTGATGTCGCGGATAAAACGCTGGGCCATGTTTGCCGCTGAAGTCTCGTGATCACTTTCCGCGATGATGCGGATGATGGGTTCCGTATTACTGGCGCGCAGATGCACCCATCCGTTATCGAACTCAATGCGCAGACCATCGATCCGGTTGATCGGTTGGGAGCGATAGCGATCAGCGAGTTTATCGAACACGGTGGCCAGATTGACCGAAGGATCCAGTTCGATCTTGTTCTTGCTGATGAAGAAATCAGGATAGCTCCGGCGCAGCTGCGCGGCGGTCTTACCCGTACGTGCCAACTGGCTCAGGATCAGCGCAATGCCGATCAGCGCATCACGTCCGTAATGCAGTTCGGGGACTATGATCCCGCCATTGCCTTCTCCTCCGATGACGGCGGATACTTCCTTCATCCGATTGACAACATTCACTTCCCCGACTGCACTGGCGTGGTAGGTACCCCCATGCCGCTCGGTCACGACCCGCAGCGCCCTGGAAGAAGAAAGATTGCTGACCGTATCACCCTTGCGGTGCGAGAGCACGTAATCGGCTACCGCCACCAGGGTATATTCCTCTCCGAACATGCTGCCATCCTCACAAACCAGTACCAGTCGGTCGACATCCGGATCGACCGCAATGCCCAGGTCTGCTTTCTGGCGGACGACATCAGAAGAAAGTTGCAACAGGTTCTCGGGCAGGGGTTCGGGATTATGCGCAAATTGTCCGGTCACTTCTCCATTGAGGAGTACAATATTTTCAGGACGCACACCCAGTGCCTTCAACAGTTCCGGCACATAGATGGCACCCGTGCTGTTCACCGCATCTACGACGATGCGAAGATCCCGGGAAGCAATGCCTGCAGGATCCACCAGGTCATGGGCGAGGATCGCATCGATGTGATGCTTCATTGCGCCTACACCGGCTTTGACCGAACCCAGTTTATCAACCGGAACATACGAGAAGTCTTCCCGCTCTGCGAGGGACAATACCTCCGCCCCGTCGGCTCCGCTGATGAACTCTCCCTTCGCATTGAGCAATTTGAGGGCGTTCCACTCCCGTGGATTGTGACTGGCCGTAAGTATGATGCCACCGGCCGCTGATTCTGCCACGACAGCCATTTCGACCGTCGGGGTCGTACTGAGTCCCAGGTCGATGACCTCAATGCCCAGGGACACGAGCGTCTGGGCCACCAGCTGGCTCACCACCGGTCCACTGATCCGGCCATCCCGACCGATCACGACCTTCTGACCGTTGCCTGTGCGAAGCAACCAGGTCCCAAAGGCGGAAGAGAAGCGTACAATATCCAAGGGAGTGAGGCCCGTGGTCGGCTTTCCACCGATGGTACCTCTGATGCCGGAGATGCTTTTGATCAATGCCACGTGGTCGGTTTCAGTCGGCAAACTTAATCATAAAACGCCAAAGGTCATAGGGATGATCTGCCCCACAGCCCCCCGAAAAGGCATCAAAACCGGTGCTGATCCTGTATATTCGTACGCTTCGTGGGAATTATCCTATTTTTGCTGTATCATGATACCGTTGCAAAGCCTCCCGGGAACTTCCTGGCTGGATGACCTGCTGCACGCCGACTACCGGTTGCTGCTGCTGATCAACCAGGATTTGCAACATCCATACCTCGACCGCGCCGCCTTGATCTTGCGGGAATCCCTGGTGCACGCCCCCTTGTATTTGTTCCTGTCAATCTTCATGATCCTCAATTTCGGACGTCAGGGTTTCTGGTGGTTCGTGACCGCCCTCGCCCTCGTCAGTACTACCGATTACATCAGCAGTCATTACATCAAAGAGTTTTTCGGCCGTCCCAGGCCCTGCCGCGACGTGATCATGTCTCAGCACATACGCTTTCTCGCCCGATACTGCGGTGCGAATGGCAGTTTCATATCATCCCACGCCAGCAATCATTTTGCATTGGCGACCTTTATATTCCTGACCCTTCGCCACCTGGGACGCGGGTGGTGGCTGGTTTTCCCGTGGGCGGCTTCCGTCGCTTACGCCCAGGTGTACGTAGGCGTGCACTATCCCTCCGATGTCATAGCCGGTGCGCTCTTCGGCGCATTCCTCGGATGGCTGGGTGCCCTCTACTTCAAAAAACGGTCAGGCCCGTCCAAACTTTATCCATGAACGAGATCCTCATCATCATCGGACTGATCCTCCTCAACGGATTCTTTTCGATGGCCGAAATCGCATTGGTATCGGCCAGAAAGGCCCGTCTGGAAGGCCAGGCGAACCGCGGAGATATCCGTGCAAAAGCGGCTTTCAAACTGGCCAGCCACCCGGACACTTTTCTGTCCACCGTCCAGATCGGTATTACCCTGATCGGCATCCTGACCGGTATCTACTCCGGCGACAAGATCGTCGGAGATGTCGTGGGGGCCCTGGAGCGCATCCCTTCCATCCAGCCCTACGCGGAGCCCACTGCCACCGCGATCGTGGTGGTACTTCTCACCTTTCTTTCGCTCATCCTGGGAGAGCTGCTGCCGAAACGCCTGGGCCTCAATGCCCCGGAAGCCATCGCCAAATGGGTGGCCGCCCCGATGCGTGTATTCATCACCCTGACCTGGCCTTTCGTCTGGCTCCTCAACAAGACAACGGGTCTTATGCTCAGACTGCTCAATATCAAAGGATCTGACAACCACGTCACCGAAGAAGAGATAAAGGCCATCATCAGCGAAGGCACGGAACAGGGCGCCATCGAAGAAACCGAACAGGAGATCATCGAGCGGGTCTTTCACCTCGGCGACCGGAACATCACCTCCCTCATGACCCACCGCAGCGATATCATCTGGTTCGAGATGAACGATACAGAGGATACCATCAAGGGAAAGATCCTGCGGGAACCCCACTCCGTGTATCCGATCTGTGAAGGCGGGATCGACCATATCCGTGGGATCATATCCATAAAAGATATGTATGTAACACCGGATGACAAGCCTTTCCGCGAATGCATGAAACCCGCGCTGTTCGTACCGGAAAACAACACGCCTTACCAACTGCTGGAACGATTCAAGCAGACCAAGATCCACACCTGTTTTGTGGTGGATGAATACGGGACCCTGCTCGGACTCATCACCCTGAACGATATCCTCGAAGCCATCGTAGGTGAAATGCCCCAACTGGATGCTCAGGACTATGAGATCCGGGAACGGGAAGATGGAACCTACCTGGTGGATGCCCAGATCCCGTTCTATGACTTCCTCTCGAGGTTTGAACGGACCGAATGGATGAACGAAGGTGAGCAGGATTTCGATACCCTGGCAGGCTTTATCCTGCACAGGCTGGAGAGGATCCCGGTAACCGGCGATCATCTCACCTGGAAGGAATTCCGGATCGAGATCGTGGACATGGACGGACACCGGATCGATAAGGTGCTGGTGGAAGTCTCCGACCGGATCCGGGAGGACATCGCCGATCAATGAAGGCGCAACATCTGAACTGAAACAAATCTGCATGGACCTGTCTTTGACCGGCCGCACGGCCGTCATCTGTGGAAGCACCCAGGGCATTGGCCTGGGGATCGCACGTGAACTGGCATTGCTCGGTGCCAATTGCATCTTACTTGCAAGGGATGAAGCCCGGCTCATTGACTGCATCCGGGAACTTCCCCGCATCGAAGGGCAACGGCACGACTACAGGGTTGCGGACTTCAAGAGTCCGGAGCAGGTGCAGTCAGCCATCGAGTCGATCACGGCCACCACAACCGTACATATTCTCGTCAACAATACCGGCGGCCCGGCTCCCGGTCAGATCATCGAAGCGAAAACGGACGCATTCAGCAACGCTTTCACCCAGCACATCATCAACAACCAACTGCTCGTCCAGGCCGTGCTGCCGGGAATGAAACAGGCCGGATTCGGTAGGATCATCAATGTCATATCCACGTCAGTGCGCATCCCGCTCAAAAATCTCGGGGTATCAAACACCATCCGCGGCGCTGTGGCATCATGGGCCAAGAGCCTTTCCAATGAAGTCGGCAAGTTCGGGATCACCGTCAATAACGTACTGCCGGGTTTTACGGAAACAGCGCGCCTCGACAGCCTGATCCGGTCCATGGCAACGGACAGGAATTTGCCGGAAGCAAGCATCCGTCAGCAACTGAGCGAAGAAGTTCCCGCCGGCAGATTCGGCAAAGTGGAAGAAATCGCCGCCCTGGCCGCCTTTCTCGCCTCTCCCGCAGCGGCATACATCAACGGCACGAGCATACCTGTCGACGGCGGCAGAACCGGCAGCATTTAACCCGGGATCCAGTCATTACTTTGCTTGCTGGCGCAGGCTGTCAACATGAAAAGGACAAGCCTGCACCGATCGAGGCGAAGCCCACGCGTCGTGATTGTAAAAAAAGTTCGGGGTGCGGATCGTATTGTCATAATCCCGGTGAAAGACACCGGTAGCGGATCCGGACATCGGCGGCACGATCCAGGCCCAGTCAGCCGTGACCGTTCGTCCGACATTTTCCTCCTGCCTAATGAATGTAAG
>VFQT010005175.1_pt1 | contig 10145 bp, 6 predicted proteins | sample 3512381 | NCBI WGS metagenome assembly VFQT01 (sample SAMN10412376, study PRJNA504923) | tailings metagenome | isolation source: Relicate 2 Philex TSF3 active mining site | place: Philippines: Tuba, Benguet | collected 2017-08-29 | reverse complement strand
TGGCCCCTTATTTTTCAGAATATGGGCTCATCCAATACAGATTAAGAGTGGAAACCGAATATTTCATTGCCTTATCTAAACAAAAGTTATTTAAGCTGGAAAGCAGTAATATCAATAAACTAAAAAAGATTTACGAAGAATTCACTCCAAATACTGCACTGGAAATCAAAAACCTTGAAAAGGTAACCAATCATGATGTAAAGGCATTGGAATACTACATGAAGAAAGAGCTGGATGCATTAGGGTTAACCTCATTGAAAGAGTTTGTTCATTTCGGACTAACTTCTCAAGATGTTAACAATACTTCTATTCCGCTTTTATGGAAGGAGGCCTTGGAGCAAGTTTATTATCCTGCATTACTCAACCTAACAATACAACTCAGACAGCATGCAAAAACATGGGAAAAGATTCCCATGTTGGCAAGAACCCATGGTCAGCCAGCTTCTCCTACCAGATTAGGTAAAGAAATCATGGTGTTTGTCGAGCGACTGGAAAACCAAATAAAATTACTAGAACAAATACCTTACTCCTGTAAGTTTGGTGGAGCTACTGGAAACTTCAACGCACATGCCATCGCTTACCCTAAAATCAACTGGGTAACTTTTGCAAATAAGTTCTGTGCAGAACGCTTGGGTCTACAGCGCCAGCAATACACTACTCAGATAGAGCACTATGATTTATTGGCTGCTCATTTTGATGGTCTTAAACGCGTCAATACTATTCTCGTAGATTTCTGTAGGGATATCTGGACTTATATCTCTTTAGAATATTTCCGACAAAAAACAAAAAAAGGGGAAGTCGGTTCGTCTGCTATGCCCCATAAAGTAAACCCTATTGATTTCGAAAATGCGGAAGGAAACTTAGGAATTGCCAATGCATTATTTGAACATCTTTCAGCTAAACTTCCTGTCTCAAGACTACAACGTGATTTGACGGATTCGACTGTACTTAGGAATATAGGTATTCCTTTTTCACACACCATCATATCTATCAATTCAATCAATAAAGGACTAGGAAAATTATTGCTTAATGAAGATGCCATTAAAGCAGATCTTGATAAAAACTGGGCGGTAGTCGCTGAGGCTATTCAAACTGTTTTAAGACGCGAGCAATACCCGCAGCCATATGAGGCCTTGAAGGAATTAACACGAGGTAAAACATCAATCGATAAACAAGCAATTCATAGCTTCATTAAAAAATTGAAAGTAAAGCCAGCAGTGAAACAAGAGTTGTTGAAGATTACTCCGTTTAATTATACAGGGGTATAGTTAACAGTTAACGGTTAACTGTATATCACTTATGTATTTCAGAACTGAAATGAAACTGAATTTCAGGATTGTTACCAATTTCTGTATTGAGAAACCATTCGCTTTGTGCCAAATACACTAGATGGCCATCTTTATCTGTAACAATATTACCAGTTTTAAATCTGGTAAATTCATCCAGCTTAGCTTTGTTTTCAGAAGTCAACCAACATGCTTTATAAAAAGGCAGTGAATTGAATTGTACCGAAGCGCCATACTCCTGTAACAATCTATATTGAATTACTTCGAACTGAAGGTCTCCCACACAGCCAATAATCTTTCGGTTTCCATTGTGTTGTGTAAACAACTGGGCCACACCTTCATCGGTCAACTGATTCAAACCCTTTTCCAGCTGCTTAGTCTTCATTGGGTCTTTATTGATCACTTCTTTGAAGATCTCTGGAGAAAAACTTGGTATACCCGAATAGTAATAATCTTCACCTTCAGTAAGTGTATCCCCGATTTTAAAATTCCCTGTATCGAATAAACCCACTACATCACCTGGAAATGCTTCTTCAATCACATCCTTGTCACGTGCAAGGAAACTGTATGGATTACTAAAACGTACATCTTTATCCAGTCGCACATGATGATAGAATTTATTACGTTCAAATTTACCAGAGCAAACACGTAAGAAAGCAATTCTATCGCGGTGTTTAGGATCAAGGTTGGCATGTATTTTAAAGACGAAACCACTAAATTTATCTTCACCAACTTCGACTAAACGGGTTGTAGTATTTCTGCTTCTAGGTTCAGGTGAAATACGAATAAACGTATCCAGCAATTCACGTACACCAAAATTATTGATGGCACTACCAAAGAACACAGGTGCTTTTTCACCTCTCAAATATGCTTCATTATCAAATTCTCCATAAACACCCTCAAAAAGTTCTACATCTTCTCTCAATTGATCAGCATCTTTTTGTCCAACCAACTCATCCAAAATACCTGCTTCAAGATTATCAACCTTAACACTCTCTTCTACAGAGACCTTTTGGTTAGGTTGAAACAACAATAGACTTTTATCATATAAATTATAGACACCTTTGAAGTCCTTACCCATATTGATGGGCCAACTTAAAGGATGCAGCTGAATACGTAATTCTTTTTCAATTTCATCCAACAAATCGAAAGGATTTTTACCATCCCGATCTAACTTATTGATGAATACAATTACAGGTGTATCGCGCATACGACATACCTCCATGAGTTTTCTGGTTTGCTCCTCTACCCCTTTAACACCATCTACCACTAGAATAACACTATCTACGGCAGTCAAGGTTCTATAAGTATCTTCAGCAAAATCCTTGTGACCAGGTGTATCTAGCAAGTTGATCAGCATACCTTTGTATTCAAAGGTCATTACAGAAGTAGCCACACTGATTCCACGTTGTCTTTCAATTTCCATGAAATCACTGGTAGCGTGTTTCTTGATCTTATTACTCTTCACTGCCCCGGCTGTTTGAATGGCACCACCAAAGAGCAAGAATTTTTCGGTTAAGGTTGTTTTACCAGCATCCGGGTGAGATATGATGGCGAAAGTCCTTCTTTTTTTAAATTCGTTTTCGTATTTCATCGTTAATAAGTGTGCAAAGATAAGGCAAGGAAATTGTATGGTATCATAGCTTTCTGTAATGCTGCATCGGCCGTTTGTCCCTTTACTAACCCCTTCACCATAATTTCAGCCAAAACAGGGTCAAAAGGACTAATTTTGCAACATGCGTAAGACATTTGAAATTCTATATACCACCCTTAAATTGGCCCTTCAGGAGCTTGGGAAAAACAAGCTGCGCACTTTTCTTTCCTTGTTTGGGGTGACGATTGGTATTTTTTGCATTATTGGTGTTTTGTCGACTGTCAGCAGTCTGGAGCGGAATATACAGGATGGCGTAAAATCTTTGGGATCAAATACCATCTATATTGACAAATGGGATTACCAAGGAGGCGCAGATTACCCTTGGTGGAAATACGTCAACAGGCCTAGTCCAAAATTGATTGAAACAAAACTCATCAAAGAAAAAATAGGACAAAACATCAACATCGTTTTCAATTTTTCTTCTCAGTCATTTATTGAATTTGAAAACAATCGATTAGACGGAATTAATTACCATGGTATCACTGAAGAGTTTGATAAAATTCAGCCTATAGAAATTCAATACGGTCGTTATTTAAATCAATTGGAATTTGACTATGGCACCCCTAGCATTGTCATTGGTTATGAAAATGCTGAGAAACTATTTGGTAATCCTGAGAGAGCCGTTGGTAAAGAAGTCGATCTAAGAAACAAAAAAGCGAAGATTGTGGGTGTGATGAAAAAACAAGGTAAAAGCTTTGTTGAAAGCTGGCAATTTGACCAAAGCATTTTATTGTCCTATCGTTTCATGAAACAAATGTTGTTTAATGAAAGATTCAATAATCCAAAAATTATCGTCAAAGCTCCTGAAACCATGAGCTCTGAAGCACTAAAAGATGAACTAAAAGGAGCCATGAGATCGATACATCGCCTTGGTCCAACTGAAGAAGACGATTTTGCATTGAACGCAATCAGTGATTTCTCAAAAGCAGTAAGTTCATTATTTGCCAGTGTCAACTTAGGCGGCTGGTTGATTGGTCTATTAAGTCTGATAGTTGGTGCGTTTGGTATTGCCAATATTATGTTTGTAACGGTCAGAGAAAGAACGCCTATTATTGGTTTGAAAAAAGCCATTGGCGCCAAGAAAAGAACCATACTTATGGAGTTCTTGCTAGAAAGTGCATTGATTTGTATCATCGGTGGCTTAATAGGCATAATACTTGTCGTTATTTTAGCACAAGTACTAAGCTCTGTTTTCGAATTCAATGTATATGTCTCTTTCAACATATTAGCATTGGCAATAGGCATATGTATTTCTATAGGCGTAGCAGCAGGAATTATTCCAGCAATGATTGCAGCAAAAATGGACCCTGTAGTAGCCATAAGATCGAAGTAAGACTCTAGGTTCTTATCATGACCAATTTAAGCAACTATATAGACCATCAAATGGAAGACATCCTGATATTGGGTATAGAGTCCTCCTGCGATGAAACCTCTGCATCTATTTGCAAAAATGGCAAGATCCTCAGCAATATCATTGCATCTCAAGAAATTCATACCAAGTATGGTGGAGTTGTACCAGAATTAGCAAGCAGGGTTCATATGGAAAATATTGTTCCTGTAGTAGACGCAGCCATACAAGAAGCAGGAATTCACCTTCATGATATAAATGCAATAGCATTTACTCAGTCACCTGGATTAATTGGCGCTTTACTCGTTGGAAGTGGATTTGCAAAATCACTTTCTCTTTCTTTAGCTATCCCTTTGATTGAAGTACATCATATGCAAGCCCATGTTTTATCTAATTTGATTGGTGAAGAGATGCCACAATTCCCTTTTTTATGTTTGACTGTAAGTGGCGGACACACCCAAATTGTCTTGTGTGAAAGTCCGCTAAGTATGAAAATTTTAGGAGAAACAATGGACGATGCTGCAGGTGAAGCGTTTGATAAATCAGCTAAACTATTGGGACTACCCTATCCTGGCGGACCATTAATAGACAAATATGCGCAAGATGGTGATCCACTTCGCTTTCATTTTCCTGAACCACAAATAGAAGGTCTTGATTTTAGCTTCAGTGGTGTAAAAACTTCTATCCTCTACTTTTTACAAAAGCAAACAAAACTTGATCCAGATTTTATTCAAAATAACATCAAAGACATTTGTGCCTCCATACAACATACTATAGTTAATATTCTCACACACAAACTAAAAAAAGCAAGTTTAGAAACTGGTATCAAAACAATTTGTATTGCAGGTGGTGTAGCAGCCAATAAAGGCTTAAGAAAAGGTATTCAGGAAATGGCAACTAAATACAAGTGGAAAGTCCATATACCCAAAATGGAACACTGCACTGATAATGCTGCGATGATTGCCATAACAGGCTATTATAAATTTCAGGCAAAAGAATTTAGTCCGCTTTCTGTATCTGCTTCAGCAAGAGCAAGCTGGTAATTTGATTATGGCAAACACGTATTTCAAATTCAAAACCTTTACCATTGAACAGCAACGATGTGCTATGAAAGTGACAACAGATGCTTGCCTCTTTGGCGCATGGGTGGCAGGTCAATTATCAAATGAAAAACAATTGCTGGATATAGGTGGTGGTACTGGTTTACTAAGCTTAATGCTCGCGCATAATAACCAATCTACACATATTACTTCAGTTGAAATTGAACCAACCTGTTTTCAACAGCTATCAGAAAATATTACCAATTCAAACTTCGCTCATCAGATCACACCTGTTCTTGGAAATATCCTAAATTATCATCCACACCAAAAATTCAATGCCATTGTTTCCAATCCCCCTTTTTATGAAAATCAGTTGAAGTCAGACAATCATGCAGTCAATCAAGCCAGACATGATGGCTGTTTATCACTCAACGACCTTTTTCAGGTAGCAGATAAACTGTTAGAAGACGATGGTGTTTTTCACGTTTTATTACCCTTCTATAGAAAAGAAGAAACATTAAAGATAGCTGCAACATCGGGATTTGGAATAAACCGAATAACTGCAGTACGACAAACTCCAGCACATGAACCATTCAGAATCATGTGCAAATTGTTAAAAGGAAAATGTCAGTCAGTAGAAGATGAAATCATCATTGCAAATAAAGACGGTGGTTATACAGCATCATTTATTGCTTTATTAAAAGATTATTACCTCCATCTTTAAATCTAGCGATCTCTTCCCCAACCTAACCAATCGTTTGCATTGGCATAGATCATCAAACCGAACAAAATAACCATACCGACAATCTGAGCATACTCAAGGAATTTCTCATTGGGCTTTTTACCTGTAATCATTTCTATCAAGGTAAAGAGAACGTGACCGCCATCCAATGCCGGAATAGGCAGCAAATTCATAAATGCTAATACAATGGAGAAGAATGCTGTTATATTCCAGAAAGCTTCCCAGTCCCATTCATATTTAGGAAAAATAGAACCCATTGATTTAAATCCACCCAGACCTTTGTAAGCACCAGTGGATGGATTAAGAATCTTTTTAAACTGCGCGATATAGAATCCCAATTTATCCATTGCTTTATTTACACCGGCAGGGAATGCGGCAAAGAAGCTGTATTTCTTGGTTTCAAACTGATATAATCCTTCTTCTTGCATTTCATCCATGCTGGGAACAGCAGGAAAAAACCCAATAGAAGTATCAGCTCCAATTACAGTGTTGATCACTACTGGATTGCCTTCTCTTAGAATATGCAAAGTAACGCTGTCTCCAGCCCTGTTCAAGATAGCAGGTTTTATTTCATCAAAAAATGAAATAGACAATGAATCGATGCCAACAATTTTATCCTTTGCTTGTAAACATTTTTTAGCAGCATCCCTATCAGCAGCAACTTCGCCTACAATGCAAGGTACACGAGGCATGAGCAGCACAGAACGTTTTCCTTTTTCGACAATTTTCTCAATAAAATTAACTGGAATATTAAGTTCTTGTTGCTGACCAGCACGTTCAATAGTCATGGTTTCCCCCAATAACATAGCAGCATTGAGGTCTTCAAAATATTTTACAGGCTCATTATTAACTGCAAGAATTTTATCACCCGTTTTTAATCCAATTTCATTTACTACAGTATCAACTACCCATACACCTTGTTTCAAACTTTCATTAGGCAATTTGGTTTCTCCCCAGGTGAAGAGAATCATGGCATATATAAAGAACGCAAGTAAAACATTGACTGTAACACCACCAATCATGATGATCAAACGTTGCCAGGCTGGTTTACTTCTGAATTCCCAATCCTGAGCAGGTTGTTTCAGTTGCTCTTTATCCATGCTCTCATCAATCATTCCGGCAATTTTCACATAGCCCCCTAAAGGAAGCCATCCAATGCCATAAATGGTATCTCCAATTTTCTTTTTGGCGATAGAAAACCAAGGATCAAAAAACAAGTAAAACTTCTCAACCCTACAACCAAAAATCTTTGCAGGTATAAAATGTCCCAGTTCATGTAAAATAACTAAGATCGATAACGACAAAATTAATTGTCCCGCTTGCAATCCAACAGCATTCCAATTGATATCCAACAACACCTGTGCGTTCATGTTTGTATTTTATAGGTTGATGAGTGAGGCAGCAAAATTTCTTGCTTCGCCATCGCTTTCGAAATATTCTTCTAATGTAGGTTTTTCAATAAATGGCATATTGGCCATTGTTCTTTCAATTACTTCAGTCATATCAAGGAACCCTAAACGATTTTTTAAAAACCCATATACCGCCAATTCGTTGGCCGCATTCAACACACATGGCATGTTTCCCCCTTGATGCAAAGCAGTAATAGCCAATCCAAGATTCCTGAATGTTTTGATATCCGGCGGATCGAATGTAAGCGTAGATGATTTCGCAAAATTGAATCTAGGGAAATCACTTTCAATACGATGCGGATAAGACATGGCATATTGAATAGGCAATTTCATATCGGGCAACCCCATTTGGGCTTTTATACTATTGTCCTTGAACTGCACCATACTGTGTATGATACTTTGAGGATGGATGACCACTTCTATTTGATTAGGATGAAGATCAAACAACCACTTGGCTTCAATCATTTCCAAGCCTTTGTTCATCAATGATGCAGAATCAATGGAAATTTTTGCACCCATGCTCCAGTTGGGATGTTGAATAGCATGCTCCCTTTTTACATTGACCAAAAAGTTGGGTTTACGCCCAACAAATGGACCACCTGAAGCAGTTAATATAATTTTCTCAATCGGATTGTTTCTTTCTCCAACCAGACATTGAAAAATAGCGGAGTGTTCGGAATCGACAGGAATTATACTTACACCCATTTGCTGTGCTTTAGCCATCACCACATCACCGGCAACTACCAGTGTTTCTTTGTTGGCTAAGGCAATATGTTTGCCAGTTTCAACAGCTTTGAGGGTTGGCTTTAACCCTGCAAACCCTACAATGCCTGCCATCATCATGTCGAAACAATCCATAGCAGCTGCTTCTTCTAGCGCTTCATCCCCTGCTAATACTTTGGTATCAATAGCACGAAGTGCTTCTTTGACCAATTCATACTTCTTCGAATCACCAATAACTACTGCTTTAGGCTTGAATTCAAGCGCCTGCTCAATCAAAAGATCTGCATTGGATTGAGCAGTCAGTATGGTTGCTGAAAACAAATTGGGGTTTGCCTTAATAACTTCCAATGTTTGTTTCCCTATGGAACCCGTAGACCCAAAAACACCAATACGTTTGTACAACGTAGGTGCACTTAATGCATCTTCAAAGGCATAGGAGAAATCAAATTCCATCAAGTAAATTTAGGAGTTGTTAACCATCTTTTCAAGTTCACTGGCAATCTTTCTGTCGTTGCTCAAACGCGGTACTTTATTTTGTCCGCCTAATTTTCCCTGAGCACGCATGTAATCTATAAATGCATTCTTTTTTAATGGCCTGATCACTAATGGTCTTAATATATTTCCTCTTATTAAATCATCGTAATAAATGTTTTTCATCCTCATGAACTGATCTACCTTTTCAGCAAAGGCACTAAGATCCGCAGGCATTTCTTCAAATTCCACAAACCACTCATGATAAGACTTGCCTTCAGTTGCTGCCACCATTGGTGCGACGGTGAATTCAACAATTTTAATATTGTTTTCTTCTGCAGCCTTCATCAAACTGTATTCAACTTCCTCTCCGATTACGTGCTCACCAAAAGCTGAAATAAAATGTTTAATTCTGCCCGTAACAACAACACGATAAGGATTTAGAGAAGTAAACTTAACCGTATCGCCAATATTATAACCCCACAAACCTGCATTGTTATTGATAATCAACGCATAATTTTCACCAAGCTTAACATTATGCAAGGAAAGTCGCGTTGGATGCTCATTGAAAATTTCAGCAGCAGGTACAAACTCAAAAAAGATACCAGAATTTGTATTTAACAAAAGACCTTCTTCCTCTCTGGTATCCTGAAAGGCAAAAAAACCTTCAGATGCGGGAAATGTTTCAATGGTATCAATTTTGCGACCAATACTATCCAACAACTTGGATTTATAGGGTGTGAAATTGACACCTCCATGCACCATCACTTCAAAATTGGGAAACAAATCACCAATCTTTTTTCCAGTCTTTTCATGCAATCGATCAAAATACATCTGCACCCAAGGTGGGATACCACTAATGAGTGTCATGTCTTTGTTGATGGTTTCACCCACAATCTTATCCAGTTTGGTTTCCCAATCTTCAATACAATTTGTTTCAAAAGATGGCAATTGGTTTGAACGTAAATAAGATGGAATATGGTGGTTAACGATTCCACTTAAACGACCAGTTGGGATACCCCCTATTCGGTCTAAAGTTGGAGAACCTGATAAAAAAATCATATTTCCTGAGGCAAAATCCGCTTTTCCCGTCGTTGCGATATAGGTCAATAAGGCATTTCTTGCCGTATTAATATGATTGGAAATCGAGTCTTTTGATATGGGTATATACTTTGCGCCTGAAGTCGTTCCAGAAGTTTTTGCCAGATAAAGAGGCTGCCCAGGCCATAAAATATTTGCTTTACCCTCCTTAATCTGAGCTATGTAAGGAGAAAATTTTTCATAGTCTCGTATTGGAACTGCTTGCGTATATGATTGATAATCATTTACTTCCGACAACCTATGCTCTTTGCCAAAAAGCGATCCACTCCCCTTTTTGAGCAAATCTTTCAATATGTTATCCTGATCAGCTAAGGCAGTTTGCATCGACCGCTGTAGCCTTTTGTAGACAATGGAGGCAAAGGGTTTTGCCA
>VFQT010005174.1_pt1 | contig 10146 bp, 12 predicted proteins | sample 3512381 | NCBI WGS metagenome assembly VFQT01 (sample SAMN10412376, study PRJNA504923) | tailings metagenome | isolation source: Relicate 2 Philex TSF3 active mining site | place: Philippines: Tuba, Benguet | collected 2017-08-29 | reverse complement strand
ATCGAGATCGATCAGCAGCTTCCAAAGTGGAACCCCTCGTTTCTTCGCCCAAAGGTCGTAGCAAGCATTCGTTACGGCCGCCAGCGCCAGGTGAACGATCCCCTTATGCGGCCCCAGCCATCGGAATTGTTGTTCATTGGACATCCGGTTGAACAGGTTTCCGAAGTCAGCCATGATCTCTTCAATGTCACGTCCCTTGAGCATGTCGGCATAAAAGGCAGCGGCCTTGCAGACCAGGTCATTGCCCTCTCCCAGGGTGAAAGCGAATCCTGTACCAATGCGTCCCTGGTCATCAACCAGTTTGGTGACGGCGTAGGAGTATATTGGATCGCGATGGATCGCATCGCTTCCGGCCCCCTGGTCGAGAGGGAAACGTCTGTCTTCGATAATGGTATGAACGATCATAAGTCTGGAGATGGCATCAGTGGAGGGACGAATGCATAGTTGTTAGTGATTCAAAGAAATACCCGTGGGAATGTAAGTCGGCATTTGTCATCGGCGGTATCCAAGTTCGGCGCCACCACTAACCGGCAGGATGGTTCCGGTGATGAATCGCGCTTTGTCAGAGAGCAGAAATACACAGGCATCTGCGATCACCTCGCCGGTCGGGCAATAGCCCAGGGGATGGATCTGATCCAGGTATGCTTCTATTTCTGCGGTATTGGGTTGTTCTTCCGCCCAGGCACGCAACATCGGGGTCCACACGCCGGCGGGCGCCACGGCGTTCACGCGGATGCCATGAACGGCATAATCGAGGGCCATCGATCGGGTCAGCGCATTGACAGCGCCCTTGGTGGCGGTGTAGGCGGCATGCAGTGACTGGCCAATGCTTCCGACCATGCTGCTTGTATTCAGAATGCAGCCCCGGTTTTCTTTCAATGCTTCGAAACCGTAGCAGGTGGTATGGTATATGCTTTTCACATTGACCGCCATCAGGCGATCCCATTCGTCTGTGGTGGTATCATGCAGGCATTTGGAAGGATGGGCGATCCCGGCATTGTTATGGATCGCGTCGATACGACCGAAATGTTGCATCGTAGCGCTTATCGCATCCCGGACCTGTCCTTCCACGGAAACGTCGCAGGGAAAGGCCAGATGGTCGCCGCCCAGTCCGGCAATGAGCTCATCAATTTCTTCCCTGACAAGCGCGGCGATGGCCAGGCGGGCACCCTCACGGGCATAGGCCCTGGCACATTCCGCGCCAATACCCTGGGAGCCTCCCGTCAGGAAGATGACCTTATCTTTTAACAGCATGCTGGTGGGTTCGGGGTTTGATCGGGGTGTTCCTGAAATGGGCACCGTGCTACAAAGAAAGGATTTGTAACAACATCAAGGGTGTTGTCCATTAGCCAAGTAATGAACTATTTTATCATTCGTTTTGAAAGGGCTCCCAGGATCGGTGGCCCAACCATCCAGGGGTTACCCTGAACTCTCCAAGAGTGCCGGACTCTCCAAGAGTTGGGAACTCTCCAAGAGTGCCGGACTCTCCAAGGGTGCCGGACTCTCCAAGGGTGCCGAACTCTCCAAGAGTGCCAGACTCTCCAAGAGTTGGGAACTCTCCAAGAGTGCGGAACTCTCCAAGAGTTGGGAACTCTCCAAGAGTGCCAGACTCTCCAAGAGTTGGGAACTCTCCAAGAGTGCCGGACTCTCCAAGAGTTGGGAACTCTCCAAGAGTGCCAGACTCTCCAAGAGTGCCAGACTCTCCAAGAGTGCCAGACTCTCCAAGAGTTGGGAGCTCTCCAAGGGTTTGGGGGGGGAATTTGAGGTCATGCAAGAAAAAACCCACCTGGCGGCGGGTTTGATCATCAGTTGAATTGAAGTGTGCAGGGGGCTGCAGTGATCAGGAAGCGACGGCCTTGAATTTTGAGGAAACCCGGATCAGGTGCAGTCCGCCGAAGAGGAGTGCGCTGAAGAACAAAGTGCCGTAAACACTGGTTTGCAGAAATGGAAGTCCGTCGGCATAGCATTGCATCAGACCGGTGAGCGTGCGGGGGCGCTGCAGGCCTCCACCACCGATCCAAACGGTGAAGTTGGACATCAGGAAGTATGCCATCGGACCCAGCAGGGATGCGACTCCCACCTGAACGGGACTATTGCTCCTGACACCGAAACCGATGAAGGTCAGTGAACCGATCAGCAGGTAATTGATCCATTGGCCCTGATAGAAACCACTGATCGGAGTGATGCCATTGAGGTACAGGACGTGATAGATCAGATCGGAAAGGAACAGGGAAAACAAGGGCAGTGCAAAGGACAGCTTGCGATCCCTCAATACGGATCCTCCGAAAAGGGCCATCGCGATGTGCGGGGCGAAACCCCAAACACGATCGGGCATAGCACGATATAAGGCGGCCGCTCCGATGAGCAGACAGAAAGTCAGAATGGTATCTCTGTTAGACTTCATGCACGTTGCATTTAGGATGCGAAAATAGCCATTAATCCGTCTGATCAACCTTTCATCTGCATTCAGTTTTCCTCATCTTTTGGACATCAGGGTACAAAGGCCCGAAACAGGCGAACGCCTCCCCCTGCGGTCAATGTCACCTCCTCGCCGGGCAGCACGTAAACCGCCTGTCCCTTTCCGCTGTCCACACGACGGTCACCCGTCCATTGAACCGTGCCGGAAGTGACCAGCCAGATCTCCGGTCCGGTCGCAACGAAGCGGAAACGCTCCCCATCGCTGAGTTCCAGGCTGTCGATCGAGAAGTCCGGAACCGGACATGGATAGCGACGAAGCCCAGTCACAGGTTGACCGGAGGTGTTGACCGAAGTCTCTCCTGCGGGATCACCATCCATGATCTGCGGATCGATGAACTCGAACCGAGTATGACGCATCAACTCGGGAATGTCGATGTGCTTCGGCGTCAGACCGGCACGCAGCACATTATCGGAATTCGACATCAGCTCAACGTTCTGGCCCTCCAGATAAGCATGCGGTACACCCGCCCCCTGGAAAATGGCCTGACCCGGTCGAAGATGCACGACATTGAAAAAATAGATCGAGAAGATCCCTCTGTCCAGCCCACGCAGGTTGGCTCCTGCCTCATCCATGACCCGGGCAGCCCAAAAATCTGATGCAGCTTTGCTGATCTCTCCCGCCCGGTAGACCGGAAGTATCCTTTCCGCCAGCGGACGAAGCATCGCATCCACGTCCTCCTGGCGCATTTCCATGACATGACGGTATAATCCTTCCAGTCCGGTGCAATCGAAAACGGGGATCAATCCAGACAATTCCGGTACGGCTTCCAGGACATTTCGCAACGCGGGATCGAACCCGTGCAGGAGCCAGAATTCGCTCAGGGCGACCATGACCTCCGGTTTGTGATTGGGATCCTTGTAGTTTCGGTGGGGAGCATCCAGCGGAATACCGGCCGCATTTTCGGCGTCAAAACCCTTACGGGCTTCTTCCAGGGTCGGATGCACCTGGATGGATAACATGCCCCTGACATCCAACACTTTCAGAAGGTATGGCCAGGAGCCAAACCGATCCAGCGTCCGGCGACCGAGGTAACGTTCGGCATCCGACCGGATGAGATCCGGGAGGCCGGTATGCGCCCCATGATCCAGGGATACCCGCGAAGGACCTCCGGGATGGACGCCCAGCCAGTATTCGGCATACGGACGCTGCGAAATGTTGGGCACTTCCAGCAGATCGGGCAGGAACTCCATGCCACCCCAGGCGTAATGCTGTACAACACCGGTGAGACCGAACATGTTAAATCGTTTTAGATTTGGCGTTTAGTGAAAAACTATGCAAAAAAAGGAATAAAAATCTACATTCGGCAGGCAGATGGGACCAAAGGCAAACAGATCCAGGCAGATCATCGGCAACAAAGGCGAGGATCTGGCGGCCGAATGGCTGCAAGCGCAGGGTTTTGACATCCTGCACCGCAACTGGAGATCCGGCAGATATGAAACAGATATCATCGCGTCCAGGGACGGGCGGTTACATTTTGTAGAGGTCAAGACGAGGCGTTCTGACCGGTACGGATATCCGGAGGGGCAGGTTGACCGAAAGAAGTTGAACCGGATGATCGATGCCGGGACCGAATACATCCGGATGCATCCGGAATGGCGGTGGATCAGATTCGACATCATCGCCATCAGATTGTACGATAACGCACCCGCCCGGATCGATCACATCGAAGACCTTTACTGAGCCTGTTTCTTCACCTGCGCCATCCTGTCCATCAGTTTCTCGACCATGCTGAAGGTGGCGGGGCAATACTCAATGTTCTGTCGGTGCCAGATCATATAGTCCGTCATCTTTCGGCGGGTGAGATGTGGAAATCCTACACAATCGCGGGGCCTGACCTCATAGATGCTGCACATGTTGGTCTTCAGATCCAGGAACTGACAGGGTTGGATCCTGTTCATCCAGTCGCCATTGCGGTCCAGCCTGAGCCATCTTTCGCGAAAGGTCTCGGTGGACATGCCCAGATGCCTGGAGATCCGGCGGACATCTGTTTCCGTGAAGGTGGGCGTCATCTTCCGGCAACAGTTGGAGCAGGTGAGGCAATCTGTTTCGGCCCAGACTTCCCGGTCGATCTCCTTGACCATATTATCCAGCCCGCGTGGCGGATTGTTTTCGGTGCGGGTCAGGAAGGAGCGCATGCGGCGTTTATGGTCAGCCACTTTTTTTCGAAAGGCGTTGAGATTGACTGCTCGGGCGGGGGTTGCCATGTCTGAAGGATGGAATATTCTAAAGCACAATTTAGTTAAAAATTGCCGGCAGACACCCACCCGCCCCTATCTTTATGCATCATGTGGGACGCCATCATCAACGGTTTCAGGACCTATCTGCTGTTGGAAAGGTCGTTGTCCGAACCTTCGGTGGAAGCCTACGTCTCGGATGTCCGAAAACTCACGCAATACCTCGCGATCGCCGGCAGTCAGATCGAACCCGGCACGGTGGACCTGGGCGTTCTTCAGTCTTTTATCCGATGGATCGCCGAACTCGGGATGTCTGACACGACACAGGCGAGGGTCATATCCGGACTTCGCGCCTTTTTCGGTTACTGCCGAACGGAAGATCTCTGCAAGCATGATCCAACCGAACTGCTTGAAGCGCCCCGACTTCGCCGGAAGCTCCCGGATGTCCTCAGCTTCGAGGAGATCCTTCAGATGATGGAAGCCATCGATCACAGCAGTCCGGAAGGCACCCGCAACAGGGCGATCACAGAGATCCTCTACAGTTCCGGCCTCCGGGTCAGTGAACTGACGAACCTGCGCAGGTCCAACCTGTTTCCGGACATCGGATTTCTGCGGGTGATCGGTAAGGGCGACAAAGAACGTATGGTGCCTGTTGGTGCGGAGGCCATTCGTAAACTGAGGATCTATCTGGATGAGATCAGAACGCATATGCCGGTCCAGCGTGGCTGTGAAGACATCGTTTTCCTCAATCGCCGGGGAGGCAAACTCTCCCGGGTGATGGTCTTTTACATCATCCGCGACCTGGCCCGTGCGGCCGGCATCCGTAAGGAGATATCTCCGCACACCCTTCGGCATTCATTTGCCACCCACCTGGTGGAAGGCGGCGCCGATCTTCGGGCCGTTCAGGAAATGCTCGGCCACGAAAGCATCACCACCACAGAGATTTATACGCATCTTGACCGATCATTTCTGATGGATACGCTGCGCAGGTATCATCCCGGATTCCATATCGGCGGTGGAGCAGGCTGATCCCATCCAACCCTGACCATGTTGATACCTAATGTGTCTTACATGTTTCTGAGTATCTTCGCATAAACCCAAAAAAGTTATGAAGAAGATCCTCCTTACGACTGCCTTTTGCGGCTCGCTGCTGATGGCCGGAGCCCAGGCTTTGAAGGTGCCCTCCGCTTCGACCGGTCAGACGGTGAAACAGGAATTCGGGCTGACGAGCATTGAGCTGAGCTATTCACGTCCGAACATGAAGGGACGCACCATCTTTGGCGACCTGGTGCCCTACGGTGCCGTTTGGCGCACCGGTGCCAACAGCGCCACCACCATCAGTTTTGCAGATGAAGTGATGATCGGAGACAAGAAGGTCCCGGCCGGAAAGTATGGCCTGCTGACCATCCCGAATGCGGGTGAATGGACCATCATCGTAACCAAGCAAACGGATGTGACCAGCCCCTCCGCCTACAAGCCAGAGATGGATGTCGTGCGGGTGAAGGCCGCCCCGCAATCGCTGCCCTTCAGCATCGAGACCTTCACGATGATGTTCGCCAATGTGTCCAGCAACTCGATCGACCTGATGATGATCTGGGATCAGACGGCCGTCACCCTGCCGATCAAGATGGACGTGGAAGCCAAGGTCATGGCCCAGATCGACGCCGCCATGACCCGAGATAACCGTCCCTACTATCAGGCCGCCATGTTCTATCTGGAGAATGGAAAGGACCTGAACAAGGCCGCTCAGTGGTTCGACAAGGCCACGGAAATGAACCCCGGCCAATACTGGGTATGGCATCAAAAGGCCAACTGCTATGCAAAGCTCGGACGCAAAGCCGACGCACTTGCTGCGGCACAGAAGTCAATGGAACTGGCCACGGCTGCCAAGAACGGCGACTACGTGACCCTGAACCAGAAACTGATCGCTACGCTGAAATAAACTCAGCGCGCGGCTGACAAAGGTTGCCCCGGGTGATGCCGTGTCAGCGGTTCCGAGATCCAGGTCAGCCAGCAATCTTCCAGGTACACATACCCGATCCGGAAGGACAATTCACCGTCCTTCCGGCATCGGGCTTTTATTTGGCCGGAGGCCTCGGGTACAAAGGGTTCTATATCCAGGTCTGTGGCGAAATCGATGCCAGTCAGTCCCAGCCATTTATAAGCGGACTCCTTGGCACTCCACAACAGGGTGCATAATCGCATGGCTTCCGGTCCGGAAAACAGGTTGGTGACGGGATCGGTCATGCCCGGATATCCGGCGATCCAGGATCGCTCTGCGGTTCCGAGGAAACGCGGGGCCACTTTCAGCACCCGGGGGGTGATGAATTCCAGATCCACCCCTACCCCTCGATCGCGGCTCAGGATAGCGGCGGCCAGGTTCCCGCTGTGGGAAATGGAAAAATACCGGCTGCCATCGGGTAAAAATGGCCGTCCCTGTTAGTTCACCTGCATTTCGGCATAGGGGAATGACGGATCCGCCTGAGCCAGCAGGAAGCGGCCCGCCAGATGCTGAAGCCGACGCTGCGGATGCCCCGGGGATGCGCCCGTTGGAACCTGCGCCGTGAACCAGTCCTCAGTTTCTTCGATGCGCCATACCCGCAGGTCAGACCTGGCAGCATCGACGGAAGTATGATAATGTAGGGGCATGCGTTTCAATTCGCAATTTCGGTTTATCTTGTCGATTTTAATGGAGGAAGTACAATTATGATCCTGTCAGACAATCGCATCCTGGAGGAGATGGAAAAGGGTACCATCAAGATCCATCCGTACGACCGTTCCTGCCTGGGAAGCAATTCATATGATGTCCACCTCGGGAAGTACCTGGCTACCTACGAGGAACATCTCCTGGATGCCCGAAAACACAATACCATCCGTCATTTTGAGATCCCGGAGGATGGATACGTGTTGTATCCTGATATCTTCTACCTCGGGGTAACGGAAGAATACACGGAAACCCATGAACATGTGCCCTTCCTGGAGGGAAAATCATCGACCGGCCGGCTGGGGATCGACATCCATGCCACGGCGGGCAAGGGAGATGTGGGCTTCTGCGGACACTGGACCCTGGAGATCTCCGTGAAACAACCGGTGAGGATCTATCACGGAATGCCCATCGGCCAGCTGATCTACTTCCCGGTTGACGGAGAGATCGAGGTCAAATACAACCGCAAGCAGAATGCAAAGTACAGCGGACAGGCCAACCGTCCGGTGGAAAGCATGATGTGGAAGAATCGCTTCTGATCCTATTGCAGTTGTTTCAAATATTCGCTGATCCTGGATATTTCCGAAGGATTGAGCCGGTATTCCGACTGTCTGCCATCATGCTCGCTCCTGTCCTTCAGAATAAGTTCTCCCCTGTTTTCCTGAGTGAACAGTTGATATTTCCTGTTGATGGACCGGAGCACATCGCTGCGTTTTCGCTTTTGCATGTCCTGTGTCTTGTTGGCTACTCCGAGGATCCTGTTCACTTCCTGTGTGCTGGTAGTTCTACCTGGCTCCAATGAATGCTGATGGAGGAGTGACAGCAGGGACCATTCCACCGCATCAAAGAGATCCTGACTCAAAGTCGGTGTACATTCCGTGCCCTCTGATATGGTAAGCGAGTCTATGGCAGTCTTCTCCTCGGGCGTAACTGAGTTGGTAGCCTGGTGCAGACCATTCCCGCCGGCAACCGTAATGTGCCTTTTCTTGTGTTTGCGTCTGTACCAGATGAAGGCTGATGCGCCCAGAACGAGGACGCCCGCGAAAACGGAAGTTTTGCTGATGGGGCGCTGAAATGGGACATACACTGTCCTGCCTGAATGATAAAAATCATCCCCCTTCATGCTCATCGAATCCAGGGCCCCGGTTTGAGCGTCGCCAATGAACAGTTGACCGTTTTCGTACCAAACATATTGGTTTTCCGGTTGCGTCAACAGCTGGGCCCTGATGCTGTCATTTAATACCAAACGGACTTGGTTGCTTAGAAAATTCCAATATTCGATGCCGCCTCTGGTATGTAACAACAACCCTGAATCCAGGCTTGACAACACCAGTTCAATATCGTTTGAGACATCAATCCTCGGTGAATGTCCCAGGGGGAGCCATTTCATGTCCTTCAGATCGAGGACATAAGACGTATCTCCCCATCTGATCGGATCATTCTGTATCGCTTCATTTCCCAACATCGTGCGCAACACAAAGACCCTTCTGTGCGAAGAATCCAGCCATGTAAAACTATTCGTTCCGCCATGCACCACGGGCAGTTCACGCGACAACGGAATGATGTGCCATTCTTTCATGCGGTCATTGTACTCCCGCAACTGACCGTTCCACCGCCAGTAACCGTATCCACCAAGATTATAGATCCGCCCACCCAGCGTAAAACCAAAGGCATTGATGTTGTATCCGAAATGTGTAGTCCTGTCCATACGACGGAAGATCACAGAATCTCCTCCGGCTGCTTCCGAAACTTTATATATAATTCCGGTAGCCCCGATGTGAGCATACAATCCATCCTTTTTCTTCAGCAGATCGTATGGATGATTGGTATGCATAGGCACGCCTATGTCAATATTACCTATTCCCTTTCTGTTGATGGTGCTGATCTGAAATACGGAGGGTGATGCCAGCAATTTCCGGAACATGGGAGAAATGGGCTGCATAACGATCGAATCCGGTGTCTGGCCCAAGCCCTGCAAAGCACAGCACAAGAACAGGCAAACGAACAGCGAACAGAATATCCTCATGCAAGCAAAGTTAAAAAAGTGTAAAGGAAGAGTCTGCCAAAGGATGACGCACACACAGAAATGTCAAAATAGGTGAGTCACCTATTTTTTAATTGAAAAACAATCAATTACACCAATTTAAGCAAAAAGGAGGAATTGAAAAAAATCACCTTTTTCATCCCATGTCCCTTGATTGTTCAGGGGAGGATCAGGAACTTCATATCCAGTCGTTGCTAACCTGGTGTAGAAAGACCGTGGGGAGATCTGGGGGTTATTTCCTGACAGATCCCCACTTTTTTTATGGCAGATCCCCGGGTGTCCTTCGGTGTTAAATATCCCCCGCTTTAGCGTAGAGAGAAAGCAGCGTCCGAACCACGAGACCATAAGAACGCCCCCCCTCTTCCTGGCCGTTCATTTTGAGGTAGTGGTCATACCACCAGTCGGTGAGGTCCTCCAGCCAGGTTCTGTAACGGAGTCGGAAACTCCGCAGTTCCTGCAGGTCTTTCCTGGCTGCCGGAGAGAGCTCGTTGAGGTGCCTGCGCGCCGCGGCGCTGTCTGACTGGGAAAGCGCCGCGTTGGCATAAAGGAACATATCGAAATAAGCAGAATACCGCATCAGGCTGTCTTCAGAAGCCCGGGCCGCCATGAACCCCGTCAGATTTGCCTCCTGCTCCCGGGCAAATCCCAGTTGATGCCCTATTTCGTGGGCGATGACGAAGGGATGAAGCACAGAAGGAACCGCTTGATTAAGTTGTGCTTCGCCGGTGAATGGATTGAAATATCC
>VFQT010005173.1_pt1 | contig 10146 bp, 10 predicted proteins | sample 3512381 | NCBI WGS metagenome assembly VFQT01 (sample SAMN10412376, study PRJNA504923) | tailings metagenome | isolation source: Relicate 2 Philex TSF3 active mining site | place: Philippines: Tuba, Benguet | collected 2017-08-29 | reverse complement strand
CTTCAGATGGCGCTCAATATGTCGTGCAGATTCCAATCTTGTTTGATGGAACTCTTTTCCTCTTCTCACATGGATACCGCTATCCGATTGATATCCCGGCTTCGATTCCAGTTGTGGGTGGATACAAAGTAGGCAAGACTCCAGAACCAGCTCCATCAGGTGGATCTGCTGCTGGCGTTAGCCGAAATGCAGTTGCACTATTAGCTGCAGGCTACGCAACTGCTGGCTCAGGCTTTACTCGTAAAGGCTGGAATGCAGATGCTGCTGTTGCAACAAACGCGGAACTCATCAAGTTAATTCGTAAAGAATTTACAGATGTAAAGCGAGTTGTAGCTTGGGGCGAATCACTAGGTGCATTCATAACCCAAGGTCTGGCTGAGAAGCATTCCAAACTAATTAATGCAGCCGGCTTACTCTGCCCAGCAACTGGAACAGTTGAAGCAGAACTTAAGATGGCAGGCGATGCGCTATGGGGATTGAAGGCATTCTTTGATCCAACAATCAAGGGTGGAGATTACAAATCCGTTCTTGAAGTTTATAGCGATATTGGAAAGGTGCTAACAGTTGCAGGATCGCTAAGTGCGCTCTTTGCAGCGAATCCAACAGCGCCAGCATGGCCAACAACTTCTGCTGCCCCTGCTGCAATCAAGGCAATTCCATCGCGTTCTGCGTTGGTACTTGTTGCTGCGATGTCAGGTGTACCAACTCAGAGCCAAAGCTTTGATGGTTCAACCGGTCCAGGCGCTCCATCATCTGCAGATGCAATTCGATTTGCATCGGCTGTTTCTCCAGCACTTGGTGCTCTAGAAAATATTGCAGGAGCTGCGATTCTTGGAGTTCTAGCAACATATGACATAGAGCAACAAGCAGGCGGACCAATCTTTGATAACTCTGCTACAAATTATGCAGATCAATTAGGCGATGGATTATTTGAATATGGTTCAGCGCTTTCAGGTCTTGATGCAACTCAAGGCATGCTTGCATACCTCGCAGCTTTCCCACGTGCAAAGGCAAATGCCACTGCAGTTACAAAGATGCGCGGACTACTTAGCCATAAGGGTAAGTTCAATGTTCCAACTGTCGGCGTAGCCGCTGTTGCGGACAACATCACTCCTGCAGGTAACTTGCAGTGGTTGATTGATAAGGCAAGCAAAGCTAAGAGCAAGAACCTTCTTGCACTTTGGCAGATTCCGGCAGATTCCTACACCAAGTTCAGCGCAACTGGCGTGGTAACTCAGAGCGGAACTAATGGAACTGGCCACTGCAATGCAACAACCGCTCAGATCTTGTCAATTGCCAAGATGCTAGACGGTGCTGCTCGTTCCGGAAAACTTCCGGCAAGCAGCAAAGTTAAGAAGGCAACTGCAGCTGTAGGTGGATTAACTTACGATCCATCATTCGGTGCAGCGCTGCTTAAGTTCTACCAGAAGTAAAGACAGCATAAGCTGATCAGGGAAGAGGCCCGGGAGACCGGGCCTCTTTCATTTTCTAGATAACCTTTCTTGGTGTTAACCGTAACTTCAGTTTCTGCGATGCGCGATCTTGGTGCTGCCATTGCAGAGAAACTTCGAGCTGGAGACTTAATCGTTTTAAGCGGTGACCTTGGAGTAGGAAAAACTGCACTTACTCAAGGAATCGGTTCGGCCCTTGGAATCAACGATGTAACCTCTCCAACATTTGTGATTTCACGAGTACATAAAGGGAAAATTCCGTTAATCCATGTCGATGCTTACCGGTTAATGGGAAATAAAAATGCAAATTTTGAATTTGATGATTTAGATCTTGATACCTCTATAAAGGATGCCATAACAGTAATTGAATGGGGCGACGCAGTAGCGCCTCGGTTGAGTGATGAGTATCTGTTTATCAAAATTGAATTTGGCGAAGATGAGTCTGACCGGTTAGTAAGTGCTACTGGGTACGGCCTTCGTTGGCAGGAATTTACCTTATGAATTCATTGGTGATTGACACCGCAACAAATCGAACAACTTGCGGTCTATTTCTAGAGGGCTCTTTAGCTTTTTATGAATTTCATGATGGCGCAACTGAGCATGCCGAGGCACTCCCTAAGTTAGTGGCAAAGGCGCTATCGCAAAGTTCAAATATCAATGAGGTAATTGTTGGAATGGGTCCAGGGCCATTTACTGGGCTGCGCGTTGGAATAGTTTTTGCTCAAACATTTGCTGCGGCGAGAAATATTCCGTGGCTAGGTGTTTGCTCGCTCGATGGGATTGCAATTGATGAAAACGAATACATTGTTGCAACCGATGCGAGACGAAAAGAAGTTTATTGGGCGCATTACCAATCAGGTAAAAGAATTGCCGGACCGTTTGTCTCATCACCATCGGAATTAGATAATAGAAAAGAAAGAGTTTATGGAATAACCGAACCGGTCTATCCAAATCCAGGATCTTTACTTTTAGCAGCAAGATCTACGCCGATAACTGAACCGCTTTATTTGCGTCGCCCAGATGCGCTTCCGACAAGTGAGCGTAAATGATCGAGATACGAGATATGGCGTTAATTGATGTGCCGGCGTTAGTTGGATTAGAAAAAATTCTTTTCCCAGAATCACCCTGGAGCGCCTTTCAATTTAAAGAAGAGCTAGCCGGAGTTCCCAAGACTCACAAATATCTAGTTGCAACATCTGCTGGCCAGATTATTGGTTATTCCGGAATCGCGCTGGCTGGTGAGGTTGCAGATATCCACACCATTGCAGTTCTACCTGAATATAGAAATCAGGGGATTGCGAGCCAGATGCTCGATCAACTGGAGGCTTGGGCTAAAGATAAAGAAGTCTCGGCGCTCATGTTAGAAATGCGTGAAGGAAATAAAGAAGCCGAACCACTCTATGAAAAGCGCGGGTATTCTGTAATTTCAAGGCGCGATAACTATTACGCGCCTGGTCTACATGCATTAATCATGAGAAAAGAATTAAAAAATGTCTGAGCCGCTAGTCCTTGGTATCGAAACCTCCTGTGATGAAACTGCAGTTGGAATTGTGCGAGGTCGAAAACTTCTAGCAAATGTAATCGCATCAAGCGTTGCCGAACATGCCAGATTTGGTGGCGTAGTTCCAGAAGTTGCATCACGAGCACATTTAGAAGCGATGCAACCAACAATCGAACGTGCTCTAAGACAAAGTGGCGTTAAATTAAAGGATCTCGATGCCGTCGCAGTAACCGCGGGACCTGGTTTAATCGGTGCGCTACTAGTTGGAGTTTCTGCGGCAAATGGAGTTGCGCTGGCACTTGATAAACCACTTTATGGAGTGAATCATTTAGCATCACATGTTGCAGTTGATTTGTTGACTCATGAAAATCCAGAACGACCCACGATTGCACTTTTGGTAAGCGGCGGACATTCCTCAATTCTACAAGTCGCAGATTTAACTGGCGATATCAAATCTCTTGGGCAAACCGTTGATGATGCAGCAGGTGAAGCATTTGATAAAGTCGCGCGACTTCTAGATCTTGGTTTTCCTGGTGGACCAATTTTAGATAACGAAGCCAAGAGCGGAAATAAATTAGCAATTAACTTTCCGCGGGGATTATCACAACCAAAAGATATGGAATCTCAACCCTTTGATTTTTCGTTCTCTGGTTTGAAAACTGCCGTCTCTAGATATCTTGCGGCGAATCCCAATTTCAATCGCGCCGATGTTGCGGCATCGTTTCAAGAAGCAGTAGTTGATGTCTTACTAATGAAATCAATAAAGGCTTGCGTGGATTCTGGAATTGATTCACTGGTGATCGCCGGAGGCGTTGCGGCAAACTCAAGATTGCGCCAAGTTGCAACGCAGCGTTGCGCCACCGCCAAGATCGAACTTCGGACTCCGCCGCCCTCTTTATGTACCGATAATGGCGCCATGGTCGCCGCCCTTGGCTCGCTCGCCATCGCCGCCGGTAAACCACCTTCCACCCTCGGCATCTCCGCCACCTCAAACTGCCCGCCTACTGAACCTCTCTACCGGTAACGCCGGACCTTCGCAAATCCGTTTCGCTAACGCTCAACAACATTTGCTCCGGCCCGGCTATACACGTAATAAGCATGTATCGATTTGTGAGCGGGAATAGAGCCCCCTAGGCTTGGCGTTAGCACTCCCCGGGTGAGAGTGATAAGTCGCCCGAAGCCTAGATATAAAGGAGCTACAACGATGGCCATTGCCATTAAGCCACTAGAAGATCGAATCGTTATCAAGATCAGTGAAGCAGAAGAGAAAACTGCATCTGGTCTAGTTATTCCAGATACTGCAAAAGAGAAGCCACAAGAAGGCACCGTTGTTGCAGTTGGACCAGGACGCTTTGATGATGGCGTTCGTGTTCCAATGGATATCAAAGTTGGAGATGTTGTTCTTTATAGCAAATACGGCGGAACTGAGATTAAGCATGGCGGCGAGGAATATCTAGTCCTCTCTGCACGTGACATCTTGGCAGTCATCGAGAAATAAATATGGCTAAAGGACTGCATTTCGACGAGAACGCTCGTCGCGGTATGGAGCGCGGTGTAAATATCCTCGCTGATACCGTAAAAGTAACTCTCGGCCCAAAGGGTCGTAATGTTGTTATTGGAAAATCTTTTGGCGCACCTGTCATTACAAACGACGGTGTAACAATTGCAAAAGAGATTGAACTCTCTGATCCAGCTGAAAATATGGGCGCCCAACTTGTTAAGCAAGTTGCTGAGAAGACCAATGATGTTGCAGGTGATGGAACAACTACCGCAACTGTTTTGGCACAAGCCATGGTTAAAGAAGGACTTCGTAACCTTGCAGCTGGCGCACAACCAATGGGAATCAAGAGCGGAATCGAAGCTGCTGTTACATCAGTAGTAGAGAAACTACGTTCAAACTCAACCAAAGTATCTGGCAAAGAGCAGATTGCGGATGTTGCAACCATCTCTGCCCAAGATCGCGGCATCGGTGAATTAATTGCCGAAGCGATGGATAAGGTCGGTAAAGACGGAGTTATCACCGTTGAAGAATCTTCAACCACTGGTCTCGAACTCGAATTCACCGAAGGTATGCAATTCGACAAGGGTTACATCTCTCCATACTTTGTAACTGATCAAGATCGAATGGAAGCAATCCTTGAAGATGCTTACATCCTCATCTCCGCTGGCAAAATTTCAGCTTTATCTGACATCTTGCCGGTGCTGGAGCAGGTCGCAAAGACCAGCAAGCCGCTATTAATCGTTGCCGAGGATGTTGAAGGCGAAGCTCTTTCAACGTTAGTTGTAAACCGAATCCGTGGCGTATTCACTTCAGTTGCCGTTAAGGCGCCTGGCTTTGGTGATCGTCGTAAGGCGATGCTTCAAGATATGGCGATTCTTACTGGTGGCCAAGTTATTTCGACTGAGGTTGGTCTAAAGCTAGATCAGGTCTCAATCGATATGTTGGGTAAGGCTCGTCGAGTTGTGATTACAAAAGATCACACAACAATCGTTGATGGATCTGGCGCAAAGAAAGATGTCGAAGGACGTATTGCAGAACTCCGTCGCGAAATCGATATCGTTGATTCAGATTGGGATCGCGAGAAACTACAAGAGCGTCTTGCCAAACTTTCTGGTGGAGTTTGCGTAATCAAAGTTGGTGCACATACCGAAGTTGAATTAAAAGAGAAGAAGCATCGTCTTGAAGATGCTATCTCTGCAACTCGTGCAGCTGTGGAAGAAGGAATCGTCGCCGGTGGTGGCGCTGCCCTAGTTCATGCAGCGACAGTTCTCGATGATGATCTTGGTTATGAAGGCGATGCTGCAGTCGGTGTTCGCATTGTTGCAAAAGCTTGCCAAGAACCACTTCGTTGGATTGCAGAAAATGCTGGCCAAGAAGGATATGTTGTTGTTTCAAAGGTTCGCACATTGAAGAGCAATGAGGGCTTCAATGCTGCATCTGATGAATATGGCGATCTAGTTAAAGTTGGCGTTATTGATCCAGTTAAAGTAACTCGATCTGCACTTGCTAACGCTGCCTCAATTGCAGCAATGTTCCTAACAACCGAAGCGCTTGTCTATGAGAAGCCAGAAGAAACTAAAGAATCAGCTGGTGGACATGGACATAGCCATGGACCAGGTGGACATTCTCACTAATTGCGAAAGGGCCCGAATTTCGGGCCCTTTTTCATTACACTCACCACCATGCGCGAAACTGCAAATGTCTCTCTCACTGTCTGGCTAATTACCTTTGCGGTAGTCAGCGTCGTAATTTTGGCCGACTTAGCCTGGGCCTGGTTTCGCCGTGATCGCATCACTAGTTTGCGAGAAGCGGCTACTTGGACTGCTATTTATGTAAGCGCAGCGATCGCCTTTGGTATTTCAATGCGTAGCTGGGATAGCCCAACTGCCAGCGCTGAATTCTTCGCAGGTTGGATAACGGAGTACTCATTATCAATCGATAACTTATTTGTGTTCTTAATAATTCTGACCAGGCTAAAGATTGAAAAAGAGAAGGAACAACTAGTTCTTCTGCTTGGAATTTTGATGGCGCTAGTCATGCGCGGCATCTTCATAGTAATTGGCGCTGCCGTCGTAGAACGCTTTGTGGCTATTTTCTTCCTCTTCGGTGCAATTCTCCTCTGGACTGCATACAAGCTAATTACCGAAGATCCGGAAGAAGATGAGTGGCAAGAAAATCGCATTATTACTGCGCTTCGCAAGCGCGGTCTCTCCACATTCTCTCTAGCCCTAGTTGCGCTCGGCACCACCGATTTACTTTTCGCACTCGATTCAATCCCAGCAATCTTTGGTTTAACCCGCGATCCTTACATTGTATTTATGGCAAATGCTTTTGCCTTGATGGGTCTGCGCCAGCTCTATTTCTTAGTTGGAATTCTTCTTAAGAGATTGGTTTATCTATCAAAGGGATTATCAATCGTCCTTGGCTTTATTGGTATCAAATTAATTATTGAAGCGCTCCATGGAATTGGCATCCACGAATTCTTTGGTTACAAGATCCCGCATGTTTCACTTGCGGTTTCGCTAGGTGTAATTATTTCTTCGCTAGCGGTAACAACAGTAATTAGTTTGCGCCAGAAACCAGGGGCAATTACTTAAGCAATAAAGCTTGCAGTGTGACGAGTCGCCTTTGTAATGATCTCGATGCGCTCATCTTCAGTTAAGCCACCCCAGATTCCATAAGGCTCTTGTGCTGCCAATGCATGGGCTCGGCACTGGGCAATTACTGGGCAGGTTGCGCAGACCGCTTTCGCCGCTACCTCGCGCGCTTTGCGACGCGGTCCACGCTCGCCATCAGGATGGAAGAACATCTCCGTGGGAAGAGTTCGACAGGCGCCCTCGTACTGCCACTCCCAGTTGCTGGCAACTGGCTTCGGTAAGCGGGTCATCTCTGTCATGGCTGAACCATACAATCGCGTCGTAGGTTGTTCAAGTACCTATTTAGTGATTCGGGCCATTTCAAGATGCGGGAGAGGTGCTCTGGGCGCAGTATTCGCGTATGGCTGAGAACTTGGTGGGGGAATCTCTCACCGTTGCCGCAGTAGCAAGGCGACTTGGCGTAGCCCCCGCAACCCTTCGAACCTGGGATCGGCGATATGGCCTAGGTCCAAGTGAGCATTCAACTGGCGAGCATCGCCGTTATAACGCAACTGATCTAGCTCGACTTACATTAATGCGAAAGCTAGTTATTTCAGGAGTATCGCCTGCAGAAGCTGCAGAACGTGCGCTCTCTTTCTCGGGTAAATCAGAATCTGTAGCCGAGACATTAAGTCGTGAGATAAATGTTCGTGAGGAGTTAGTTGAGACGTTAATTCGGGCAGCCCGTGCCTATGACAAAGGATTCATTGAAGAGCTGTTTCGAGCCGAGTTGGCCTCAAGCGGAATTACAAATACTTGGAATGAAGTAATGGTTCCACTTCTAATCTTGCTTGGCGATGAGTGGGCAGATCAAGGAACCGGTATTGAAACTGAACATCTAGTAAGTGAAATTATCAAGCGATTATTGACCGAAAATCATTCCGATCTAAGCAATCCGTTAAATGATCGACCAGTATTGCTGGCATGTATTGGCGAAGAGATGCATTCCCTGCCGCTTTACGCACTTGCTGCTGCTTTATCTGAGCGAAATATTCAGAGTCAATTCCTTGGTGCCCGTACTCCGATTGAGGCAATCAGTGCGATTGTGAAGAAATCTGCACCACCGGCAATCTTTCTCTGGGCGCAATTACATAAGAATGGTGATGTTGATTTACTTTCCGAAATACCTGCAATTAGACCTGCACCGCGAGTCGTAATTGGTGGTCCAGGTTGGGGTAATTCCAATCCAAAGAGCGCGGTATTAGTTGATGATTTGGTCGAAGCTTGCGAGGAGATTACGCGGGCAGTTGGAGCTTAATAAGCGAACCCATTAAGGTTTCGGCATGGCAGAGGCAGTCAATGAGAAAGTCGCAATGCTTGGCCTCACATATGACGATGTCCTCTTACTTCCTGATGCATCTGAAGTCGTTCCTTCTGAGGTAGATACTCGCACCTCCTTGACGAGAAAAATTACCCTGCAAATCCCATTGATTTCTGCGGCCATGGATACTGTCACGGAATCGACAATGGCGATTGCGATGGCCAAACTGGGTGGAATTGGAATCATTCATCGCAATCTGGCGATTGAAGAGCAAGTTACACATGCCAAGTTGGTTAAAGGTGCTGGGCTAATTGTTGGCGCAGCAGTGGGCGTTGGCGATGATGGCTTTAAACGTGCTGAAGAATTAATTGAAGTTGGCGTCGACGTAATAGTAGTTGATACTGCACATGGGCATCATCGCGCTGTCCTTGATGCCATTGAGCGAATCAAAAATAAATATTCAGATCAAGAAATTATCGGTGGAAATGTTGCAACTCGCGCCGGTGCGCAAGCTTTAATAAATGCCGGTGCCGATGCTGTAAAAGTTGGCGTTGGCCCTGGATCAATTTGTACAACTCGAGTAATTGCTGGCGTTGGTGTTCCACAAATCACCGCAATCATGGAAGCAGCTAAGGCATGTAAGAAAGCAGATGTTCCATTAATTGCAGATGGTGGATTGCAATACTCTGGTGATATCGCAAAGGCAATTGTCTCTGGCGCAGATTCAGTAATGCTTGGTTCATTACTTGCAGGATGTGATGAGTCACCTGGTGAGTTAATTGAAAGTAGTGGCAAAAAATTTAAGAAATATCGTGGCATGGGTTCACTTGGTGCAATGCAATCCCGTGGTGATACCAAGTCATACTCAAAAGATCGTTACATGCAAGATGATGTTCTCTCCGAAGATAAATTAGTTCCAGAGGGCATAGAAGGAAAAGTTGCATATCGCGGACCTGCATCTGAAGTTGTTCATCAATTGGTAGGTGGTTTACGTTCTGGTATGGGTTATGCCGGTGCCGAAGATATTTCAGCTTTGCAAAAGCGCGGTCGCTTAATTCAAATCACTAGCGCAGGATTGCAAGAGAGCCACCCGCATGATGTATTTGATGTTAGTGATGCACCTAATTACCCAGGGTCAAAGAGGTAAAGGAGCGACATGGTCGATATTGAGATTTCCGAGGGCAAACGAGCCCGGACCGCTTACTCCTTTGATGATATTTCTATTGTGCCTTCGCGCAGAACTCGCGAACCCCAAGAAGTATCACTGGCTTGGCAGATTGATGCATATAAATTTGAATTGCCCCTCCTTGCCGCCCCAATGGATTCGGTGGTTTCACCAGAAACTGCAATCGCAATTGGCAGGCTCGGCGGACTCGGCGTTCTTAATTTAGAGGGATTATGGACTCGCTATGAGAATCCCAAGATTCAACTAGGTGAGATCTCATCAATTCCAGCTGAGCAAGCAACTGCAAGAATGCAAGAACTTTATAAAGCGCCGATTCGTCCCGAATTAATTAAAGAACGTATCGCTGAAATTCGCGCTGCTGGAGTCACGGTTGCTGGCGCGCTCTCGCCACAACGAACTGCTGAATTTCATAAGACGGTAATCGATGCTGGCGTAGATCTCTTTGTGATTCGTGGAACCACGGTTAGCGCAGAACATGTTTCAAATAAGACTGAACCGTTAAATCTAAAGAAATTCATTTACGAACTTGATGTACCAGTAATCGTCGGTGGCTGTGCAACAAGTCAGAGCGCACTTCATTTGATGCGAGCTGGCGCAGCTGGTGGCCTAG
>VFQT010005172.1_pt1 | contig 10148 bp, 7 predicted proteins | sample 3512381 | NCBI WGS metagenome assembly VFQT01 (sample SAMN10412376, study PRJNA504923) | tailings metagenome | isolation source: Relicate 2 Philex TSF3 active mining site | place: Philippines: Tuba, Benguet | collected 2017-08-29 | reverse complement strand
AAAAAGCTATATTTTTATTTGAAAAAACTATACTTTTTTTGAAAATAGTTGTAAATGATATCAATTATAATTTCGCGAACAAAATTAATTTTATAAAATAATCTGTATCATTTGCGGAAAATATAATTTATATAAAATAAAAATTATAATTTTATCAAAAAAATAATCATTCAAATAAAAATCGGAAAATAATAATTGTTTGGGGGTTAGCACCTTTACCCGCGTATAGCGGGAAAAAGGGGCTGGAAAAAGGGGCTTATTCGCAGTTATCCTTATCATTCCGCATATCATTCCTCTCCGCAATTGTCGCATCCAAAACCCGATGCGGAATATCATTCCTCTTCATAAATTCATTCAGTGCGTTTGTATCCTTCGGAAAACAAAGGCCACCATAGCTCAACTGTCCATCCGGTCCGGGAACATCAGTGTGCATCGGATTAATCCACCCATTCTTTAACATCATATCCACAACCGTTTTATAATCGGCCCCATTCTTCTGACAAACCAAATACAATTCATTGAAAAATTGAATCTTGACAGCATAAAAAGAATTACAAAATATTTTCATACTCTCACTCTCCGTTGCCGAACAATAACTTATGACCGCATTTGGATAATAAGTCTGGTAAAATTCTCCAATCTTCCGATGTTCCTCCTCCGTTATGAGCGCAGTCTTTCCCAAAACAATATGGGTCTGATTGTGAAAATCATGATAGGCTGTCCTCGCCGTCATAAATTCTGGATTATGTAAAATACGCAATTTGTATTTTGAAACCAACTGATCGCAAGTATTTGGTTCAATAGTAGATTTTACGACAAAGATTCCCTTGTAATTATTTGCGGAAAAATACTCACATGTCTCATATAATGGAAGTTTATTATATTCCCTAATTGAGTGATTATAAACAGTTGGTAAAGCACTGAATAAAATATCACACTCTAATAAATCCTCAATTCTCCCAATCCCTCCATTCTTGAATTTATCATATTTCGCATGAACATTAGCACCCTTCTCTTCAAAACTTTTTGCCATAGCACCCCCAACAAATCCTAAACCAATAATTCCTATTTTCATATCATAATATAATTTTATAATTTCGGAAAAATTAAAATATATTTTTATTTTAATAAAATAAATGTCATTCGGAATTATAGGAAATGGATTCGTTGGTAAAGCAACACAACTCCTTAAATCTAACAATCACACAATGAAAATATATGATATCGACCCTGAAAAATGCTCCCCTCCAAATATAACTCTTGCTGATTTAGCTGATTGTCGTATTATTTTTGTCGCCGTTCCAACCCCATCTAATCCAGATGGGTCATGCCACCTCAAAATTGTTCGGTCCGTCATCGAAAATATACGCTCCCTTGATATACGCGCTCATATCGTTATTCGTTCAACTGTTGTTATTGGAACATGCGATGAGCTCGACTGCTATTTCATGCCGGAGTTCCTAACAGAAAAAAACTGGGCTGATGACTTCTATCAATGTAGCAACTGGATATTCGGTTTGCGAAAGGGGACTGATACTGAAAATCAAGATTTCATTCGAGAAATGACTGCGCTTATTAATGACGCATTCGAAGAAGGAAATATCAAATATAATAAAATTACATTTGTCCCAAATAAAGAAGCCGAAATGATTAAGTATTACCGAAACACATTCCTCGCCATTAAAGTATCCTATTCCAATGAAATCCACGAATTTTGTAGCAAAAATAATATTGATTATGAAACGGTCCGCCAAATCGCAACAGAAGACCGGCGAATCGGAAATAGCCACACCGCCGTTCCCGGACCGGACGGTCGCCTCGGGTTCGGAGGGACCTGTTTCCCCAAAGATACCCACTCACTACTTCACCAGTTCGAAACCGCCGGAATAAAATCGTATATTCTCAAAAGCGCGGTCCAACGCAATAATGAACACGACCGCCCCGAAAGCGACTGGAAAAGCGATATCGGGCGCGCGTTTATCAGTCCCCAATAAAAAGGACTTTACAAACGTGTAGTATGAATAGAGATATAACATTGTAGAAATTTGCGATGTTCCATAAATAAAATGTGGAGAAAATCAAATTTTTAGCAAACAACCGCGTCTTCAAATTATACTGCGTCATCATAAATACGAAACAAAACATATAAAAAATATTCCACGTCCCCATATCTACATAGGGTTCGTTCATTACAACATAAGATGCGAGTCCACCTGTAAAAAGATGCCATATATTGTGTATCCAATAATAATCATGACATATACATTTCGTCTTCCAAGAAACAACACTGTAATAAAATATGACGTGGCCAAATATATCCATCAAAAATACATATTTCATAAAGTCATACCAATTCAACCACCAAATATAACTCATAAAAATGTGATACTTTATGAAAAATGAGCAAATAAAATCCTCCGCAAAATAGCGCTCCTCATCATAATAATGATAGAGCCCACTAAAAAAACTCAGGAATAAACTATAATAACCGAAAATGATATCGCCCCCAAATAATATATTATAAAGGGCTGGTAATCCATAACCAATTACGGCGGTCCCAATCAGTGATTTCTTACCGAAGTTCTCCATCATTGCGTTTAAATTTATCATAAATTATTATAATAAGTTGTCTTTATATGATTTATCTCTATTGAATCCCAGAATACTTCACTATCCATCCATAATACGGCTGGACTTTTATATACATTCCGGGGTAGCTCATATTTCCACAACCGACCCCGCAACTAATTATCCCCACCAGCACCCAGACACCACCTATAAACTGTAAGCAGGGACCTCCACTATCCCCAATACAAGAATCCACACAAACCCCATTGATAACATTCCCCGCAACAAACATATTCTTCGGTATCTTCTTATAGTTCGTCTTATCTTTCGATATTATTATAATATCCAACTCCCGCAATTCTAATAAATGCTTCATCTGATTTGGTAAAATCTCCAACGTCTCGCGACCATAACCCAGTATTTTTAAGGAAGTCTTCGGATTATAATCAATCTTGTATTTATTTGATGGAAGAACAACCGGTATCAAATTTGGAAAATAAATAGTGGGCGATTCAACCGCGCGTATAATCGCAATATCATTTTCGAGAGTGGCCCTCTTGAAATCCGGATGGATAACTATTACAGAAACTCTTAACTCGACGGACTGCTTCTCCAAATGGATGTCGCCCATCCTTATCATAATCATACGCACATCCCGCTCATAAACACAATGCGCCGCCGTCAGAAAATAGGGGCCACCTATCCAAATAGCCCCCGCCTTAAATTTATAATAGGGACCATCCAAATACCAAAAGGTCGCCATAAATGGATAACTATTATTTTCCTTAACATTTTCTCCACCAATTATTCTTCCTGTTATTTTAGTGTCATCCATATTTTTATAAATATAATTTTTACAAAAAATTGATATAAAATATTCCACATATATACATTATATTAATCATGAACTACTCAAATTATAAATTCTCATTTGATAAATATAAAAATAAAACATTTATTGAAGTCGCAAAAGAAATTATAACAAAAGATGAAAAATACATTTCAATCATCGGGAAAACTATTGTTAATCCCAAAATATCAGCGGAAAAAAAGAAGGAATTCCAGAATTTCTTAGAATTCTTTCACAACTATTTTCTCAAAAATAAAGACTCACTTATGGGCCAAATAGAAAAGGAACCAGAACCGGAACCAGATGAACCACCAAATAGAAAAAGCGCCGATATTCTAATCAAACAAACGAATAATACCATCTCCCATATCATCCACATCTCCGACATCCACATCCGCTTGTATAACCGCCAAAAAGAATACGCCGACATCTTCCAAAAACTATTCCAAAAAATAAAAGAAATAAAAGCAGAAATCCCCAACATCATTATTATCATTACGGGCGACCTCCTCCACTCCAAAAATATCCTATCTCCGGAGTCAATCCTCATCACGCAACAATTCCTACAACGACTGGCGGAAATAACGACGACCATTCTAATCGCCGGTAATCACGACGCACTCCTCACAAATAACCAGCGCGAAGATAGCATTACGGCCATCACGAAAAACATCGAAATCCCCAATTTTCATTACCTCAAATACTCAGGCGTATATATCTTCGAAAATCTGGCCATCGCCGTCAATTCAATCATCGATAATAAATGGATATACGCGCGGGATATTGAGAGGCGGGACACAACTACACATACCATCGCCCTCTACCACGGATCCGTCGGGCTCTGTGAAACTGGCGTCGGATTCCGAATGCGCGGGGAGAAATTAGTCGACGACTTCGCCGGATATGACTACGCCCTCCTCGGAGATATCCACAAGTTCCAATTTATGGACCCCGAGGGAAAAAGAATCGCCTACGCAAGTAGCCTCATAGCCCAAAATTTCAGCGAATGGAACCATCCCCACGGACTCCTTCTTTGGGACCTCTTCGCTGGAAATCACCAATACCACGAAATTCCAAATACATATGGATTCTTTGTCTTCAATCTCCAAAATAACCAAATATTTTTAGAAAAAGAGGCGGTCCAACTCGAAGATATACCCACCCATATTCAACACCTCGAATCAGGAATCAATCTTAAACTTAATATTAATCAATGCTCACCCGATTTTATCGCATCGATTAATTACGTGGTTAAAAAAACAATCAGGGATGCGAGAATAATACATAATTATATTACCGAAGATGAGTGCGGATCGACTTCTGGAAATGCGACGACGGCCCCCGTTGGAGGAACGAGCCAATTCAATATGACGCACGGTGAACTCCTCGCCCAATATCTGGCGGAAACATATAAAACACTGAAACCAGCAGATGTCGAATATATCATCGAAAAATATAATCAATATCATATCGATGCTGAAATCGCGAATGATAGGGAACTCGCCCACTGGGAGCTCATCGACCTCGAATTCTCTAACATGTTCGGATACGGCGCGAATAATTATATTGACTTTTCCAGATTCAATGCGAACTCTCAATCACCAATTGGTATTATTGCTCCTAACAGCCACGGAAAATCATCGCTTATTGATATAATTCTATTTACGCTATTCACAAAATTCAGTCGGACGCGGGGGACAGGAGTATCAAAGGATATTATTAACATTCACTGTAATAACTTCAAGACAAAATTGACATTTAAAATTGGGTCCGATAAATACACAATTTTGAAAGAAGGGAAACGGGAACTATCCGAAAAAATAAAAATAACGAAGAATGAATTTTATAAGGTTAATGAGGCCGGAGAAACCGTCCTACTCACAGATGAGGACCGAAAAAAGACGGATAAAGTTATTCAAGATTTAATCGGGTCATATGATGACTTCATATTCACGAACGTACAACTCCAAAATAATACAAATTCATTCAAGGAAATGACCGACAAAGAAAGAAAAGAGTATCTCTATAAAGTTTTAAAACTGAATATTTGGAATGATATTATCAAAATGATTGCGGATATAACAAGGCCACTCAGAAATGCGATTACTTTTCTTGAAAAATCAACAGAAAATAAGAGTAGGGATGATTACGAGTGTAAAATAAAAGGGATTGATGATGAACTCGATGCGCTTGGAGATGATATTCAAAAGGGTAAATTCATAAAAGATGGGATTATTAATGAAATGGGTGAGCTTCGAAATAAATTAGGACCAAATATATCTGAAAAATATAGTGTTGAAAAAATGGAAGTGGAAAATAAGAGCGCCGGCGATTCTATTAAAAAGAAGAAAGACGAAATTAAGGATATATCATCACAAATAAAAGAATCAGAAGAAAAATTAAAAGGATTAAAACTCATTTTGCGAGAGGAGGAAATTATTAAAAGATACGATGAAGAATCTTTAAATATCCCCCCTTTTATATCTACTCAACATTTAAGAAAAAAAATGAAAATATACTCAAAATTAGAACCAGAGGAAATTACAAATAATGTTGATTCCAAAATTGATAAAAAGGAAATTGCGAATCTCAAAAAATTATACGATGAATATTATACTCTCAAAATAGAATACGCATCCAAATTATATAAAATGACGGAAAAAGATGAAAAACTGCTCAAAATTGAAACATCTGGCGATGATATCAAACAAATTCTCAAAGCAAAAACCAAAGAATTGGGTGTTGTCAATAAAAAGATAACTGCTTTCAGTCAGGAATATGATGTGTATAAAATGAACGAGAAGATTCATCTGAAATATCAGGCTCTTGTTGTTAAAAAGAATGCGGTAATTGAATTTATAGGGGAACTTGAATCTCACGAATATGACCCAAAATGCGTTTATTGTATGAAGCACCCCATTGTCAAACAAAAGATGGAAAAAGAAAAGGAACTCTTGAATATAGAAAAAGAAATGAAAGAGATTAGTGAAAGAGAACTCGCTGATTTTGACTTTGAATGTGAGAATGATTCTTATATCCAATCAATGGAGGAACTAAAAGATAAATTAGAAGAAAAGAAATCCAAAAAAATAATACTTGAATCATCAATTGCGAAAATGGAACTCGAAATTGAAAAGGAGGCAAATATTATCGAAAAACAAGAGGATATCAAAAATAAACTGGCCGAAAATAAAGGGATACAATTGAAAATTGATAAACTTAGCGCAGACTGCTCTGAATTACAGGGGCGTATAAAAGAGATGGAGGAAATTGCGGAGGCGCATTCTCTTGCGGTTGAAATCATGGAGATTGAAAGCAAAAATCGGGTAAGAAGTGAATTTGAAGAGTCCAAAACTTATAAAGATTTTGTCGAATTAGAAAGTGAGAAGAAAATGAGGGGTCGGTATGAGTTAACTATTGCGAATTTGAAGATAAAATATAATGGGCTCGATTATGATATTCAGACGGCAACTGAAAAAATCGCAAAAAATAATGAAATAATTGAGAAAGTAAAAGATTATGAAAAGATTATGGTGGAAAATCGGAAAATTGAGGCGGAAATCCACGATTGTGAAACGAAAATACGCGAAATTGAAAAGGAAATAAATGTGTTCAATCAAAAGAATGGGGTTCTTACACAACAACGACAAATGTATCAAAAAGAATATGACGCTTTTATTAAAAATACGGTCGAATTGAAAGAGAAAAAGAATGAATATGGTCTTCTACAAATATTGGAACAATCTCTCGGTAAAGATGGTCTCCCTCTTAAAATATTAAACGCATATCTTCCTCCAATTACGGACTCAATCAATAGTATAATTGCCCCTTTCATTCCAAGAAAGATTCGATTACACATCAATAATGATGACCTCATTTTAGATAGTTTTACTTCGTCTGATTCAACAAAATCGGTTTTTATTCATGGGGGTATGGAGAGCTTCATTTTGGACATCGCATTCAAAATAACACTGAGCAATTTTGCGAAATTACCAAAATGTAATATTCTATTTTTAGATGAAGGAATAAGCGCATTTGATAATGAGCGACTAAGCAATATAGATATGCTATTCAATTTTATTAATCGATATTTTTTGAAGACAATTTTAATCACACATATCGACTCAATTAAAGAAAATATTCAGGAGAAAATTAATATTATTAAAGATGGAGAATATAGCAAAATTATATGTCATTATAATTAGGATAAATTTTGATAAAATAAAATAATTTATAAATTATATAGTCGTCATGTCAGAATTGTATGAATTTGATACAATTGTCGAAATCCCAAAAGACTCCAAAGTGAAATATGAGTTCTGCTACGAATCAAATAAAATCCGTGTTGATAGAATTCTACCCAGTGCATATAATTATCCATATAATTATGGTTATGTTGAAAATACAACAGCGGAAGATGGTGATAGTCTGGATGTTGTTGTCATGAGCGACCAACCAATTTTTCCAATGTCCGTTATTCGTGTTAAACCTGTTGGAATATTATACATGAGAGATGGAAAAGATATCGATCATTTAGAAAAGGACCCCAAGATTTTAGCTTATCCCGTTTATAGTGTTGATAGAAGATACAAAAATATAAATTCAATCAATGATATCCCAGAACTCGATAAAATTATATTGAAGGATTTTTTTACAAACTATAAAAATAATGAAAATAAGATGACGATTGTTGATGGATTTGGAGATTATAATGAGGCAATAAATGTAATTGAAGAATCCAAAAAATGTTTTTTAGAAAAAAAATTTTTTGATAAAAAATAAATTATTTTGAAAACTATTTGGAAAAATTAAACTTTTATAAAAGTTTAATTTTATTTTTTTATTCAGTTTCCTCGTCTTCATTAAACTCCGGCTCTTCTTCCGGCTCCGGCTCCCGCTCTTCTTCATTAAACTCCGGCTCTTCTTCATTAAACTCCGGCTCTTCTTCATTAAACTCTGGCTCTTCTTCATTACACTCCGGCTCTTCTTCATTAAACTCCGCCTCTTCTTCATTAAACTCTGGCTCTTCTTCATTAAACTCCGGCTCTTCTTCCTGTTCCGGCTCCCGCTCTTCTTCATTAAACTCCGGCTCTTCTTCCTGTTCCGGCTCCGGCTCTTCTTCATTACACTCCGGCTCTTCTTCATTAAACTCTGGCTCTTCTTCATTACACTCCGCCTCTTCTTCATTAAACTCCGGCTCTTCTTCCTGTTCCGGCTCCGGCTCCCGCTCTTCTTCATTAAACTCCGGCTCTTCTTCCTGCTCCAGTTCTTGTTCTGGAGGAACCAATCTCTTTTGTAAAATATATTCTGTTTCTATTTTTGAAATTATTTGATTATATAATTCTTCAAATAAAACATTATTTTCCGTTTGTGTTGAATTTTCCTTCTTTTTCATATATTTCAATTGATTATTTTTATAGTATTTTATATCTCGTAAAAAATGATTACTATCTAATAGCGCCATAACAATATATTTTTTAGTTTTTATTATTTCTGTTTGTTGTTTTATATACGCTCGTCTAACTTCTGGGTTATAAATTCTCGTTAAATTTTTTCCATTTGTAGTATAAGCATTATAAAATATAGCATGCTTATCTTGATATACTTTATATCCATTAAGTCCCAATCTTTTTATAAACTCACTATCCGCCCCAAAACGATTATCATGATAATATCCAATCTTATTATATAATTTTCTATAAAAAACATAATTATAATAATTCGACTTTTTTATTTCAACCACATTATCAATATTATCTTCATAAAATATCCGATTAAAACCAGTCCCATATCCCCAGTATAATATTTTTTCTTTATTCAACTCCTCCAATTTTTTAATCTCATATTCATATTTTTCCGGTAAAACATAATCATCCCCATCAACAAACCCAATATAATATCCACTCGACATTAATATCCCCAAATTTCGGCAATAATATGTTCCACTATTAATTTGCGTCGAATATATTTTAACACGTCCATTATTCCCGAAACTCTGTAATAATATATTCATTGACTGATCCGTCGAACAATCATCTACTACGACTATCTCCAAATTCTTATATGTATTATTCAATATAGAAAGAACCGTCTTTTTAATATGAGCCTCATTATTATAATTAGGAATAATAACAGATATTTTTCTGTTATTCCTTTTATATTTTATCTCTATCTGGTTCATAATTTTTATACAACACTCATTCAATATTGTATCCTTATAATTTAATATATCTTCCCATTTTAATTTTATCAATATATCATAATCATTCCATATTATTACAGTATTCTCCTTTTTTATCACACGAACAAAACAATTCTTATCAATAAAATATTTTATTATATCCATATTCTATTTTATAAAAATATAATCAACTCTGAACTATTATATCCCGAAAATAATTATATAAATCAGTTGAAACTTTATACCAACTATAATTCTTCTTTATATACTTCTTCAATATTAAATATGTTTTATCATCAAATATAGTTTTAATATTGGATATATTCTTTGATAAAATATTAATGATATCTTGTGAATGAATCTGATTCTTATATAAACCTGCGCCGTCCTGAATGACGAAGGAATAAACATAATATATATACGATTCCCCTCCATTTTTATAAATAGGGTCAATATAATCACTGGCGCTTCCAGTCCTCGGGACTAAAACACGTAAACCCGACGCCAACGCCTCCAACATCGTCAAACCAAACCCCTCCGCCAAATATG
>VFQT010005170.1_pt1 | contig 10155 bp, 10 predicted proteins | sample 3512381 | NCBI WGS metagenome assembly VFQT01 (sample SAMN10412376, study PRJNA504923) | tailings metagenome | isolation source: Relicate 2 Philex TSF3 active mining site | place: Philippines: Tuba, Benguet | collected 2017-08-29 | reverse complement strand
TACAGCCTTGAGCGAACCTGAAATAGCTGATCGATAGATACATATCAACACAGCCCGGGCCACCCACCAGCAAAGTGCTGCGCTGGAGGTGCGCGATGTGGTGGCAAAAAAAGCTTGATCGCTGGGTCAGTCATGTGCGGGCGCATCTCGCGCTACCGCTACGCCTGCAACTGTGGAATGGGCATCAGGTTGATCTTGGTGGTGCTGAGCCCGAAGTCACGATTCGGCTACCGAAGCCTTCTGCACTGGCCTATCTGTTGGAACCGTCGTTGGCGTCGCTTGGGCGTGCCTATGTTGAGGGTAAGTTGGAAGTCGAGGGTCGATTACGCGCGATTGTAGAAATTGCCAATCAACTCGCTCAGCATGGCCAGCGTCAGCGCGCGCGCTTGGGGCGACTATTTATTCCGCGTGCGCACAGTAAGGCGCAGGATGCACGTGCGATAGCCTATCACTATGATGTATCGAATGCGTTTTATCAATCATTTCTCGATCAGGCGATGGTGTACTCCTGCGCTTATTTCGACCAGGGTGATGAGGATTTAGCGACAGCGCAGCAGAAAAAAATTGATCATATTTTGACGAAAATCGCATTACAGCCAGGACATACACTGCTGGATATTGGTTGTGGCTGGGGTGCGCTGGTGATTCGTGCTGCGCAGCGCTTCAACGCGCAGTGCGTCGGCATTACGCTTTCACGGCAGCAGCAACTATGGGCGACTGAACGTATTCAGCAATTGGGACTACAAGATCGCATTCGAATACAACTACTGGATTATCGTGATGTTCACGGTCAGTATGATCGTATCACCAGCGTGGGTATGTTCGAGCATGTGGGCTTAAAAAACCTACCGCAGTATTTTCAGAAGCTGAACCAGCTACTCGCTGATGATGGGCTGATGATGAACCATGGTATCTGCACCACCAATACCGATCAACGAACTGCGCGTTACGGGGCGGGCGAGTTTATTGCGCAGTATGTGTTTCCACAAGGTGAGTTACCGCATATTGGCACTGTGCTGCGCGCCATGCAAGATAGCGGCCTGGAAACCCGTGATGTTGAAAATCTACGCCGACACTACACCCGCACCTGTGCGCTATGGGCAGATAACTTCGAGCGAAACGACAGCCACATACGCACCCTTGTAAACGAAAAAACATATCGCATCTGGCGAATTTATCTCGCCGGTTGCGCTCATGCGTTTGAGCATGACTGGGTTGCGTTGTATCAGGTACTGTGTGGCAAAGCGGGCCGAAACTCAGCAGCACTACCGTGGTCACGTAGATATATGTATCTGCAATAACAGCTACTGTTTTGCTTAGCGCGCAAGACGCTGACCAAAAATCTTTTTGAATTTCGCAAGCTTAGGCTCAACCACGAACACGCAGTACGACTGCAACGGGTTATTCACGAAGTAATTCTGATGATATTCCTCGGCGCGATAGAACACCGGCGCCTCAGCCAACTCGGTCACAATGGGTCCATCCCAGACATGCGCCATTTCGGCGATGACTTGCTTGGCTATAGCCATCTGCTGCGTATCGTGGGTGTAAATAACCGATCGATACTGCGTACCGACATCATTACCCTGCCGATTGAGTGTTGTGGGGTCATGAATTGTAAAAAATACTTCAAGCACATCTCGGTAGCTCACTTGCGCAGGGTCAAAGTGAATGCGCACCACCTCAGCGTGCCCTGTTGATCCCTGGCACACGGCCTCATAGCTCGGGTTGACCACATGGCCGCCGCTGTAGCCCGACTCGACCAGCGAAACACCACGTAGCTCTTGATACACCGCCTCGAGACACCAGAAGCAGCCACCGCCCAATGTTGCGATCTCTGTACTCATACACTATCCTCGAATGATTCCATTAGCATGCTCACGGGACACGCAGCGCTATAAAGTAATTAGGGGCAGCAATAATCACGAGCCAGTATCTGATACAGGGTCGGTCGCCGCAAATTGCATCAAGCGATGATCGCGTAGCGAAGGTAGTACAACCTCGCGCAGCACATCCGCAGTAAAAATTTTCTGATCAATAAACGTCTTGCGCGATGTCGCTGGCAAACTATCGCATAGCTGTTCAAGGCTGTATGCCTGAAACTCAAGATCAGGATCAGGTAACCACAACGCACGCGCTGAGACGGTCTGATCGACTAGCGCTGGCGCATGATGGCTCCAGCTGGCTAACAGCTCATGTAATGGATGCACCCGATGATCTGAAGCGAGTTGGTCGGCACCCGCGTGGTCCTTGATCACCAAAGTGGGCTGATAAGCCGCCAGCACTTGGGTCACCTGCGCCGCTGACATAGCCTCTAGCGGCAGTAGCTTCGCACCAATACGAAGCAAAGCAAAATACAGCACGATCGCATCCGGATGACCCCGGCCTATATACGCCACCACATCACCCGCACGCACATGCCACTCGCCGCACAGCCTGGCCGAGCCGCGCTCGATGCGCGACCACAGGCGTCGGTAGGTAATATCCCGATCTGGCAGTACATGGGCCAGATCGTCACCGAACCGGCCGGCATGATCCTGCAGCAGCGCCAACATGTCATGATTTCTGATGCTCATCTGCATGATTCTACGCAAGAATCAGCAACCGCCGACTTGATACGCACTTTTTCGGCATAATTCAGGATGTCCGCAAAAATTTCCAAAATGCTCACCCCTGCAAAACTTCCGGTTGAACCTGAATTCGACGCGCAGCATTTTCGTGCAGCGTTGTCGCAGTTCGCGACTGGCGTCACCATCATCACCACCCGCGACCCGGATGGCGGTTTCTTCGGTCTGACTGCCAGCTCATTCAATTCTGTCTCGCTAACGCCGCCACTGATACTGTGGAGCCTGAGCGGGCAATCGCGCAGCATGCCGCTGTTTGCAGAGAACGCCCACTACGTGATCAACGTGCTCGCCGCCGACCAGGCCGAACTGGCCGAGCGCTTTGCCAGCCGTGTTGACGATCGTTTCAATGGCGTTGACTTTACGCTGTCTCACCACGGACTACCGATTTTGAGCGGTGTCTCGGCCTGGTTCGAATGCCACAATCGCAACCGCCACCCCGAAGGCGATCATGTAATTTTTGTGGGCGAAGTCGAGCGCTGCGCATTTGAGCGCAAACCGGCGCTGGTGTTTCATGACAGCCGCTTCAAAGCCACACCCACCTGACCCGTCCAACGCGATCTGTTCAACTTGATTGGGTCAACTTAATTGGTTCAACTTGATTGGGTCAACTGAACAAAGCGAACGGGCATCAGACGCGTTTCAGTAATCCGACCTCGCCAAGCGCGCTACGTTCGCTACGTTCGCTACGTTCGCTACGTCCGCTTAGTCACGCGAGCAAACGTTCTAGCACGCCAACGGAATCAAATGCGGCGCGACGCAAGCGATCATTGATGCCTTGCCACGCTGTACTGCCAGGTGGTTGCTCAACCAAAATCACATCGGCGCCAAGCTGGTCGAGGCTCCGCAACTGAGCATATAGGTCATGCGCATACGCTTGCGGATTAGTAGACACGCGCAAACTCGCGACCTGTCGCTGCTTGGCTTGCAGCTCTGCCAAGGTCTTGACGAAATTATCGGTCTCAACAAGTACCAACGGCGTTTGTGGCGCGTAATGCGCATCCAGACTGCCCGATACACGTGGTGCATCATGCGCTGCCACTGCTAACGAACGTCCTAATACCTGCTCGAGCTCCTGCACACTAACCTGCCCCGGACGTAGCAGTACGGGTCCATAGGTATCGAGACGCGTCAAATCAACAATCGTTGACTCGATTCCAACCGCACACGCGCCACCGTCAAGCACTGCGGCAATTGGCCCGGCGCCTGGCGCACTAAATTCATCGACCACATGCTGAGCGGTGGTGGGGCTAACCCTACCGAAGCGATTCGCTGAGGGTGCCGCTACGCCACCTTGCCCATCACGGAATGTTTTTAACAAGGCTTGTGCCACCGGATGCGATGGGCAACGCAAACCAATCGAGTCCTGACCACCGGTGACTGCATCGCTCACCTTGGGCGCGCGCTTCAATATCAGCGTCAATGGCCCGGGCCAAAACGCAGCAATCAGTTGATGGGCTTCAGACGGAATATCCACCGCCCAGTGCGACAAGTCAGCATCACATGCCACATGCACAATCAGCGGGTGGTTGGCAGGCCGACCCTTGGCACTAAAAATTGCAGCGACTGCGGCAGGGTTGTCGGCATCCGCAGCCAAGCCGTAAACAGTTTCGGTGGGTATGACGACGAGCTTGCCCTCTTCCAGAAAACGAGCGGCCTGCGCAATCGCCTCTGAATCAGACATCATCAAGCGGCGATGCCGAGCAGATGGCAGGCGGCAGCACAATTCTGCTGCGCCTCTGCCAAGGTGCTGGCGACAAAGGTGACATGTCCCATCTTGCGGCCACGACGCGGATCATCTTTGCCATACAGGTGAAGATTGGCACCGGGTAGCGCGAGTAGTTTTTCCCAGGCGGGTTCGCGTGGCTGATCATCTTCTGCCTTGAACCAAAGATCGCCCAGCAGATTGAGCATGACCGCAGGCGAATGCTGACGAACATCACCCAACGGCAGCTTGGCCATGGCACGCGCTTGCTGCGCAAACTGGCTGGTGACACAGGCATCAATGGTGTAATGACCACTGTTATGCGGCCGTGGCGCCATTTCATTGACGACCAGCGAACCATCACTCAACACAAAGAATTCGACACACAGCACACCAACATAGTCGAGCTGCGCGATGATCTGCAGCGTTGCCGCCTGTGCCTGCGCAGCACAGTCTGGCGTAACATTTGGACCCGGCACCGTGGTGCTGAACAGGATGCCGCCTCGGTGTACGTTTTCAGCAATCGGATACACCACCGCCTCGCCATCCGCACCGCGCACCGCCAGTACCGAGATTTCATAGGCGAGTGGCAGCATCTTCTCCAGCACGCACGGCACGTGCTGCATCTGTGCAAATGCAGCACCCACCTCTGCTCGGGATTGGACACGCGCCTGACCCTTACCGTCATAGCCCATGCGCGCAGTCTTGAGAATACCGGGGAAAAGATCGTCCGGTAAGGCATCAATGTCTGCCTGCGAGCTGATCATCTGATGCGGTGCCGGCATGACACCCGAACGTTCTGCACAGCGCGTAAAAAATGTTTTCTCTGCCATGCGGTCTTGCGCGACTGATACAGCAGCCGCAGCGGGCGCCACAAAAGCATACTGCGCCAGTTGCGACAAACTCTGCGCGGGTACATTCTCGAATTCAGTCGTCACGGCGACGCACTGCTGACCAAGTGCTGCCAAGGCATGGGCGTCGGTGTAACCAGCGACATGCAAGTGATCTGCTGCGTGACCCGCAGGACAATCGGCAATCGGCTCAAGCACCGCAACCTTGAACCCCATCGCTTGCGCGGCATGGACAAACATGCGGCCTAACTGACCACCACCCATCACACCAAGCCAGGTTGAGGGATGCGCGGCCGGAACGAAGCTATCGCTCGGGTCGCTCTGTGTCATGTGGGTAGTGTCATTGCCTGTGCAGCCTCAGTCTGCTTCCGACGGTACTGCTGCAGACGGTCTGCAAGTGTTGCGTCGTGCAAGGCCAGTATCGCCACCGCAGACAGCGCGGCATTCGCGGCACCCGCCTCGCCAATCGCAAAGGTCGCTACCGGAATGCCTTTCGGCATTTGCACAATCGATAGCAATGAATCTTCACCACGCAAGTACTTGGATGGCACCGGCACACCGAGCACGGGCACAATGGTTTGCGAAGCAATCATCCCGGGTAAGTGTGCGGCACCACCTGCGCCTGCGATGATGGCGTGCAAGCCGCGCTCACTCGCCGCTCTGGCATAGGCGAACATCTGATCAGGCATACGGTGCGCTGATACCACCTGCGCCTCATGCGGTATATCGAACTCTTTCAGGATCGCCACTGCATGTTGCATGACCTCCCAGTCTGAGGATGAACCCATCACTACACCGATCACAGGCTTGTTTGTTGTGCTCATCTCAGTCCTTCAACTCATTACCGGTGAGTCGGTGTAATGCCTCGCGGTACTTGGCACCGGTTTTTTCGATCACCTCGGGCGGTAGCGTGGGGGCAGGCGCTGTCTTGTTCCAGTCGGTCAGCGTTTCAAGGTAATCGCGCACGAACTGCTTATCGAAAGATGGCGGTGAAATACCCTCGGCATAAGAATCTGCGGGCCAGAAGCGCGAGGAGTCTGCGGTGAGTACTTCATCCATCAGGTGCAAGCGTCCTTGTGCATCCAGGCCAAACTCAAACTTGGTATCGGCGATGATGATGCCGCGCGTAGCAGCGTAGTCGGCTGCAGTCTGGTAGAGCTGAATGCTCACCGTACGGATATGCTCGGCTAAATCTTTTCCGATACGGCTGATCATGTCGTCGAAGCTGATGTTCTCATCATGCTCACCCAGATCCGCTTTGGCCGCCGGCGTAAAAATAGGTTGCGGTAGTTTCGCTGCGAGTTTCAGGCCGGCGGGTAGCGGAATGCCGCAGACAGCCCCCGTGCTTTGGTAATCCTTCCAGCCCGAGCCAATCAGGTAGCCGCGCACGACGGCTTCCACCAAAATCGGTTGCAACCGTTTTGCGACCACTGCGCGTCCGCTTACTTGCGCTACTTCATCGACAGAGACAACGGTTTCAGGTGCGATGCCCGTGAGATGGTTGGGCACGATGTGGCGCAACTTGTCGAACCAAAAATCCGACATCTGATTGAGCACCTTGCCTTTACCCGGAATCGGCTGGTTCATTACCACATCAAAGGCAGACAAACGGTCGGTAGTGACAATCAGCAGCTTGTCATCACCGACCGCATAGTTGTCACGCACCTTGCCGCGACCCAGCAGTGGCAGACTCGCGATGCTCGATTCATACAGACTGTTCACGATCACTTCACCAACTGCGCCAACTCACCTTTCTTGTAGCGCTCCGCCACTTTGTCGAGCGGCACTGGCTTGATCTTTCCCGCCTGACCTTCGCACCCAAACGACACGTAGCGCGCCTTGCATATCTGCTTCGCCGCCTCACGCGCTGGCTTCAAGAAATCGCGCGGGTCGAACTTTGATGGATTTTCGAACATGACACGGCGCATCGCTGCTGTCATCGCCAGACGAATATCGGTGTCGATATTGATCTTGCGTACACCATGGCGTATGCCTTCCTGAATTTCTTCAACCGGTACACCATAGGTTTCTTTCATGTCACCACCAAACTGCCGGATCTCAGCGAGCAACTCTTGCGGTACTGAAGATGAACCATGCATCACCAAATGCGTATTCGGGATGCGTTGATGGATTTCCTTAATACGATCGATCGCCAGAATATCGCCGGTGGGTTTGCGCGAGAATTTATACGCGCCGTGCGAAGTACCGATCGCAATCGCCAGCGCATCGCACTGGGTCTGACGTACAAAGTCGGCTGCCTGATTCACATCGGTCAGCAACTGCTCGCGGGTCATCGTGCCTTCTGCACCATGGCCATCTTCTTTATCACCCATCATCGTCTCGAGCGAACCGAGTACTCCCAGTTCAGCCTCAACCGTCACGCCGATTGCGTGCGAGAACTCGACCACCTTTTGTGATACCTCAACGTTGTACTCATAGCTGGCGACACTCTTGCCATCTTCCATCAACGAACCATCCATCATCACTGAGGTAAAACCGGATTTGATTGCCGCCATACAAACAGCCGGTGACTGACCATGGTCTTGGTGCATCACCACCGGAATATGCGGATAGGCTTCAACTGCTGCTTCAATCAGGTGGCGCAGAAAAGCTTCACCTGCATATTTGCGTGCACCCGCCGAGGCTTGCATGATTACCGGCGCATTCACTTCATCGGCCGCCTGCATAATCGCGGCAACCTGCTCCAGATTGTTGACATTAAATGCGGGTAGGCCATAGCCGTGTTCGGCGGCGTGATCGAGCAACTGGCGCATGGATACAAGAGCCATCACAATCTCCTAAAGGTAATTATATATTTCCAATTTGCGTAATTTTTAGTGCGTTGGTGCCACCCACCTGCCCCATTGGCTCGCCCCAGGTCACGACAATCATGTCGCCCTTATCAACCAAGCCTTTTTCTAATAGTGTTTTTTCTACTTCAGCGAGTACAGCATTACGATCATTTGATTCGCTTGGTAACTGCATCGGGTACACATTACGAAACAGCGAGGCCTTGCGCTGCGTGCCCAGATTCGGCGTCATCGCATAAATCGGTATATCTACATCGTGCCGACTCATCCACAGCGCAGTAGAGCCTGACTCGGTGAACGCAACAATCGCACGTACCCGCAGGTGATGCGCAGTGAACAACGCACCATACGCGATTGATTGATCAATGCGGGTAAAGGTGACGTTCATGAAATCTGTATCAAGCGAGCTCAGCTCGGACTTCTCCGCCTCGATACACACCGCTGCCATGGTCTCAACTGTTTCGATGGGGTATCTGCCCGCAGCGGTCTCTGCCGAGGCCATTACGGCGTCGGTACCATCTAATACAGCGTTGGCCACATCCGATACTTCGGCGCGGGTCGGCACCGCGTTCTGGATCATGGATTCCATCATCTGCGTTGCGGTAATCACTAACTTGTTGGAGGCACGCGCCATCCGAATCATGCGCTTTTGCAGCGCCGGTACCGCTGCGTTACCCACCTCAACCGCTAGATCACCCCGCGCCACCATGATGCCGTCTGAGGCATCGAGAATTTCCTGCAAATTCGGGATAGCCTCTGCGCGCTCGATCTTCGCGATCATGCGCGCGCGATGACCATACGGCTCGCCGGCTATCGTGGCGAGTTGCCGCGCCATCGCCATATCGGTGGCATTTTTTGGGAATGACACCGCGACATAGTCCGCACCCAGACGCATCGCGGTTTTTATGTCGTCCATGTCTTTGGCGGTCAATGCTGGTGCCGATAATCCACCGCCCTGTTTATTGATACCTTTGTTGTTGGATAGCTCACCACCGATTTTTACGCTGGTAAAAATCTGATGGCCAGCAATACGCTCTACATTCAGCACGATCAAGCCGTCATTCAATAGCAGCACATCACCCGTACTGAGATCTTTGGGCAGTTCTTTATAATCCAGGCCTACATGTTCTTGATCACCGAGTTCGCAATCCGCATCAAGAATAAATTTATCGCCTTTGTCGAGCTGAATTTTGCCGTCTTTGAATTTACCGATACGGATTTTCGGGCCCTGCAAATCTGCCATGATGGCGATCTCCCGGCCACAGGTGGTCGCGGCATCGCGCACCATCTGCGCGCGTTCAACATGGTCTTCCGCCTTGCCGTGTGAAAAATTCAATCGCACGACATCAACACCTGCCGCGATCATGCGCTCCAGAATCTCTAAGGTATTCGATGCCGGACCAACGGTGGCTACGATCTTGGTGGCGCGCTGTTTCATGCTTGGGTTCCGATGATTGAGTGGTGTGCTTAGCTGTGGGCTCGTTGCTGAAGTATGTCTACTGCGGGTAATACTCGTCCTTCCAAAAACTCCAGGAAAGCGCCACCACCGGTGGAGATGTAGCCGACTTGATCAGCAATGCCGTATTTCGCGATAGCTGCCAAGGTGTCACCGCCACCTGCAATCGAGAACCCATGCGAATCAGCAATCGCTTTCGCAATCATTTTGGTGCCGTTACCAAACTGATCGAACTCAAATACACCTACCGGACCGTTCCAGACGATGGTGCCCGCGTCAAGTAACTGCGCAGCAAGTGCATTCGCTGTCTCCGGCCCGATGTCGAGAATCATGTCATCGTCGGCCACATTGTGCGCTGACTTAACTTCTGCAACAGCATCTGCAGTAAAGGTCTTGGCGCACACCACATCGGTCGGAATAGGCACGCTGGCACCGCGCTGTTGCATTAACGCGATGATGGCTTTCGCTTCATCAACCAGTTCGGCCTCTGCCAATGACTTGCCAATGGGTAGACCTGCGGCCAGCATGAAGGTATTGGCAATGCCACCACCGACGATCAGCCGGTCGACTTTGTCGGCGAGCGATTTCAAAATAGTGAGCTTGGTTGATACTTTGGAGCCTGCCACGATGGCTACCAAAGGATGCGCCGGTTGGCCAAGCGCCTTGCCTAATGCGTCAAGCTCTGCAGCGAGCAAAGGACCTGCGCAGG
>VFQT010005169.1_pt1 | contig 10156 bp, 8 predicted proteins | sample 3512381 | NCBI WGS metagenome assembly VFQT01 (sample SAMN10412376, study PRJNA504923) | tailings metagenome | isolation source: Relicate 2 Philex TSF3 active mining site | place: Philippines: Tuba, Benguet | collected 2017-08-29 | reverse complement strand
AATACGTTCTTGTGATAATGGCGGCGTAAAACGAATATCTAAGATAGGTCCGGGTGGAATCGTAATACATAATTTGTCGCAATAATAAATCGACCCGTCGTCAGTTATCACGGTGATACCATCTGTATCATATTTGATTTCACGTACAATCTGGTTACATTTGATGCGGTCATTAAGATTATGTATTGAACTGGACATAATAGCATTTATCAATGTTGATGCGCCATTCTTAAATAAATAGTGCGAACCGGGATAATCACCAACACTATTTTGTAAATAAGAGGCAGGAATATTTTTTATACTACCACCGCACCAAACCTCTATCATATAGAGGAATGATTTGTACCATTGACTACTATTGTATAGATGGTCGTATGATTGGCTTAACGCTTGGCTTAACGCTTGGTCGCAGGCTTGGTCGCAGACTTGGTCACAGGCTTGGTCGCAGGCTTGGTCGCAGGCTTGGTCACAGGCTTGGTCAATCGTCTTATTCGCAACATTCGCAATATGTTTCACCATTTCCTGCCATTGAAGAGCCATTTTATGCCTTTCCATTTCACTAATTTCACCGGAAGTAGTCAAATACTGAATAGAGGCATCTTCGGAATGAATCCACGGATTCGATGGAGCAATAGGAATCATGTTTTCATCATAATTCAAGAATTTATTCAACGGGTTATCAATCGACCCATGAATCCACGCAGCACCCATATCTAAATGAGTATCACTATTTGTATATACACGCCCACCAATTCGGTCTCGTGCCTCCAATATTATAAAATCCGGATTTTCTAAACCCGCTCCAATAGTTAGTCCAGATATACCAGCACCAATAATAATTGTGTTATATTTCATATTCTATACATAGATACAAGGTTTATATTCATTACAAAAAATTGATTTAGACCTCTCTGTTTTCATCGGTTATAACCAATATTACAAATGTTATTACGATCATTCTATACAGATATTTTCCGCCGACGACTATTCACAACAAAGCGCATTATTGATATTTACACCGATGGATCGTGTTATTACAATAAAACATCTATTGTTAGCGGCGGATTTGCTGTCTATTTTCCAGGTGCAGAACACCCCATGCGAAACAGTGAATATGCCTCTAATAACAAGCAACCGTTGTGAAATATTGGGCGTTCATCGAGCTCTCACTATTTGTAATGATAAGTTTCGCGGGACCACGTGCCACATATATACAGACTCGATGTATGTAATAAATGTATTGTATCGATTTTTGCCTTTATGGCGTGAAAATGGATGGACTAAAATCGACGGCTCGGCCGTCAAAAATAAAGACTTATTAGAACAAATGTGCCTCGTATTTGATGATGTGAAAAATGACGTATCTGTCAAACACGTGAAAGCGCATAGTGGGAAAAATGACGTTTATTCGCGGAATAATAGTATAGCAGATATACTTGCCAAAAGTAAATTGCGGAAATAACAAATTAGTTACAATTGTATTCATAAAATATTATAAATATAATTAAGAATCTAGTTATGAACTTTGATAGAAACATTTTATTGGACAAAGAATGTTTAATTTGTTTAGAATCTATTGATATCGAAGAGCAAAAATTAATAAAACTGCCTTGTAATTGTTCAAATTCAATATATCATATATCGTGTATTACAACATTTATTAATTCTGGAAATAACAAAAACTTTTGTCCACATTGTAAAAATATTTACAATATTGTCGAACAAACTGATGTCGAACAAACTGATGTTGTAGCCGAACAAAATAATGAAAAAAATGGAATTATATTTGTTGTTCATATATTTTCAAACACAATTATGAATATTATAAACTTGGCCACAATAACTGATAAAAATATTACAGAAAAAGTGTTTATAATTATAACATTTTGTAAAGTAGTAGTCAATTTTGGATTTATTATTTTTATCAATAAAAATACTATTCAAACAAAATCGTGTGTAAATTATAGCTATATATTACAATTATTTTTATTGATTATGTTATTGATTATTGTTAGTAATAGAAAAGATGATTTTGATTCTATTATTTTATTGGCAAACAATTTCTTATTTTTTTTTGGTGATTTATTTTTTAGAATACGTATTGAATAATATTATATATTTACACCTCAAAAAATTGAAGCCAAAAAGGCATAAATACAAATATATTATAATATTCTATATTCGATACAATGATTATTCCAGTTAAATGCGTCACATGCGGCAAAGTTCTTGCCAATAAATACAGATATTTCTTAGAACAAGTAAGAAAGAAGAAGTTAGATAAAATGGGTGCAGGTGAAGATTCTGGATATGTACAGAAAACAATCTATTTGACCAAAGAAAATACGGCAAAAACAGCAGAGGGAGAAGTTTTAGACGATTTGAAGTTGACAGACCCGTGTTGCCGGAGACACTTATTGACACATGTTGATATAGAGTAGGCACAATTAGTGTAGACACCTGATATAGAGTAGGTGCGAATAGTACAACGATTATACACCCGATATAGAGTAGGCACAATTAGTGCCACGAGTATATGCCCTTTATGACAATCGTTTTTTTCGACAAACAATATATAATGTCAAAAAAAACTCAACGAAAAAACCAAAGAAGACGAAGAAATAAGAGAGAATCGTCAAAAATGAAGCGCGGTGGGGATTTACACAAGATATATGATTACAATAATCTAGTTCAAGACCCTCAACGAATGATGGTAACAAGTCAAGCGCCAAGCCAGATTGGCGGTCGTCGCACTCGTCAAACTCGTAAATATTACAAACATGGAGGCAACCTCTCTTTTGCCGCACTCAATAGCGCAGTAAGTCAATCAATTAGCCAAGCACAAACAATGTATCAAAACCAACAACAACCACAAGCATAGATGTTTTCTCCCCTGAAAATATAAATGGCATTTTCAGTCAAAAGTCTTTGTACTCCTGCGTACCTCTATTTTGTGATTTCTATGGTTGCCCTCGCAATTATGGCATTACAAAACTACGGCAACACAAACATCTATTGTTTAGGCGAATATAGTTGTGGTGTATCTAATACATCTATCATTTTTCTCATCAAATTGGCGTATGTTCTTCTCTGGACGTGGATTCTCAACTTAATTTGCGTTGCGGGCGTGCCCAGTTTATCGTGGTTCCTAGTGTTACTTCCATTTATTCTAATGTTTTTATTGATTGCGTTGATGTTCATCGCATAAATCTTTCATACACATAAATATAACTCGAATTATTATATTTATGCGAATAAACAAGACTCGAAGGTTTGGACCACAAAAACTTGAAGCACAGAAGCGTCGGTCGCAAACGCTTAGGTCGCAAAAACAACATCACATTAACGGCTCTATCAAACACAAAAACGGCTGGATAATTGCATCTGTGAGAGGCGCACCATTTGAACGCGGATTTGCCCACGGATATTTATTATACAAAGAACTAAAACGCGTTCGCCCAATTCTCAAATATTTGGTTACCACCTACTACAAAACACCATTATCCAAATATTTAGAAACGTGTAAAACCTCTATGTATCACCATTTAGAAAAGCCCGAATGGGCATTTATTAATGATGAATTGCGCGGTATTTGCGCCGGATATAAGAAGAAAACCGGCCATGATGATATCAACTATGAAATCTTGGTTGGATGGAACTCTTATTTGTCGATGGCCGAAAAATACGAACACAAAAACGAAATGGCCGATCGTTGTAGCGCATTCATCACTGCACACAATGGAAATATAGTAATGGCACATAATACACACACCAATTTTGCATCTGGTTTTATTTCGAATATAGTCCTCTATGTGTATCCCGAAAATGAAGATAGTGCATTTGTTATGCAGACCGCACCAGGACTTATATGTAGTTCCACCGACTGGTTCATAACAAAACGTGGTATAGTAGGATGCGAAACAACAATAGCGGATATCAATTATATACCAGATTTCAACACAGGCGTCCCCTATTTTCTTCGTATCAGGAAGGCAATGGAGCAAGGACACACACTCGACGATTATGTAGAGATTATGATGACACAAAATGCTGGTGACTATGCTTGTTCGTGGTTGCTAGGGAATATAAATACAGGTGAAATTATGCGATTCGAACAAGGCCTCTCACACTATGATGTTCAAAAGACTCACGATGGAGTTTTTTACGGTATGAATAGTGCATTTTCCCAAGAAATCCGGTATCTCGAAACTACCGATACTGGATTAAATGACTCCCAATCCAGAACAGGTGCGCGCAACCTGAGGCTCGAACATTTACTCGCGGATTGGGACCTAGATATTGCCGACGCAAAACGCATTATATCTGACCACTATGATGTATCCGTAAGCAAATATGAGAAGTCGAATCATACTATTTGTAAACACATGGAATGCGAAAAGGAGTTTGCGCCGTCGGGGGCAACAGATGGCAAAGTGCTGGATACAAAAATGGCCAAAAGAATGTCATTTGAAGCCATTATGGGGTCCAGTTGTGGCCGAGTATTCCGGAAAAATGATTACCCAGACGCCACTAAAAAACACGGCAACTGGAAATCCGTGGTCGAAAATATGCCAAAATTGCCGTGGACATCAATCCATAAAATTGAAAACAAAACAACTTTAAGAATATAGAATCAATATATATAAGAATGAACCCTAAAATCAACAACGTATCAGAGGAGCACGGATTAATGAGATTCACATTGTCTGGTGTGAATCTCAGTTTGGCAAATGCTATCCGCCGAATCATTTTGAACAATATAGATACAGTCGTGTTTAGAACCGAGACCCACGATGTGAACCAATGTAAAATCGAAATAAATACTGGCCGACTCCACAACGAAATTGTGAAACAGCGACTCAGTTGTATTCCCATCCACTGTACTGATCTTGCCGAATTACCCGGTAAATATTATTTAGAAGTCGACGTACTCAATAACACGGACCATATTATTTATGTCACAACTGAACATTTTGCAATTAAAGACAAGCAAACGCATGAGGCTTTGCCCCGAAACCGAGTCGCCGAAATATTTCCACCCGACCAACTTACCGGTGCTTATATTGATTTTGTGCGACTTAGACCGCAAATTGGGACGACGCCAGGTGAGCAAATTAAACTCACATGTGAGTTTGCGGTGTCAAATGCTGAAACGAATTCAATGTTCAATGTTGTGTCAAAATGCGCATATGCTTTTACGCCGGATATTGCCAAGGCGAATGCCGCGTGGGAAAAAATTGCAAACAAAAAGGCAAGTGAAGGAGCCACTGCGGGCGAAATCGAATATGCGAGAAAGGATTTCAATTTCGTCGATGCCCAGCGATTTTATATTGAGGATAGTTTCGATTTTGTAGTTGGAACATTGGGTGTGTTTTCCAATGTCGATATAGTGAAGAAGGCATGTAAAGTGATGGAACACAAATTGCTGGATACCATTGCGAAAATTGACCGAAATTATTTGATTATCGAACCGAGCGAAACAACGATGGATTATTGCTACAATATTGTGTTGGAACATGAGGATTATACGCTGGGCAAAGCAATTGAATATTATATGTATGATAGATATTTCGTGAAAGACAAACGATTGGCATTTTGCGCATTCCGGAAGATGCATCCGCACGATGATTATAGTATCATTCAGGTGGCATATAAGGAAAATGTGAGCATATCTAATATTGCACTAGATGTGAAAATGGCGTGCGAAGATTTGATTGGTGTGTATGTTGCTATTCATAAGATGATGTAAATGATGTATAATACAATATGTTTTTTATTGTATTATTTGAGCCGCCTTATTATTTGGCATTTTTACGAGTTTTATTTGCCTGAGCTTTTGCTTCTCTTTCGGCCTTAGCATCAGCTTTTGCCTGAGCTTTTGCTTCTTTTTCGGCCTTGGCCGCGGCCTTGGCATCAGCTTTCTCCTGCTTCTCTAATTCCTTATCCGCCTTCGCTTTCTCCTTCGCATCGAGTTCGGCTTGTTTCTTGGCAATCTCATTATTAAATTCTCTCACCTTGTCTTGAACAACTTCGCGCAAATCGGCTGCCTCAATTTTTGTAAAATCTTCAAATACTTTTATATGGTTTCCTGCCTCTTTTTGCGCCTTCTTGAAAGCATTGATTTCCGCCTTCGAAATCTTTGCCTTGTTCTTCAATGATTTTCTATAAAATTTTGTAAGTTTACTCTTCAATTTACGCGTGTGTTTTTCCTTCTTTGAAATCTCCGAATTAAACATTTCACGATATCCTTTAATATCATCATTTATTTCAATTAATTTCTCATTATTTTCGGCTTTTCGTTGTCGAATCAACTCGCCAATCACCTGTTTTTTCGCAGGATCTTTTTCCGCCTTCATCGTCTTATTTAATTCTTTAATGCCTTTATTCATATTGGTTTTCATCGTTTTAAAACCGTTCAATTTATCCTTCATCTCGCCCTTGATAACATCGATTTCACCACGGATACGAACAACTTCGGGATAGTTATTGAATACTATTCGTTTTGCGGGATCCTTACACTTTGTTTTAATAGCATTAAATGTCGATGTCTTATACTTCTCATAGTTATCTATATTAGCCATCTTAATATTTTCGACCTTCATTTTATCCAATATTTCCTTCTTTGATTTGTTATATTCACGAATATTTTCCCGAATAGCTTTAATCTTCTCTTTTGACTCATCCTGTTTGTCTTTCACATAATCCAATATTTCGCGAACTGCTTTGTTTGCCAACTTTTCACAATGTGATGTCGAACCATGATTATTACATAGATCTTTCAAGGTATCAAACGACTGTTTCTTTATATTTCCATACATGATTTCCTTTGTATCCATCGCAACTTTCAGTTGTCTCCGCATATCTTCCGTATTATGCTTCATCAATTCACGCATCAAGCGTGGGTCAAATGACCGATATGCAGGTCCATTCAAAATTGGGGTGCGAATATGTTTAATAACAGGCTGGGCAAATGAACGGGCATCCTTCTCACGATTTAAATAACTGACATATCCGGAGATTTCGTCCAAAAATCGTCTACGTCCTTTGGGAGAGAAAACGCCAGACTCATTCAAATAATATGGCATAAATGTTTCGAATTCATCTTCCAACTTTTGGTGACGTTCTCGGCACAGATTTAGCAATTTCACAAACTCCATGGGGGATGTTGTAATGGGTGTGGCGGTCATAATTAGTAATCGAACAGACTCAGATCCAGACACTTCATATGACTTCATAACAGACTCGTAGAAAGCATTCATATCGGGTTTCTCAATTGTGGTCATTCCGCTGTCACCGTATAATTTGTGTGCTTCATCAATAATAACCAGGGTTTTGCGTAGAGGGTCGACGGCACCATTGCGCTTCACAAGCTGCTGGTAAATGCTGTTTTTACCGGAAACCATATTCGAGAACTGCTTGTACGACATAGGACGAATCGCCCAAGCCTTTGACAAGAGTTTCATACGCCCGGGTTGGTCGTCGGGGATTTTAACGCCGAAACGAACCATTGTGCGAATCGAATCATTGCATACTTGGTCGAACATGTTTTTCCAAATATCGGCCTTCAATGTGGAGCGGGTCACCCACAAAATAGTGTAGCCCTGTTCATCGAATGAACTGGATGCAGCGGCAATAGCGGAGCAAGTTTTGCCGGAACCAGTTGAGTGAACAAGAATCATTCCCTTGCGGTCTAGTTTAGGCGTCATATACATTCGAACAAAGTCCTGGGTGGGTGTGAATATGAGAGGTGCGCCGCCCTGTTGTGTAACGCCCTGTTGTGAAACGCCCTGTTGTCCACCACCAACACACTTGTTCTCCATCACTATATCCGGCCACTTATAATCTGCATAGTTCTCGCGAATATATTGGCGCATTCCTTCGTGGTCTTGTGGTAATCGAATAGTTTCCTGTTCATTCACCAAAATATCTACTAATCTATCGAGAGGCATTTGCTTCAAAATGTGTTGATAGTCGTCATCATATTTTCCGCCGCCACCACCCAATGTCGGCAGTTTGAATGAATGAACCGACTCATTTAGCTCATTATCGACTGCACCTTCAATATACATTTTCTCCATATCGGCCTTTAAATTTATAATACGCACATCGATTCCCATTGTTTTCATATACAAGGCATACACACTCTCGGCATTATCAAATCCAAAACGAACTTCCTCTGGAATTTCACTGTCGTAAATATTGATAAAGAGAGGCCAGCCATATAAGGGATGAAAATCGAGCCCCTTTTGACCACAAGTGCGCGTTCCGCGCCCAATCACCTGTTTCTGGTCAGCCATTGTAAGCTGAGGCTCAAAAATATGTACATACTTGATATCGAAAAGATCAATACCCTCTTTGAAACCACTATCCATCACGATGAAACGAACCTGTTCACCGTGGGCATTCTCTGGGCGTGCGTTAAATCGTTTTAGCAACTCTTTACGCATCGAGACATTAATTGGCTGTTCATATACATCAATTGAGTTGAGCAAATACAAATTATTGTACATATTGAGTGCCAATTCATCATTATCCAGAATACGAATTTTGGACCAGTTTCGGTCTACTTTACGCGTTTTTGCCGAGTATTTTGAAGTGTAGCCCAACTGTAAGCCCAACACATCCATTAGTGCTGTTGCCAATAATTTAGTGCTACTTTTTACACCAGAATAAATGAAATGCTTGAATCGGTGTCCGTGAACACGCAAATCTTCCTCATCCTGTTTCTCGATTTCCTCTATCATCTTCAAACATTTAGGCGAAATAGATGCCAGGATTTCGCGTGTGAGAGGAATATGATCGGGACCAGATTCGAAACTATACACATTGTCATATGATGCAAAGTTGCCCAATTTTTGAACACAATCTGGGTCATATGTTTGTAAAAAATCATTAGGTTCCGGGTCAAGCTTATCGAGATATTCGCCTAAATGTGTGTCTTTGACTAATATATTATCAAAATCGGGTGTGTCACCAGAAGGTGTTTGCGAATCATCGCTATTAATAGAACCATCCGGGCTATTTGTGTCGTCGTCGCTATCCATTATAATATATAACAAGACTTTTCTCGTGCATAATATATATTTATTAGATGGTACAAGTTAGATTTAATGTTCTCGGTGGTCCTTTTAACGGATATTCGCCACAACAAACCATTACAAACTACAAACAAGCTGAGGTACTAAATATGCGAAAAGTTATTACTCGTTCTTGGTCAAATATTAATACTGCCACTACTCTTAATAACCGTGGTCGTGTTTTGACGCCTTTTCGTGCGGCAAATAATCTAGGCGATTTCTTGGGACGCAAAAACTATGTGTCAGGTGGTCCCAATCCCCAGTCTGCCTCTCGTCCTGGATATTCTCGCCTTATTGGAAGTATTCGAGAGAACCCAGATAATACTGGAATTGTTGGTGCATCATGTAATCCCAAATTTGTTGCTGATAGTTCGGACTATATTAAGTTCAAGCGCCAAGTTGCCACTATTCGCAATTTCAATGACCTCTCATTTGGAGGATATAACAATGCTTCGTATTCTGCGACCAAGAAGAATGTATAAACATGTTCTGCGACCAAGAATTATATGAGCATTGACACCTAAAAAAATCTATATTTATACATTATAATGTATAACTATTTAGTTGAATTCATCGGCACTATTTTCTTCGTTTATGTGATTTTAGCCATCGGCAACCCCATTGCCACCGGTGCTGCTCTTGCTCTTGCCATCCTTTTGGCCAAGAACACATCCGGCGGACACTTCAATCCTGCGGTTTCATTGGCCCTCACATCTGCCGGCGCATTACCCGTCAGTGATTTATTCCCCTACATTGCCGCCCAAATGTTCGGCGCTCTTGTTGCCCACCAATTATATATCCGTTTCAAGATCTAAATATATGTGTGATATCATTACAACAATGATATCATTTAACCATCTACGAAGTACACCTACTACGAAGTACACTCAATACTTCTTGTACAACAATCGATAAAACATATAGAGGCCAAGAATTGTTACAGAACCAACAAATAATTGCTGTCCCGCATCCAATTTAGGGCCTGTATCAATATTCATCAATATCATTCCTTCCTTCTTTTTCGAAAGCATTTTAATATCTAGTGACATATTATTTTCCTCAATTACCGATATATATTT
>VFQT010005168.1_pt1 | contig 10157 bp, 9 predicted proteins | sample 3512381 | NCBI WGS metagenome assembly VFQT01 (sample SAMN10412376, study PRJNA504923) | tailings metagenome | isolation source: Relicate 2 Philex TSF3 active mining site | place: Philippines: Tuba, Benguet | collected 2017-08-29 | reverse complement strand
GGGACGAGTTGATTACACGTGGCCTGCAATCTTTGCCCATTTCGTTCGCAGCCCGGACGTGAGGGGGATCGAACGTTTGAGGGCGGTAGCTGCGCGCCTTTATCTGAGCGGTCTGGATCAGACTGTTGATATCGTGGCGCCTCGTTTTATCGACCGCCGAAAGAACTTGCTACCCAATCGACGGCACCAGGGAGATGCACGGATGACATTCCACGGGTTGAAAGAGAAGGCAGCCGTCACTGGTGTCGGGGAAACCTCCTACAGTCGGAACTCCGGCAAGAGCGTTCTCTCCCTTCAGCTCGAAGCCTCGATGAAGGCCATAGACGACGCTGGCCTCTCGCCACGGGATATCGACGGCATCATCCCTTACTCAAACTCCACTGTAGTCGCCGAGGATTTCATAACCAATTTCGGCATCGAAGACCTCCGCTACTCGGCCACGACGCCGCTGGGCGGGGCGAGTTGCGTTGCCGGGATCCAGGCTGCGCTGCTCGCTGTCGGTGCGGGATTGTGCCGCCATGTCTTGCTGCCCATCGGACGCAACGGTTCATCGGGTGGACGCATTGGCATGCGCGTACAGCAGATGCCCCAGTTCAAGGTAGTCGGCGAGCACGAGATGCCATTGGGAGCGATTGCGCCAGCGCAGCTCTATGCACCGATGGCTCGCCGACACATGGAGCTCTATGGCACCACGAGCCGCCAGCTCGGCGAAATAGCCGTGTCGACCAGGCACAATGCTGGGCTCAACGGCAATGGTATGATGATGGCTCCCATCACCATCGAGGATCATCAGAACTCGCGCATGATCTCCGATCCGCTGCGGCTGCTCGACTGCAGCCTCGAAAGCGATGGCGGCGCCGCGATCGTCGTCAGCTCGGCGGATCACGCCAAAGACCTGCGCCACAGGCCAATACTGGTGATGGGCGTTGCCGAGGGACATCCGGATTCCCCGAGCGTCATCACGCAGCGCCCCGACATGACACGGCTCGGGATCGCGAAGGCGGCGCCCAAGGCATTCGCGATGGCCGGAGTGGCGCCTGAGGACATTCAGGTCGCCGAAATCTACGACTGCTTCACTTACATTGTCATGTGCCAGCTCGAGGACATTGGGTTCTGCAAGAAGGGTGAAGGCGGCTCATTCGTTGAGAGCGGGGCCATCCGACTCGGGGGCAAGCTTCCCATTAACACGCATGGCGGGCTGCTTTCACAGGCCCACATGGTCGGCATGAACCACATCGTCGAGCTCGTGCGGCAGCTCAGAGGAACCGCGGGAGCGGCGCAGGTTGCCGGGGCTGAGCTCGGCCTCGTCACTGGCTACGGCGATATGGGCGATGGCTCGATTGCGATCATGAGAAGGGGCTGACCGGATGACGACCGACATCTATGCCAAGCTGGTGCCTGAGCCGACACACGAGTCGAAAGCGTACTGGGATGGTCTCAACGCGGGGCGCTTACTGCTGCAGAAGTGCGATCGATGCGGGAAGGTGCGCCACTATCCGCGCCCTATGTGTGACGGCTGTCACTCGTTCGAGACGCGTTGGATCGAGGCAACGGGCCGAGGCGCAATTCATAGCTGGACGATCACGCACCACCCTTTCCACCCCGCCTATAAGAGCGAGCTGCCCTACGTGCTGGTGACAGTTGATCTGGAAGAAGGCGTGCGCATGCAGACCCAGTTGCGCGCGCCCACGGATACCCCGCTCAAGATCGGCTTGCCGGTTCGTGTTGTTCTCGAGGCGGCCAAGCCCGGCCTCACGCTGCCAGCTTTCGCACTGGCGTAGTGCCCATTCACATCCATTTCGGAGCAACTGCCATGACTGCCGCGATCGACATCGAAAGTTTGCGCAAACATATTGGCACAAAAATCGTGGAAGAGGACGAGGCGACGCAAGCGCCACTCCGAGGATTGGTCGCCGCGTTCGATCGCGAAGATGTCGTGCCGAAGAAGGGCGAGCCTATTCCGCCGGGCTGGCATCTGGTTTATTTCCATTCCATGGCGCGCAAGGCGATGTTGGGCGAGGATGGCCTGCCGACGACCGGCGGCGTCATTCCAGCCGTCCCATTCCCTCGCCGCATGTACGCCGGCACTAGCCTGACGTTTCATCATCCGCTCCACGTAGGCGACGCCCTTAAGCGCGAGACCGAGTTGACTGATATCGCATTGCGAGCGGGCAGCACCGGGGACCTCATCTTCGCAACACAGACGCGCCGCATCTTCTCGCCGCGTGGCCTCGCAATCGTAGAGGAGAGTTATACCGTTTTCCGTGATGCCGTGAAGCCCGGCGAAAAAAGCGGCATTCCAAAGCGAGACGCCCCGCCCGCAGACTTGCCATGGACGCGTCAGATAAGCACCGATCCGGTATCCCTTTTTCGCTATTCAGCGGTCACCTTCAACCCGCATCGCATTCACTATGACCGATCTTACGCAATGACGATTGAAGGTTACCCAGGCCTAGTGGTCCACGGCCCCTACTCACAACAGTGCCTGATCGATCTCGTGAGAGACAACAATCCCGGTAGAACGATTGCATCCTTCACGCAACGGGCTCGCGCGCCCCTTTTCGACACCGCTACTTTCAGTGTGACCGGTCGTCCGATTGACGGCGGCTCGGCGGCGGAACTCTGGGCCGTAACGCCGGCCGGAACCATCGCGATGGAGGTCAAGCTGCGCTTCGCTTGATCAGCGGCCGGTCGAGGCGGCGGCTCTACGTGGCGACGCCTTGTCGGTTATTGGCAGATCGCCTTCAATGACGCGTAATCGATCGGCCTTCCGCTCGATGCCCTCGAAAATGAAGAGGGAGATGCGCTTGGATAACTCGTCGACAGAGCCATTCTCCACGTCGATCCACTCGACAGTCCAGTTCAACGCGCCGAGCACGAACCTGCGCAGCGGCGCAACGGAGATATTCGACCTGATTTCACCTGCCTTCCTGGCCTCGAAAAACAGATCATCCCATAACCGAGCGTACTCGTCACGTTGCCTGCGGTGCCGGCGTTTGATGTGATCAGGAAGTTGTCCAAACACGCGGATATTTGCGGACCAGTAGAGGCTCTGCTCGAGGAGCGCAGCCAGATGGCCTTCGATTGCAGCTTCAATCCGAACACGCCCTGTGGCACCATCTGGAAGTGCTTCAAGCTTCTGCCTGACGGCCGTCATCGCAGCCCGCTCTCCGATGTCGAGTACCGCATGGAGTATCTCGTCCTTTGAAGAGAAGTGGTAGTATATACTGCCGGCCTTCATTTTTGCAGCCTTGGCGATCTGGCGCAAAGTTGTTGCCGCGTAACCTTGGTCGCGGAACAATTTGGCAGCCGCATCCAGGATCTGCACGCGAGAGACCGCCGCACCTCCAGTCGAAGTCGTATCGCTCTTGTGGCTGCTCATAGAATTATGGCCGTGTCAGACGCGGGCACATGCCCGAGCAAGAACAACTAACATAAGTTCGATGGTCGTCTCAACGCTTGATCGGGGCCGCGCAGCCGCTACTGGACAACATTCGCGCCCTTCGAGTAGTATTTCTAACAGACGTTAGTTAGCATCGCTACAGACACACAGCAACTCGCTTGGCCAGGATGCCTGCGCCAAACAAAGCTAGCCGAGGGCGGCATGGCGGACGCAACGCAGACGGTCAGCTTCACCGGGGCCCATGGTAACAAGCTGGTCGCCGACAGCCAGGGCGATGACGCGCGCGATACCGTTGTCTTTCTGCACGGCGGCGGACAGACGCGACATGCATGGGGCGGCACGGCGAGGCGGGTTGCCCAAGAGGGCTGGAATACGATTGCTATCGATCAGCGAGGTCACGGCGAAAGCGACTGGACAGAACAGTACGGCTATCCCGATTTCGCCGAGGATGTTGTCAGCGTGGTGCAGCAGTTGCCCGCCCCGCCTGTACTCGTCGGTGCCTCGCTGGGAGGCATTGCTGCCCTGTTCGCTCAAGACACGTTTGTGCAGGCCAATCGCAGCGCGACCCTATGCCGTGCGCTCGTCCTGGTCGACATCGCCCCGCGAACCAATCCGGCTGGCGTCGAACGCATCTTGAGCTTCATGAAGGGCGGTATGGGCGGCTTTGCGACACTCGCTGAAGCCGCCGATTCAGTCGCAGCCTATACGCGAGAACGCCGACGCGCGCCATCGCCCGACGGATTGCGCAAGAACCTGCGACAGCATGCAGACGGTCGCTGGTATTGGCATTGGGATCCGCGCTTTTTGGATGGCGCGCGCAATCCATCTAATCGACCGAATGGATTACTCGAAGAGATGGCGGCACGGCTGACGGTGCCCACGCTGCTGATCAGGGGAAGTAATAGCGACGTGCTGACGGACGAAGGTGTCGAAGCGTTCCGACGCGCGGTTTCGCACGCGCAGCATGTCGACGTCGTCGGCGCGGGGCACATGGTTGCGGGCGATCGCAATGATGCATTCACAGGCGCAATCCTGACCTTCCTGCGCAACTTGCATGGTGTAGCGCGACCGAGGAGTTGAGATGTCAAACGTAGATCCTGCGTCGATCAAGATTCGGCCGGCCGCCTCGGCCATCATTCTGCGAGATGCTCCGGGTGGCCTTGAGGTCTTCATGGTCGTCCGGCATCACCAGATCGACTTCGCATCCGGAGCCATCGTGTTTCCGGGAGGGAGTGTCGATCCGCAGGATGAACTGCTGCCCGTTGCGGTGCCCTCCACGCATGCCACGCAAGCACCGACGAGCCCGTTCTGGCTTGCCTGCATCCGCGAAACGTTCGAGGAGGCCGGAATCCTCCTTGCCCAACGCAGCGGAGATCGTGGCCTCATCGCGGCCGCAGATGCTTCGAGAGTTCAGCAGAAGCACCGCGCTGACGTCCTCGACGGCTCATTGAAATTTGTCGAACTGCTCAAACAAGAGCGATTGGAGCCGGCAATCGACTTGATGGTCCATTTCGCGCATTGGATCACGCCGATTGGCCCGCCGCGCCGCTTCGATACTCATTTCTTTCTCATAGCGGCTCCCGTTGACCAGGCCGGCTTGCACGATGGCGGCGAGGCTGTCGATGGCATTTGGATCAGGCCCGAGGAAGCAATGGCGGATGCCGACGCGGGCAGGCGTGTGATGCTGCCACCGACACGCCTCAATCTTCTCAAGCTCTCCTGGGATCGGTCGGTCCAAGGAGCGGTTGCGCGAGCACAATCCTCGAAGGTCGTAACCGTTCTGCCTAAAGTCGTGAAAGACGATTCGGGGCGAAAGCTCATACTGCCGATCGAGGCCGGCTACGGCATGTCCGAGTACAACGTGCCGGTTCGGTGACTGCAGACAGCCCCGGTTTCTATTCGTCGTCGGCGAACCCGATTTCTGACAGAATCAAATGTTGGTCCCGCGCCCGAGACCCAAGGAAAGTTGGATAGCTCGATGAACAGCACTCTCAAAGGCGGCACTGCGGCTAAACAGGTGCGAACACCAAACAAGTTCGACCTAACCAGAGAACTCGACGCGCTGATCATCGGCGCGGGGTTCTCGGGCATGTACCAGCTGCATTGCCTGCGGGACCGCTTGAAGCTTAACGCCCTCGTGGTCGAGGCCGGCGCAGATGTCGGGGGCACTTGGTATTGGAACCGATATCCGGGCGCACGTTGCGACTCGGAGAGCCATGGCTACTGCTACACCTTCTCGGCGCAACTCTATCGCGACTGGGAGTGGTCGGAGCGCTACCCGGGACACGAAGAAATCCGTCGCTATATGAACTACGTCGCGGACCGGCTCGACCTCAAGCGCGACATCCGGTTCAATACACGCGTCACAGCCTGCCGCTACGACGAGGACGCCAATCTGTGGCGGGTTTCCACCGAGGAAGGCGGCACGCTGTCCGCTCGCTTTCTGATTACCGCTGTCGGATGCCTCTCGACCGCCAATATTCCGAAGATCCCGGGCCTCGAAACGTTTCAGGGAAAATGGTATCACACCGGCACGTGGCCGCACGACGGCGTCGACCTCAGAGGCAAGAGGGTCGGTCAGATCGGCACTGGCTCAACCGGGATTCAGGCGGTGCCTGTCATTGCTGAGGCAGCCCAACATCTGACGGTCTTCCAGCGCACGGCAAACTACAGCGTACCAGCTCAAAACAAACCCCTAACTAAGGAATTCAGAACTTGGGTCCGTGAGCACTGGGCCGATATACGAAGAACGACGCGCACCACAGTTAATGGGCATCCGTTCACGATCGACAACCGCTCGGTGAAGGACGTCTCTGACGATGAGCTTCGAGCGATCTTGGAGAAAGCCTGGGAAGTCGGGGGGCTTCAGTTTCGCGCAAATTTCAATGATGTGCTGACGGACGAGAGCGCCAATGCCAAACTTGCCGAGTTTGTGAAAGACAAAATTCGCTCCATCGTCAAAGACCGCGAGACGGCCGAAAAGCTCGCGGACATCGACCACCCATACGCGGCCAAGCGTCCGCCGATCGATAGCGGGTATTTCGAAGCCTTCAATCGCCAAAATGTTGCGCTCGTCGATGTCCGCGCTGATCCGATCGAGCGCATCGAGCGCAATGGTATACGACTCGCTAGCGGGAAAGAGTACGAACTCGATACAATCATATTTGCGACCGGTTTCGACGCGATGACCGGGCCGCTTCTGAAGCTCAACATTTCGGGTGTCGGGGGAAAGACCTTAGCCAAGGCATGGCTGGCGGGCCCCAAGACCTATCTCGGTCTTCAAATTTCGGGCTTCCCAAACATGTTCACCATCACAGGTCCAGGCAGTCCTTCGGTTCTCTGCAACATGCCTGTGTGTATCGAGCAGCACGTCGACTGGATCACCGACTGCATCGCTTACATGCGCAAAAAGGCTTTTGTGCGCATAGATACGACTGAGGCTGCCATGCAGGAGTGGGGCGAGGAGGTTCAGCGGGCGGCCCATGCCACGCTGCTGCCGCGCGTTCCTCACAGCTGGTATCTCGGCGCCAACGTGCCCGGTAAGCCGCGTGTCTTCATGCCTTATGCCGGAGGCATGGACCGCTATCGCCGGACCTGCAACGGTATCGCCTCCCGTGGCTACGAGGGCTTTTCTTTGGCGCAATGACGGGGCTCCATCATCTCCCGCGTTGCCATGCCGATTTGAACCGAAGCGTGATTGCGGCAGGCAATGCTGGTTGAACAAGGGTAGCTATACTAGCAAACCTCAGAACCGGCATTGGTAGTGGCGAGGAGACCGATATGAGAGGCCTGAAGGGGAAGCACGCAATCGTGACTGGAGCGGGCAGTGGGATCGGCCGTGCCATCGCGGAACGCTTGGCTGAGGAGGGGTGTATTGTCGGCGTGTTCGACATCAACGAAGGCGGTGCGCGAGAGACAGTCGAAGCGATCACTGCTGCCGGTGGCCGCGCGATGGCATACCGGGTTGACATCACGGATATCGGTGCGGTTCAAGCCGAAGTCGGCGCATTCGAGAGCCAGTGCGGGCCAATAAACATTCTCGTCAACAATGCCGGCTGGGACAGAATTGTTCCATTCCTCAGCTCAGATCGTGGGCTTTGGAAAAAGGTGATCGACATCAACCTGTACGGTCCCCTCAACATGCACTTCGCCGTGCTGCCAGGCATGGTGGCAAGGCGGTCGGGGAAAGTGGTCAATATCTCGTCTGATGCAGGGCGCGTCGGGTCATCGGGCGAAGCCGTCTATTCCGCTGCCAAGGGTGGGATCATCAGCTTCACCAAGACCATGGCCAGAGAGCTGGCGCGATCCGGGATCTGTCTCAATACAGTGTGCCCGGGACCGACGGACACGCCACTGTTTGCCGAGGTCTCGGGTGGTGGAGAGGCGGGTGCGAAGATCGCCGAGGGCCTGCAGCGCGCCATCCCGATGAAGCGTCTCGCCAGACCCGACGATTATCCGGGCGCTGTGGCATTCCTCTGCAGCGACGATGCAAGCTACATCACGGGTCAAACGATCAGCATCTCAGGTGGCTTGACGATGCACGGTTGAGCCAGAACCAAAACAGAGTCGCCCAATGAATTTCGACATGACGGATGAGCAGCGTGCCATCCAAGAGACAGCTCGGCGTTTCGCGCGACAGAGGCTGCTGCCGCAGTATCAGGAAAGTGATCGCACCGCGCGCCTCAATCGCGACCTGATCAAAGAGATGGGGGCGCTTGGCCTCATTGGCGTGGAGTTGCCCGAGGAACTCGGCGGGATTGGGGCGGACGGTGTCACGGCAGGCATTGTGATCGACGAAATCGCCTATGGCGATTTTTCGATCAGTTACGTGCAGCTGGTCAGCGGATTGCTGGGCAAGATCCTGGTCGAGCACGGGAACCCGGAAATTGTGAATCACTGGGTGCCGCGGATTGCGCGCGGCGAAGCAATCATCGGACTGGGCCTTACCGAACCGAAAGGTGGCTCGGACGCGGCCAATCTTGTCGTCAGCGCGCGCCGCTCCGGCGACGGCTATGTGCTGAGCGGCGAGAAAACCTCGATGAGCTTCTCCCAGGATGCCGATGTTGCCCTCGTCTTCGCGCGGACAGGCCCGTCCGGCTCTGGCGCCCGTGGCGTCAGCGGCTTCTTCGTGGAGCTCAATCAGAAAGGGATCACTCGGACTCGCTTCGATGATCTCGGCACCAAGATTGTGGCTCGCGGATCAGTGTTCTTCGACGATGTCTATGTCCCTAAGCAGGCTCTCCTCGCCACGGAAGGTCAAGGCTTCGTCCAGATTATCGGGGGGTTCGATTACAGCCGGGCATTGATCGCGCTCGAATGCCACGGCGCAGCCAGAGCATCGCTCGACGAGACGTGGCAGTACATCACCGAGCGCGAGGCTTTTGGCGTGCCCATAGCGCAATATCAAGGTGTGACATTCCCACTGGCCGAGGCAGAAACGCAGCTGACGATGTTGCGATTGCTGGCCCTCAAGACGTTGTGGCTCCGCGACAAGGGTCTCCCGCATACGGCGGAAGCCGCCATGTGCAAATGGTACGGCCCCAAGGTCGGTGTCGACATCATCCACCAGTGCCTGCTGACCCATGGTCACTACGGCTACACGATGAACTTGCCGCATCAGCAGCGAATGCGCGACGTAATGGGACTGGAGATCGGTGACGGCACCGCGCAGATCCAGAAGCTCGTCATCGCGCGCGAGAAAGTCGGGCGGATCGCCGTGCAGTATTCGAAGGAAGCGAGAGCCTGGGGCCACAACAAGCAGGGCGAAGGAGGGGGGGCGTGAAATGAGCGAGCCAATCGTTGTTTCCGTCGACCGCGACGTCGGCATCATCGAGCTGGCGCGGCCAGACAAATTCAACTGCTTGTCCAGTAGGGCGTGGGACCTCATCGATCGCGCGCGACGCGATTTCGAAGCGAGGCACGAGGTGCGCGTAATCTTCGTTCGGGCTCGAGGCAAGAACTTTTGCACAGGCGCCGATCTCGATGAGGTCGAAAGCATCAAAGGCGATCCCGCTCGCATCCGCGCCTTTGTAGAGAAAGGACACAACGCGCTTCTGGCACTCGAGGAGAGTTCGCTGCCCGTGATCGCGGCCGTCCAAGGTCTTTGCCTCGCAGGCGGGATGGAGCTGATGCTAGGCGCCGATATCGTCTTTGCCGCGAACAGTGCGCGCATCGGCGACCAGCATGCACAATACGGCCTCGTGCCGGGATGGGGTGGCAGTCAGCGCCTGACACGTCTCGTCGGGTTGCGGCGGGCCCTCGAAATCATGATGAGCGCACGTTGGCTGGACGCTCGAGAGGCCCACACGATTGGCTTGGTGAATGTCGTCACTGCCGATGACGAGCTGCAAGACAAGACGCTCGAGTTTGTGTTGAAGTTGACTGAGCGGAGTCGCAATGGCCTGTCAGAGATGAAGCGGCTCGCGCGTGACGGCATCTCGCTCGAGACGCGGCAGGCAATGCGGCTCGAGGCCGATGCTGCTGCGCGTCATATCCTCAGCCCTGACACGGCCGAAGGGCTAGCAGCCTTCAAGGCGCGCCGGAAACCGAGCTTTCCCTGAGCGCGGTTATCGAGTGAAGATCAGGCAATTCAATGAACCAGGAGCATGCAATGAGCGACCGATACCGCGCCTACGACAAGTTGCTGATCGAGACACCGCTCGATGGCAGTCTGAAAATCACCTTCAATCGGCCGGAGACTTACAACTCGGTCGATGCCGAGACCCACACGCAGATCACCCACATCTGGCGAGAT
>VFQT010005167.1_pt1 | contig 10158 bp, 10 predicted proteins | sample 3512381 | NCBI WGS metagenome assembly VFQT01 (sample SAMN10412376, study PRJNA504923) | tailings metagenome | isolation source: Relicate 2 Philex TSF3 active mining site | place: Philippines: Tuba, Benguet | collected 2017-08-29 | reverse complement strand
TCGAACACAGAAGCCCCTTTGATATGCCGGTCGCAAAAGCCATCAGCTCCCAGGTAGCTCCGGCTGACCCGACACCGGAAAAACCGGTCGTATTCAATCTCGACGAAGCTCCGGCTCCTCCGCCAGCGGCCAGGCCCGCTGAAACCAAACAGCCGACCGTCATAGAAATGCCCACCCTTTTCGAACTCGGACCGGAGGAAAAAACCAGCCATGGTACCCCTGTCGCCTCAAAGCCGGCAGAAAGAACGGAACCTCAGCCGGCGCAGGGAATTTTTCCGTTTCAGTCGACCGTCGTACCTTCACCCTTGGATTCAACAACACCTCAACGAAACCCGAATGCGGAAGACCGACCTCAACGGTCTTCGGAACAGACTCAACCTCGGCAGAATTTCAACAGCGAGCCACCGTCATCCCTTCCCAAGAACGGCGGATTCCTTTCTCGCCCCAGCAGAATATATGCCGAAGAAGAAGAGACCCAACATACCGTGAATCCCGACCCTGTAAACCTGAACGTTAAACAACCGGCCATCAAAGAGGCGGATCCAGACTCGGAGATGCGGCTTGTGTTCAGTGAAAACCCCGCGGCGGATGAAGTGATCAGTCCGGGCAAATACTCCCATTCGGCTTTCGCAGAGGAACCTGCTTTGCAGGACGAGGCGGAAGAGCTTAAACGCAAGGCTGCAGAGCGTTTACACAAGTTGCGCAACTTGTCGTTCAACACCAGTGCAGCCGATCCGAATAATGAGTATGAGCACGTACCGGCGTTCATCCGCCGTAATTTGTTGGAAAAAGAACTGACCCACTCCGTAGCCGAGGAATATTACAGCAGCATCACCGTTAAGCCTGATGAACGGAACAAGGGCCAACTCAGTTCCCTTAACTCGTTTCTCGAAGGAAAGAAACCGGATTGACCCATAGAACGGCTGCCCACTCAAGGCAGCCGTTTTTGCTTCTGAAACCACAGGGAGAAATCCCCATCCCCGGCCATACGACCGGGGATTTTTTATGTGTAAAAATGGCCATTTCAATCACTCCTTATAGACCCTTTCAATCCGTCAAATACCTGTACCTTTGCAGGGCATATGTACACAGTACTCATCACCGGAGGGACAGGCATGATTGGTACGGCGCTAAGCCGCCGACTGCTGAATGAAGGGTATAATGTCATCATCCTGTCGCGCAATCCCAGGGAAACTGCAGCCAGCCATCCCCTGGGCACAGAGCGCAATTTCTTCCGCTCCAGCGGAAACCTTTTCTATTCCAAATGGGATGTAAGGAGGATGACCATTGACGCTACCGCCCTGGCAGAAGCGGATTTCATCATCCACCTCGCAGGTGCAGGAGTTGCTGCACAAAGATGGTCTGAAGCCCGCAAACGTGAGATCCTGGAAAGCCGCACCCGCAGCAGCGAACTCCTGCTGAAAGCACTGCGCGAACAGCCCAATAAAGTAAAAGCCGTTATCAGTGCCTCAGCCATCGGATTTTACGGGCCCGACAACGGTACGCCTTTCACAGAAGAAGACAAACCTGCCAACGATTTTCTGGGCAGCACCTGCCAACAGTGGGAGAAGAGCATCGATCCTGTAGCTGAACTCAATAAGCGACTTGTAAAAATGCGGTTGGGTATCGTGCTGGCCAATGAAGGAGGTGCACTCAAGGAATTCAGAAAGCCTTTGAAAATGGGTGTTGCCGCCATCCTGGGCAATGGAAGCCAGATGGTCAGCTGGGTGCACATAGATGACATCTGCCGGGCTTTTATCCATGCCATGGAACAGGAAACCATGCAGGGTGTTTTCAATCTGACAGCACCGACCCCCGTCAGCAACCGTGACCTGACCCTTACCCTCGCCCGGAAATTGAACGGCAGCCTGTTTATTCCGTTCAAGGTACCGACTTTTGTATTGAAGGTAATGCTCGGAGAGATGAGCATCGAAGTGCTGAAAAGCGCCACCGTCACCAGCCGGAAGATCCAGGAGTCAGGCTTCCGGTTTCAATATCCCGACATCGATCAGGCCCTTACTCAGTTGTCGAACTGACATTCTCCTTTGACTCTTCTGGAGCGCTCGTGCCACAAACGGCTCTGACGGCTGCATACCCCCCCAGCGCCGCAAGCATGGATGAAATCAGGATGCCGATCCTGGCCTCTCTGATAGCGGTCGGATCTTCAAAAGCAAGGTCAGCTATGAAGAGCGACATGGTGAAACCTATCCCCGCGAGTATGGACATGGCTGCCAGGTGCCTGATCGTCATCTCTTTGGGTAGTTTGCCAAGCCCAAACTGAAGCATGATCAGGATGGCGCCGAATATACCGGTAAATTTTCCTACGAGCAATCCCAGCGCCACACCCAAAGAGACTGGACTAATCAGCGATGCCAAAAAGTCGCCTTCGATGGCTACGCCTGCATTGGCGAGTGCAAAAATGGGCATGACCAGAAAGGTGACAAATGGATGCAACGCATGCTCGAGTCGTTGCAGCGGTGTAAGGGCTAGTTTAGAACAAGTCCTGATCTCATCGATGATGTGGAGCTGCTCAGTTGTAACCAGTGGAATGCCGTTGGGTTCCTCGTCCTTGTACCTTTTCAGCAAACCTTCCAGCCGGCGGGTATAGGAAGCCTCATCGATCTTTACCGTAGCCGGTATGGTAAAGGCGATCAACACGGCCGCGATCGTGGCATGTACGCCCGACATCAGGAATGCCAGCCAGACACCTCCTGCGCCCACCAGGGCGTAAAATAATGTACTCCGAACACCCATTCGATTTGCGGCAATGAGTATTCCTATGTATATTCCTGCCTGCGCCAGGCTCTCCAGATCAATTTGCGAGGTATAAAAGAAGGCAATGACAAGCACGGCACCCAGGTCGTCTGCGATCGCCAGCGCCGTCAGGAATATTTTCATCGTAATCGGAACCCTGTCGCCCAGGAGATGCAGGATGCCCAAGGCGAATGCGATATCCGTAGCCATGGGGATGCCCCATCCGGCGGATGCCGGTCCCTGAGGATTCACGATCCAGTACAACAGGGCCGGAACGATCATGCCACCAGCAGCGGCCGCTACCGGCATCATAGCACTTGATAAGGTGCTAAGTGCACCACCCATGATCTCACGCTTCAGTTCCAGGCCCACTACAAAAAAGAAGATGGCCATCAATCCATCGTTGATCCAGTGATGCAGCGGTTTGCTTAATATATGTTCTCCCACTCCGATCCTGAATTCCAATTCCCAGAAATGGGTGAAAGCCTCAGCCCAAGGGGAGTTTGTCAGGATGATCGCCACAACGGCTGAGGTAAAAAGCAATATGCCACCCATGCCGCTTTTATTCATAAATCTCCGCACCGGATCCAATATCCAACGATCCACAGGCTCGGGCTTAACAAACATTTTCGTTTCCATACATCCTTTAATGGCGTAAAAGTACAACATGATGGTTGATTCACTATTCACCACCTGCCGCCTACCTTTGCAGGCCAAGTACTTGCTATGACCCCTGAAAGAAAACGAAGATTAGAAGAAGTGCTCGATAAACGTCAGCCGGATCTGACGGTTGTCATGGAGAATGTATTCGACCCGCATAACATCGCAGCCGTGCTCAGGACCTGTGATGCCGTGGGGATAGTAGAAGTTTTCGCTATCACCGACAGCATCCCTCATCGCAAGGCATGGGGCTTCAGAAGCTCGCGGAGTGCGAGCAAGTGGGTGAAACTGCACTATTTTGATGAACGGGAGACCTGTCTGGACATCGTTCGCGCGCGGTATCGTCGATTGCTCGGAGCCTCACTGGGTCCAGATATCCCGTCCATGTTTGACACGCCCCTGACTGATTCAGTGGCACTGGTATTCGGAAATGAAAAATATGGCCTCAGTCCCGAAATGATAAATGCCTGCCATGGATTTTTTCACATCCCCCAGCAGGGAATGATCCATTCCCTCAATATCTCCGTGGCTTGTGCGGTTACATTATATGAAGCGATGCGACAACGGAAAGCGGCAGGTATGTACGACCGACCGTTGTTGAATGAGGCGGAGCGTGCACGGATCTTGTCTGAATGGTACTCCGGAGGGTTGGATGAGGGATGATAAGCCCAGATCAGGACTTGATCTGAATGGTTTCTTCTGTTTTGAGTCCCTGAGGACTGGGGAGTTCGATCATACCGGGGATACGATTCTTATCAAAAGGATGATTCGTCAACAGAAATTGGACAGACTCTGACAGGATCTGGCTGCGGAGTGCTGAGAATTGTTCCATCTGAGTGGCAGGCAATCGAAGCAGATATCCCTCTGTTCCAACTTTCTGGTCGAATTCAGGATTCAGGGCATTGAACAGCCCGATGTCCATGGCAAGGTTCTTGGCGATGATCACACTGTGGAACTTTCCAGTGATCTTGATCGTCTTTGTACTGGCCAATCCTGCACTGTCGATCTGTTGTTTGGCTTCTGCCATATATCGGGCACGAACCGCTTCCGGGATCAGCACGTCATCCATCACATATCGAACCGCCATGAATTTTTTAACATGATTTCGGGTCTCGGCAGGCAGCATGTACTGTAGTTTCCAGAAATCCCGGGTATGCCCGCGCCGAATGGCCGACTGGATTTTCCCCGGACCCGCATTATATGCGGCGATGACCAACAGCCAGTCGCCAAACTCACCATACATGCGGTCCAGCATCCTGGCAGCGGCATGGGTGCTTTTGAAGAGATCGTAGCGCTCGTCGGTCCTTCCACCCACACGCAGTCCCATTGCCTTTGCTGTCTCCGGCATGAACTGCCAGGGACCTGTGGCACCTTTTCTGGAAACGGCCCCCGATCGGAGGTCTGACTCAATGATGCAGAGATATTTCATTTCAGCCGGGATGCCATATTGAGACAGGATCCTTTCGATCATTATGAACTGCGGCATCCACTCCTCTCTTTTTTTCTCGAGCCTGGACTGATGGTTGGTCTGAAAGTGTTGGATATAGCCTGCTACCAGCGGGTGCTGGTCATTGGACGTCAAGTAGGGCCTGGAAGTTATCTTTGTTGTCGTTGCGGGCGCAAGGTCTGTGGCACGGGGTGTGACGACGGGGTTTTCTGCATCGGAAGCCAACACCATGATACTGCCCAGTTCAGGCATCGAATCCTGGAATTGTCCCTCATGCGCGGATGATGCTGAGGAATTGATAACCATGGCAAAGAGCCAGCCTGTGAAGGTCAGGTATTTGTTCATTGATGCTTTTTTGTGCGAAATCACCCACAGGCGATCTCACGCTGAACCCATTCACACTTGGTACGGATCTGCCTCTTTATCAAGAGGATGTCCGCTGAAAGAGCTGGAGGAGAGCGGTCTCTCCATTCCTGTCGGACAGCCCCTGTACTCCAAACGGCATGCCATTCGAGTGTTTTCCGATCGGAAAACTTATCCCCGGAATGCCTGCCAGATTGGCATAAACTGTGAATATGTCGGCCAAAAACATGGATATTGCGTCTTCACTTTTGTCACCGAAATGGAATGCGGTGAAAGGGGAAGTCGGCAGGAGCAGGATGTCATGATCCCGGAAGATATCACGGGTCTGTTCGAGGATCCGCCTGCGTGCCTGTTGTGCTTTCGTGAAATAGGCATCGAAGTATCCGGTGCTTAGCACGAATGTCCCCAGCATGATGCGTCGTTTGACTTCGCGACCAAAGCCTTCGGATCTCGACCTTTCATAGATATCTTCCAGTCGTGTGGCCTTGGTGGTCGTCCGGTGTCCGTACCTGATCCCGTCATACCTCGACAGGTTGGAAGACGCTTCTGCGGTGGTCAGCACATAGTATGTTGGAACGATATGGTCCAGGAAGTCCAGGCTGACGGGCGTCAGGGTATGACCTTCGTCACGGAGTTGTTCCATGAACCGACGAATGCCACCTGAGATCTCCGGATCTACGGATGGATGGTCCAGTGCTTCATTGCTGTAGGCGATCCGGAATTTTTTCTGTTCTCTGATGGCTTCCGTGTAGGATGGAACTGACAGCGTGCTGGCGGTCGCGTCCTTACCGTCTGCACCTGCCATCACCTCCAGGCAAAGGGCAAGGTCTTCCACGGAAGTCCCCAGTATCCCGATCTGATCGAAAGATGATGCATAGGCGATGAGTCCATGCCTGGAAATTCGGCCATATCCGGGTTTAAGACCGATGACCCCGCAGAAATCAGCGGGCTGGCGGACAGATCCCCCCGTATCACTGCCCAGGCTCACCATACACAGTCCTGCGGCCACGGCGGCGGCAGAACCTCCAGACGACCCCCCGGGAACCCGGGATTCATCCCTTGGGTTCAACACCTTGCCATAGGCTGAATGTTCATTGGAAGAGCCCATCCCGAATTCATCGCAGTTGAGCCTGCCGATGATGATGGCGTCTTCCGCCAGCAGGCGTTCTACTGCCGTGGCAGAATAAAGAGACCGGAATCCTGATAAAATGGCGGAGCCTGCCGTAACGGCATGGCCCTGGTGGCAGATGACATCTTTGAGCCCGATGATCACGCCGAACAGTCTGCCCAGTGGGAGACCAGCCCTGATCTTTTCATCGATCGCAATCGCATGGGCACGCACCTCATCGCTATATACTTCGATGAAGGCATTCAGTCTGGAGGTTCGATCGATCTCAGAGAGATAATGATCCACCACACCGGTACAGGAGATCACCCCGGCTTTCAGGTCAGCCTGGTATGCAACTATGGAACGGTGAATGTACAATCCGTAACTTGGAATAGGTGAATGGAAAACGAAGAGGATTACTTGTTTTCCTTATCCCGCATGCCTTCTTCGATCTCGTTCTTCACATTGGTCTTTGCGTCGTTGAATTCGCGGATACCGCGACCAAGGCCACGCATGAATTCGGGGATCTTACGTCCACCGAAGAGGATGAGAACGGCCAGTACAATGAGGATCCATTCTGTGCCACCGGGCATCGAGATCAGAAATATGGAGTTGGCTGCCATGGTCATTTGTTTTGTGTTACTATGCAAAGGTATGGAAATTCACCCCATGATGGTAGGGGTAGGCCACAATAAAAAAAGCGGGTAGGGTACCCGCTCTTTATGGTATGCGTTGCAATTTGATTATCTGATGCGCTTTTCCTTGATCCTGGCGCTCTTACCACTGCGGCTGCGGAGGAAGTAGAGTTTCGCACGACGAACCTTACCGACCTTGTTGAGGGTAACGGATTCAATGTGGGGGGATGTAACCGGGAAGGTACGTTCTACACCCACACCGTCGGAGATCTTGCGCACCGTGAACGTAGCCGTAGCTCCTTCACCCTGACGCTTGATGACATCACCCTTGAAGCTCTGGATGCGCTCCTTGTTGCCTTCAACGATCTTATAGTTAACTGTCACGTTGTCTCCGGCCTTGAATTTGGGGAGGGAAGACTTGGCGGACAGCTGCTCGTGTACAAAGGCTATGGCGGCGTTCATATACTTAAATTTTGGACGGCAAAGGTATGCCTTTTCGTTATTAGTTCAAAGATTTTTTCAAATTGGGCGATCCGGCCTTAGCGGGCGATGTTGACCGAGCGCTTTTCGCGGATGACCGTCACCTTGATCTGACCCGGATAGGTCATTTCGTTCTGGATCTTATTGGCCATCTCGAAGCTCAGTTTTTCGCTGTCGTTATCGCTCATCTTGTCGGCCTCGACAATGACACGCAGTTCACGTCCGGCCTGGATGGCGTAGGCTTTCTCCACGCCGCCATAGCCCATGGCCAGGTTCTCCAGGTCCTTGATCCGCTGGATGTACTGCTGCATGATCTCGCGCCGGGCGCCGGGGCGGGCACCGCTGATGGCGTCGCAGGCTTGTATGATGGGGGAAATGACGAATTGCATCTCCATTTCGTCGTGGTGTGCCGCGATGGCGTTTACAACGGCCGGGTTCTCACCGTATTTCTCGGCCAGTTTGCCGCCCAGCAGTGCGTGGCTCAGCTCGGTTTCCTCATCGGGGACCTTGCCAATGTCATGCAGCAGACCGGCCCGCTTGGCCAGTTTTGGATTCATGCCCAGTTCTGCCGCCATGATGCCGCAGAGGTTGGCCACTTCCCGGCTGTGCATCAGCAGGTTCTGGCCATAAGATGAACGGAAACGCATTTTGCCGACGACCCGCACCAGTTCTTTGTGCAGTCCATGAATGCCGAGTTCGATGATGGTGCGCTCCCCGATCTCCATGACCTGCTCTTCGATCTGACGGCGGGTCTTCTCGACCACTTCCTCGATCCGGGCGGGGTGGATCCTTCCGTCCGCGACCAGTCGCTGGAGCGACAGTCTTGCGATCTCCCTGCGCAGCGGGTCGAAAGAAGACAGTACAATGGCTTCCGGGGTATCGTCCACCACCAGATCAACACCGGTGGCCGCTTCTATGGCGCGGATGTTGCGACCCTCACGACCAATGATCTGTCCCTTGATCTCATCGCTTTCCAGGTTGAAGACGGTCACCGTATTTTCAATGGTTTGCTCGGCCGCCGTCCGCTGGATCGACTGGATGATGATCTTACGGGCTTCCTTGTTTGCACGCTGTTTGGCGTCTTCGATGATCTCCTGTTGCAGAGAGAGGGCCTTGGTCTGCGCCTCCTGCTTCAGGCTTTCGAGCAACTGGGCCTTGGCCTCTTCTGCCGTTAAGCCGGCGATCTTTTCCAGGCGACGGATATGTTCCTCCTGGTGTTTCTCGAGTTCCGTGCGTTTCTGGTTGACGACTTCGATCTGACGGTTGAGGTGTTCCTTGATGCTGTCGTTTTCCTTTGTCTGTTTGTCGAGACCCTCTAGCTTTTGATTGATGGTCTGTTCCTTCTGCTTGATGCGACCCTCTGCATCGGCGACCTTCCTGTTCTTTTCGTTCACCTCGCGGTCATGTTCCGCCTTCAGTTGTACGAATTTCTCTTTTGCCTCGAGCATCCGCTCTTTCTTGATGTTCTCGGCATTGGACTTCGCATCCGATATGATCTTTCTGGCTTGCTGTTCTGCTTCTTCGATCTTACGGGCGGTGTTTTTCGAAAAAATGACCTTGCCGGCGAATATGCCCGCCGCGAGCGCCACCAATCCGGTTATGAGGGATATGATGAGTGTTGTGTCCATGTTTGTTGGGTTTGTTCAGATTCACAGTTGCCTTCCAATGCCCTCCAATTCGGGGGCGTGGGTGTTAATCTGCTAAGGTACGAAATCGTCGGCACTCGGCGAAACGCACCACACACCCCTCAATAAGTCAGTTAAATGACCGCATCCTGGCTCATCCTTGGCCAAGTTGCTGGTCGATCATTCGCTCCATTTCGTCCAGCGCCGCCGTCGTGGCCGCCTGGTCCGCCTGAAGCAGGCTTTGCTCCTGTTCCGTAACGAACCAGAGCATCACCATCGCGATGTAGTCCTGCATGTCCTTGCCTGCAAACTTTCCTTTGAAATCCAGGATCCGGTCATTGATCAGTCTCATCAGTTTGCGCACCTTCTCTTCGTCGGCCGCATCTATGCGAACCCGGTAGGTTCGGTCTCCGATGACAATATTTATGGGAATTAATTCCTGCATTTGATATATTCCTTTTTAATATATTTGACCATCGTTTAATATTTCCTCCAATCCTGTTGATGAACTGACCGCCGACCTGTGATCGCCTTTGTGCATCATAAACAACACAGGACCCATCATGTCAGCCAGATTGAAAACCCCGATTTTCATAGATAGCGTCATTTTCGAATTTCCCGATCCATCGGCCCGTTCCCTGCGCGCCATCCTTAAGGATGAGTGTGGGGTAGTCTGCAGTACGCTGGATGCGGAAGTGCCTTCCGGCTCAAAGAGTTTTCGCTGGAGTGGATTGAACGATCTTCCTTACGGTGTCTATACCATTGAATACGCCCTGGGCGCCTTCGCAGAATGCCAGCGCATGATAAAAAGGATCTGACCTCATCCGTCGCCCAATAACGCGATGCACCGGTCGATCTCCCGGATGTACACGTTGAGTTTGCGCTCCAGTTCTCTTCTGCTGTGTTCGTCCATTTCTCCGGATGACGCTTTCAGCACAGCGAGTTGCTGTTCCAGTGCCGCGTACCGGGTGCGAAGTTCTTCCTCTGCGGCCACCCGGCGCTCGAGTTCAGCCTTTACCTTCTCATGCTCCTTTTCCAGTGCACGGTAATTCCTGATCAGCTTGCCAAGCTTCGTACTGATCCGGG
>VFQT010005166.1_pt1 | contig 10158 bp, 9 predicted proteins | sample 3512381 | NCBI WGS metagenome assembly VFQT01 (sample SAMN10412376, study PRJNA504923) | tailings metagenome | isolation source: Relicate 2 Philex TSF3 active mining site | place: Philippines: Tuba, Benguet | collected 2017-08-29 | reverse complement strand
GTCAGCCTGCGGTATATCTCCGCAACCTTCAGCGGCAGTCGCTCCACATGGTCCACCAGCGTCCAGTTCACCGGCCCGTAGAGGCGGGGCAGATAGTCTCGCGCCTCGCTGTCGATGGTGATGCAGAACGGCCGGATGCCGGCGCGGTGGGCTTCGATCAGCGCCTGGCGGGTGTCCTCGATGCCGTACTCGCCGCGGTAATGGTCGCTGTAGTCGTCGGGTTTGCCGTCTGACAGGGTGATCAGCAACCGGGTGCGTGCCTCGACGCGACCCAGCAGCGTGGTCAGGTGGCGGATCGCCGCGCCCATGCGGGTGTAGTCCCGCGGCGTGATGCCGGCAATGCGCCGGCGCACTGCCGCATCATAGGGCTCGTCAAAGCGCTTGATGCGGAATACCTCGCAGCGCTTGCGGGTCAGCCCGGAGAAGCCGTAGATCGCGTAGCGATCGCCGAGCACTTCGAGGGCTTCGCACAGCATCACCAGCGATTCGCGCTCGGCTTCGTTGATCCAGCCCTTGGTTGAGCCGCTCATGTCGACCATGAACATCGCTGCGAGATTGCGTTCCGCCTTCTGGCGCCGCGTCAGCAGGCGGTCGGTCAGTTCGAGTCCGCTGCGCAGGTCGGCATGTCCGGCGACCACGGCGTCGAAGTCGATGTCGTCGCCGACCGGCTGGCGGCGCAGCATCCGATCTTCGCCGCGCAGCGTCTCGAAGCTGCGCCGCAGTTGCAGTACCTGCGGGCGGTATTTGTCCAGCGTGGCGGCGACAAATCGCTCATCGCCCGGTGCGGCATCGAGTTCGCGCAGCGCACACCAGTTCTTCCGGTAATGGCGGCGCTGGTGATCCCATTCATCGTAATGGTGCGTGGCCGAGCCCTGCAGGGCGTCCGCCGCGCCGGATTCGTCGGAAGCCGCGCCGTCGGCGGACTGCGCGCCGTCCGGGACGGAACCCGGCGCCTGCAGGTATCCGGCCGGTATGTCGCCGAGGTCGTGCAGTATGGAATCGAGCAGCCGGTTGAGCGCTTCAGGCGCCGCGACGGCCGCGCCGTCGAGCGTGAGTTCGAATGCAGCGGGGGTGTGTCCGTCGTCATGCAGGATGTCGACACCGAGGCGGTTGCCGTCTTGTTTTTCCACGCCGCGGTCCGGCTGCGGATGTTCCTGCAGCATGCGGGAGAGCATGGTGGCGAGTTCGCCGCGTTCACGCCGGATCCGCGCCTCGCGCGTGGCACGTGCTGCCGGATGCAGCGCGGTGTGCCAGGGCAGCTTCGGCGGATCGAGGCGGCCGTACAGCGAGGCAAGCAGCGCGAGGCTGTCATGCACGGTGGCATCCGCGCCGGACAGCGCTGCGCAGCGTGGATCCGGTGCCGCGTTGTGCAGCGAGCGGATGTCACGGTCGATACCCGGCAGGGCGGCGGCTATGCGTGCCTGCAGCCGCAGGTTTTCCAGGTGGATGAGCAACGCTGCTGCGCGTGCCGGATCGGGGTAGGCGGCGCAGGCTTCACCGAGGTCGGCCTGCCAGGTACCGTAGCGGCCCTGTGCCCAGAGCAGGGTTGCCAGGATCTTGTAGACCCTGAAATTGTCGGTCCGGGTCTGGAAGACGGCGATGCGCGGCGGCAGGTACAGGGTTTCGGTGTCGGTAGACGGCTCGGCGGCGGTTTCGAGTTTCAGGCGGCGACCGGCGAGTCCGCAGACATAGAGCCCGAGCACGCGAGCGTGATCCTCGAATGTGGCTGCCGCGGTTTCGCCGTGGCGCTTGAGGAAGTCATCGATCTCGCTGAACACCCGGCTGCCCTGGTGCAGCCCCTCGCGGTCGTAGGCATCCATCGCCTCGATGATCCAGGCTTCTGCAGCGGCGGTATCCATGCGGGCCAGTGCCGCAGGCGCGGCTGCGGCGAAGCGGAAGGCCATTTCGTAGTTGCTGCGGTCGATCACTTCGATCCAGTGCAGCACGAACGCCTGCTGGCCGCGGTCGAGTGCGGACAGCGCGCGGGCCAGCGGCGCCGCGGGTCGCCGCGCGGAGAGCACCGGGCCGAGCAGGTAGCCGAGGCGGTCGTCGAGTTCCGCAGTGGTGAGCGCGGGGTCAGTCATGGCCGGCGCGTGACGGCGGAAGCGGAGCCGGTCAGAACAGCGTGGAGACGAATTCGTCGACGGCGCGCAGCATGTCCGGCTCGTCGGTGAGCGCTTCGGCAATGGCGGCGTGGCAGGCCGCGTGCGGCGGAACGCCGCGGGCAATCAGCTTGGCTGCGTGCACCAGCAGTCGCGTCGATGCGCCTTCGTCAAGCCCGTTGCCCTTGAGGTTGCGCGTCATCTGCGCGAGCCGTACCAGCGCTGCGGCAGTGGCGGCGTCGGCGCCGGATTCGCTGCGGATGATTTTTTCCTCGAGCGCCGCTGCGGGGAACTGGAATTCGATCGCGACAAAGCGCTGGCGGGTGCTCTGCTTCATTTCCTTGAGCACGCTCTGGTAACCGGGGTTATACGACATTGCGAGCAGGAATTCCGGCGGTGCCTGCAGCAGCACGCCGCGTTTCTCCATGGGCAGCATGCGGCGGTCGTCGGCGAGGGGGTGGATCACCACGGTGGTGTCGCGGCGCGCCTCGACGACCTCGTCGAGGTAGCAGATCGCGCCTTCGCGCACCGCGCGCGCAAGCGGCCCGTCGACCCACACCGTCTCGTTGCCGGTGATCAGGTAGCGGCCGACGAGGTCGGCGGCGGTGAGGTCGTCGTGGCAGGAGACGGTGACCAGCGGGCGTTTGAGCCGCCACGCCATGTGTTCGATGAAGCGCGTTTTGCCGCAGCCGGTGGGGCCCTTCAGCAGCACCGGCAGTCCGCTGGCATCAGCGGCTTCAAACAGGGCGATTTCACCGCCTACGGGTTCGTAGTACGGCTCCTGTGCGATCCGGCGTATCTCGCCGCTGAGCATGCTGGCCGGCAGGGCGGATACCCTTGATTTGGCGGAGGTCATTGAGAGAGGGGCGGTTTGGTCTGCAGTCTATCCGCTGGCGGTCTGCGCCTCACCCGGATCGCGCGGCGGGCAATCGCGGAATACGCGAAAAAATTCAATAAATATTTGTTTTATAAAGATAATTTTCTGATTTCGAAGTTCATGGCGGCAAGGTCGCCGAATACATAGGTTTGCGGGCCGCTGATGCCGGCGACAGTGCCCGGATCGATGCGCAATGTTTCTCCGCCGCGGATGTTGGGGATGCGCTCGATCGTGGCGCGGTGTTCGTGGCCGTTGCAGACGAGGTCATAGTCGCCGGTCAGTGCCATGGACTTGGCGTAATGCGGGTAGTGCACCATGAAAATGCGGCGTTGCGCCAGTTCGAGGACCGCGTCCTGGCCGTGATAGTGGATCAGGCCCGCGTGCGCGGCGGCAAAGCGCGACAGATTGAACAGGTCGCCGCTGTTGTTGCCGTGGATCAGGTGGATCGGCAGTTCCATGCCGACGATGGCATGCAATGTGGACGGCGCGACAAGGTCGCCGCAGTGCAGCACGGCTTCGGCGCCCAGTGCCCGGGCTTCCGCGACTGCGGCGGCTAGCGGCTCACGGTGGTCATGACTGTCGGAAATGATGCAGATTTTCATGGTCAACTCCGCTGCGGATTGTAGCGGAGCAGCGCACAGTTTTTATTTATGCCCGCATAATCTTAATTTTTCATCCCCATGCCCGGCCGCGTTTAAAATCCCGGCACCAAAAAGGGGAGTTATCGATGTTCACCATCAATCCGTTTGCCGGTATTTCGGCGTCTGTTTCGCCTGCCTTAATGCAGGGTTTTGTCATCGTGATGGCCGTGCTGGTCGCGGCCGGCACCCTGTTCGATATCCTGCACAAGGGCAGCGCCAGGTATTTCTTCGACAACTGGCGCAAATCGAGGAGCAAGAGCAAGAAGGATGTTTCGGGCGGGGAGATGATCTCCATCGCCATCCAGACCGGTGTCGTTGATGTGCTGACCTCCGGCGAATTCTGCAACATGCGCCGTCGCATCGCGCACCTGCTGACCATGTACGGTTTCGTGATCTACCTCGTCGCCACCGCGCTGATGGTGTTCAGCTATCCGACCCCCGCCACCCCCGCGCCGGCTCTGCTGCCGCAGCTGTGGTGGATCGGCGGACTGATGGTCTGCGCCGGCGGCTACTGGTTCTGGTTCTTCATCCGCGTCGACGTGGCGGCTGAGGGCGGATCGCCGCTGCGCCTGATGAAGGCGGACCTGTTCATCCTTTCGCTGCTCGCCAGCGTGACGCTGGGCCTCATCTGGGCCTGGATGCAGGCAAAGGGCATTGCGGGTTCGAACGTGGCGTTCGGGCTCTACATCCTGGCCACCGTGGTGCTGTTCGCGGGCGTGCCCTGGTCCAAGTTCGCGCACATGTTCTTCAAGCCGGCCGCCGCCTTCGAGAAACGGATGTCCGAGGCCAACGGCACGGTGCAGAACCTGCCGACGCTGACCCGCGATGATCCGGAGCAGCAGAAGCGGCATTCCATGGAGCTGCTGCAGGACGCTCCGATGGACATGGGGCTTGGCATCAAGCGCGAAGCCCCGCGCCACTACTAAGAATCCACCGAAAAGATCAAGGAGCTGACTTATGCCTACCTTTGTCTACATGACAAGGTGCGACGGATGCGGACACTGCGTCGATATCTGCCCGTCCGACATCATGCACATCGACAAGACGTACCGCCGTGCCTACAACATCGAACCCAACATGTGCTGGGAGTGTTATTCCTGCGTGAAGGCCTGCCCGCAGCATGCCATCGATGTGCGCGGATATGCCGATTTCGCGCCGCTGGGTCACAGCGTGCGCGTTCACCGCGATGAGCAGAAGGGCACGATTGCCTGGAAGATCAAGTTCCGCAACGGCACCGAGAAGAACTTCCTGTCACCCATCACCACCAAGCCCTGGGGCACCGCGATTCCCAAGCTTGCCGAGGTCCCCGGGCCGACCAAGGAAATGCGCGACAGCCAGTTGCTGTACAACGAACCGAAATGGATCCGCATGGATGACGGCGGCCTGCATACGCTCCAGTCCAACGGCCTCAAGATGAAGAAAGGCGTGTACTACTAATGGCTCACCAAACGATCATCGAAGACGGCATCGACATCCTGGTTGTCGGTGCGGGCCTTGGCGGCACCGGTGCCGCATGGGAGGCCAGGTTCTGGGGGCAGGACAAGAAGATTGTCATTGCCGAGAAGGCCAACATCGACCGCTCGGGCGCCGTTGCGCAGGGGCTCTACGCCATCAACTGCTACATGGGCACCCGCTGGGGCGAAAACAAGCCGGAGGATCATGTCCGTTACGCCCGCATCGACCTGATGGGGATGGTGCGCGAAGACCTGCTGTTCGACATGGCGCGTCACGTCGACTCCACGGTGCACCAGTTCGAGGAGTGGGGCCTGCCGATCATGAAGGACCCGAAAACCGGGCGCTACCTGCGCGAAGGCCGCTGGCAGATCATGATCCACGGCGAGTCCTACAAGCCCATCGTGGCCGAGGCTGCCAAGAAATCGGCGGACAAGGTGTTCAACCGCATCTGCGTCACCCATCTGCTGATGGATGAGAGCAGGGAAAACCGGGTTGCCGGCGCAGTCGGATTCAATGTCCGCACCGGCAACTACCATGTCTTCAAGTCCAAGACCGTGATCTGCGGCGCGGGCGGTGCCTCCAACATCTTCAAGCCGCGTTCGGTGGGCGAGGGTTCAGGCCGCACCTGGTATGCGCCCTGGTCGTCCGCATCCGCCTACGGGCTGATGATCAACGCCGGCGCCAAGATGACGCAGATGGAAAACCGCATCGTGCTGGCGCGCTTCAAGGACGGCTACGGTCCGGTCGGCGCCTACTTCCTGCACCTGAAGACTTATACGCAGAACTGCCTGGGCGAGGAATACGAATCCAAATGGTTCCCCGAGCTGCAGAAGATGGTCGGCAAGGAATACCTGGATCCGGAGGCCTCGCACCTGACTCACCGGCCGATCCCGACCTGCCTGCGCAACCACTGCATCATCAGCGAGGTGAACGCGGGTCGTGGTCCCATCCACATGGTGACCATGAAGGCCTTCCAGGATCCGCATCTGGAAGAGGTGGGCTGGGAGAACTTCCTCGGCATGACCGTCGGCCAGGCCGTACTGTGGGCCGCCACCGACGTGGATCCCAAGAACGAGAACCCCGAGCTGACGACGTCCGAACCCTATGTCATGGGCTCCCATGCGACCGGTTCCGGCGCCTGGTGTTCAGGGCCGGAAGATGTTTCGCCGCCCGAGTATTTCTGGGGCTACAACCGCATGACGACCATCGAGGGCCTGTTCGGCGCCGGTGACGCGGTCGGCGGCACGCCGCATGCGTTCTCGTCCGGTTCGTTCACCGAGGGCCGTCTCGCCGCGAAGGCCGCCTGCAGGTACATCGACGACGGCAAGGCCGAGGGCATTGTCGTGTCCGAGGCGCAGATCGAGGGGCGCAAGCAGGAGATCTACAAGCCGCTCGAGCATTACCGGATCTACCGCAACGCGATCGTGGCCGGCGATGTCAATCCGCATTACATCAATCCCAAGCAGGGCCTGGACCGCCTGCAGAAGCTGATGGACGAGTATTGCGGCGGCGTGACGGTCAACTACATGACCAACGAGAAGCTGCTGAACATCGGCCTGAAGAAACTCAAGATCATGGAAGAAGACCTTGAGAATCTGGCAGCCAAGGACATCCACGAACTGCTGCGCGCCTGGGAACTGAAGCACCGCCACCGCGCCGCCGAGTGCGTTACCCACCACACGCTGTTCCGCAAGGAGACCCGCTGGCCGGGCTACTACTACCGCGGCGACGCGATGAAGGTGGACGACGAGAACTGGCACGTGCTGACGGTTTCGCGCCGCGATCCGAAAACCGGTGAATACACCATGGAGAAGGCGCCCTGTTATCACCTGGTGGGTGAGAACGAGTAGCCATGCCTGCCGGCAGAGGGCCTGGTGGCCTTCTGCCCGGTCCGGAAAATGCCGGTTGCATCGCGCGAAGCGTGGTGAAGCAGGCCTTTCCGTGGCGCGGGAAGCGATTGCATGAACATCATTGAAAAAAGCGATGAGGAGATCCTGGCCCTGGCCGCCCCCCTCTGGCTTGATCTCATCCGGTCGTCGAACGAAGGCAAATACGGGGAGTTTGCGAAGAATTTCTCGAGCGCGATGGCGCTGGCGATGAACACCGTCGTGGCGAACCACCAGTTCGCGAACAGCGAACTGGCGCGCAGTCTGTCCGAGGACGTCGACCCTCTCGGCATCATCCGCCGTGGCGAGCATGTGACAGTGGTTTACCGCCAGAGGAGCACCAAGAAGCAGGGGGAGTGGCTGGGCAGGCTGGTGCTGGGCTACGAAAATGGGGCTGTCAGGATTTTTGGCGCATCCGTTTTCTGAGAAACGATCCGGATCCGACATGAGTGAAACCATCCAGGACGGCAAGTTTGTCGAACTCACCTACAAGGTGACCGACGCCAAAACGGGGCATGTCCTGACCCAGGTCGAGTTCCCGCTGGGCTATGTGCACGGGCATAACGAGATCCTGGCGCCTTCGGTGCATATGGCGCTGGCCGGAAAGTCCGCCGGGGATGTCATCGAGGTGCCCATCGACGGCAACCAGATCTTCGGCGCAAGGGACGAGTCACTGGTGTTTACCGACCGCATCGAGAATGTTCCGGAGGAATACCGGCAGGTTGGCACCTCGATCCTGATGGAAAATGACAGGGGCCAGACCCGCAGTTTTCTGGTGACGCGGCTGGATGACGAGACGCTGACGGTCGACGGCAACAACCCGCTGTGCGGCAGGGCAGTTGTGTTCAAGCTCGAGATTCTGAATGTGCGCGACGCCACCGAGGAAGAGACGGCGGCGGGCCAGGCGGTCAGTGCGGGGGCGGCTGTCGACCCTGCGCTGTTGAGGCCTGTTTGAGCGACGGGATGGCCTGGCACAGGCAGCCCAAGGTTTTGTGATCTGTAAAACTGACTTCATCACGGAAGGTGACTTATGAGCGAACATAAACCCAGCAACACCCCGGTCCCTGACGGCAAGACGCCGTACTACACCACGCGTCAGCTGGCACCCAGCGACAAGGGGTTCGTCGGTTTCGAAACCGTCTGGAAACCGATGCAAAAGGAAGCGGAATACAAGACGCCGAAGCAGCCTTAGGCGTTTTTGCCGGCTGTGAGTGCCGGTTCACGGACTGCATTGCTTCCGGCGCGGAGCAGCTGATCCTTTTTCGCAGGATCGGCCCTGAGGCCATACGGGCTGGCATGCAGGAACCAGCTGCCTGCCGGTTGGCTCCGCATATGGATGTGCAGCAAAAAGCCGCCCTCGGGCGGCTTTTTGCTTGGGCCTTCCGACCGGCGGCGCGCTTCAGCGTGCGGAATGCCCCGCCAGTTTCACCTCGACCTTGTCCTCGTCCTTGATGGTCGCGTAGTAGGAGCGCAGCACTTCCAGCACCTCCGGGCGGCTGAATTCGGCCGGCACCGCTTCACCTTCGGACAGCCATTTGCGCAGCTTGGTGCCGGAGACCAGCAGGCGGTCCTTTTCGTCGTGGGGGCAGGTTTTGGCTGAAGCCATGCCGCCGCACTGATAGCACCAGAAAGTCCAGTCGATCTTGAGCGGCTGGGTTTCGAGGGCGCCGCGCGGTATCTCGTCGAAGATGTGGTGCGCGTCGAAGGGGCCGTAATAGTTGCCGACGCCGGCATGGTCGCGGCCGATGATCTGGTGCGAGCAGCCGTAGTTCTGGCGGAACAGGGCATGCAGCAGCGCCTCACGCGGGCCGGCGTAGCGCATGTCGAGCGGGTAGCCGGACTGCACCACGGTTTTCTGCACGAAATACTTTTCAATCAGCACCGAGATGGCCTTGGTGCGGACATCGGCAGGGATGTCGCCGGGTTTGAGGTTGCCGAGCAATGAGTGCACGAGCACGCCGTCACAGACCTCGATGGCGACTTTGGCCAGGTATTCGTGGGAGCGGTGCATCGGGTTGCGCGTCTGGAAGGCCGCGACGGTGGACCATCCGTTGGCATCGAATATGGCCCGGGTCTGCGCCGGCGTCATGTACATGGCGCCGTATTTTTCGGGAAATCCGCCTTGCGAGAGCACCTTGACCGGGCCTGAAAGGTTCACGTCAGCTTGCTCCATCACCATCTTGACGCCCGGATGCTCGGGGTCGGTGGTGCGGAAAACCGCTTTGCATTCATGGGCTTTGTCGATGGTGTATTTCTCGGTGACCCTGAGCGTGGCGAGGATGTCGCTGTCTTCGGGGTCCACCAGCGCGACTTCGGTGTTCAGTTTGATGGCGTCCGCATTCTGGGCGCTTGTCGAGAGCGTGATCGGGATCGGCCAGAACACGCCGTTGCTGAGTGAATAGCGGTCGCAGACGCCGCGCCAGTCGTCATGACCCATGAACCCGTCGAGCGGGGTGAAGCCGCCGATGCCGAGCATCAGCAGATCACCTTTTTCGCGGGAACTGACGGGGATTTTGGGGAGGGTGGCAGCGCGTTTGCGCTCGGCTTCCAGCGCGGAACCGGTTAGCAACAAGGGCTTCAGTGCGCCCCCTCCATGGGGTTTAACCAGCTTGGTCACGTGTATTTACCTGCTGTTGTGATTGTTGGGGACAAGGAACAGGCGCCGAAGTTAGCATGCAGCAAATCGGCAACTGATCCATTTATTTTATATTGGGATAAGGGCGTAATCGCCATCCATATTATGGGGCTACGGTCATTGATGAATGCGGCAGTGGCACAGAAATTAGGTGCTACCATGCATTGCCAAGCAATGCTTTCCCTTGAAGAGAAGATGCCGGAATGCTCGGAATAGACTCACTGACCTCAGCGCTCCCGCGGGCGCTTTTTTTGTGTTTGGCATCCGCGCATGCTGCAGCGCAGTGGCCGGCCATTGATCCGTTTGATACCCACAAACAAGTTGCGCCGGCGCCGCATGTGCCATGGAGTCCGGATGCGCCCCTGCCGGTGGTCGGTTCTCCGGCCACCTCGGGCGAGTTGGCCAAAAATCTGCCGCTGTCCTTGCCCGAACTGACAGAATTCGCATTACGCAACAACCCCCGCACCCGACAGGCATGGCTGGCCGCACGCGCAGCCGCAGCCGGCGTGGGGATCGAGCAGGCTGATCAGTTGCCACAGATCAGCGCGGGCTACACCGTGAC
>VFQT010005165.1_pt1 | contig 10160 bp, 9 predicted proteins | sample 3512381 | NCBI WGS metagenome assembly VFQT01 (sample SAMN10412376, study PRJNA504923) | tailings metagenome | isolation source: Relicate 2 Philex TSF3 active mining site | place: Philippines: Tuba, Benguet | collected 2017-08-29 | reverse complement strand
CGGCCTACCAGATCGACGGCTCGAAGGTCGAGATCTACAAATACTGACGCCATGCCCACGCTGTTCGAAAAAATCATCGCGCGACAGATTCCCGGTGACATCGTCCATCAAGACGATCGGGTCACGGCTTTCCGCGACATCCATCCGCGCGCGCCGGTACACATTCTGGTCGTGCCGAACAAACCCATCCCGACTGCGAACGACATCGCCGACGGCGACGAAGCTTTGATCGGTCACATGTTTACCGTGGCCCGCGACCTCGCCAAGCGAGAAGGCATCGCCGAGAGCGGTTATCGCCTGATCATCAACTGCAACGGTGATGGCGGGCAGGAGGTTTACCACCTCCACGTCCATTTGGTCGGCGGCGCGCCGCTCGGCCCCATGATCAGCCGCGCCTGATCCCTAGCGCCGAACGCCCGAGCGCCGACCCGCCCGCCGCTTCCATCAGCCCGCAGCGTCCACGAGGAAGAGCCCCCATGCTTCGCGAACTCTACCCCGCCATCGATACCCACCGCAGCGGATGGCTGCGCGTCTCCGATCTGCACGAGATTTATTGGGAAGAAAGCGGCAATCCCGCCGGCAAGCCCGTCGTCTTCTTGCACGGAGGCCCCGGCGGCGGCACGGATGCGCGCATGCGGCGTTTCTTTGATCCGACTCGCTATCGCATCGTGATCTTCGATCAGCGTGGCTGCGGCAAGAGTCGGCCCTACGCCAGCCTCGTCGACAACACCACCTGGCATCTCGTCTCCGACATCGAACGCCTGCGGGAGCATCTCGGCATCGAGCGATGGCAGGTTTTCGGAGGCTCATGGGGCTCGACGCTCGCGCTCGCCTACGCGCAAAGCCACCCCCAGCGCGTCACCGAACTCGTGCTGCGCGGCATCTTCCTCGTCAGGCCGTGGGAGTTTCGCTGGTTCTACGAAACGCCGGACGGCACCGGGGCGCTCTACCCGGATCTCTACGAAGAATTCGTCAAGCCTATTCCGCCCGCGGAACGTGGCGAGCTTATGCAGGCCTACTATCGTCGGTTGACGAGCGACGACCCCAAGGTGCGCCGCGAGGCGGCGCGTGCGTGGTCCGTTTGGGAAGGCGCTACGAGCTTCCTTCGCCTCAACCCCGACTACGTCGCCAAGTTCGAGGAGGATGAAGTCGCCGATGCTTTTGCTCGCATCGAGTGCCACTACTTCATCAACGGAGGGTTCCTGCGCACACCGTCGCAGCTACTCGATGACGCCCCCAAGATTCGTCATCTGCCTTGCACCATCGTTCAAGGTCGATACGACGTGGTCTGCCCCATGAAAAGCGCCTGGGACCTCCATCGCGCCTGGCCCGAAGCAGACCTGCGCATCATCGCCGATGCCGGGCACTCGGCCTTCGAGCCCGGCATCTTGAGCGAGCTCGTCGCCGCGACCGATCGTTACGCCACTCGCTGACCGAGCCGTAACGCGCCGACGGCGTCGAGCAGGCCGCGAGATTGCAGCCAGCGACGCGCATCTTCGGCATCTTCCCGAAACCAGCGCGCCGCGGAGCCGAGCCTGAACGTATAGCCCCACTCGTCCATGTCGGCCATGACCGTCTCGGCCCCCACCTGCGGAAGGCACTCACCCCAAAGAATTTGCAGGTAGCAGACGGCGTTTTCTTCGAGCACGTCGCCGCCCGCGTCACGGTCGAGACTTCGACGTCGCGCCTCATCCATGCAAACGAAATGAGCCGCCTCATGCAATGCGGAATGCAGGGGCGTGTCGGATCGAAGATAAAGCGTGGAACCGACGAGACCGGCCTCGCTATCACCCCAGTAAGATCCCGGGATCGTCTCACCAGATGCTACGTCTCGAATCTCGAGTCCATAGGATTCGAGCAGCGCGGTCAGAGCGGTACGCAGTGACTCATCGAGCGTTCTCACGGACGCCGCAGCGCGTTCAGCGCAAACTGGAGAGTCGTTGCAGCACGATCGACGCCGCTTCTTCGGCCAGCGTTTGGCGCAGCTGATCGCGCTCGCGTTCTTTGGCGAGCGCGAGCCGCTCGTCGAAACTGAAGTCGCGGGTCACCAGGACGGGCTCATTCGCAATCCGAGTCTCTCCTCGGACCTTCACCGAAAACCGCACGGCGTAGGTCAATTCGTATTCACGCGGCAGATTACGCGCCGAGACCGAGGCCACCCGCTCGAGCAATTCGTCGCGCTCGATCACGAGCACCGTCTCGCTACCCGGGATAACGTCGACCCCCGCGCTGCGAAGACTACGTTGGAGCGCGCTCACGAAATCACTCTGGCCGTCGGCGACCTGCAAAGTGAGGCGCTGCAGGTCGCCAGCGATCGGTACCGTACCCTGCAAGTGAAACCCGCAACCCGCGACGAGCGCCATCAAGGCCGCCAGAACGAGTGTCGCCGGTCGCATCACACGACCACGTTCACGAGCTTTCGCGGTACGACCACGATTTTCTTTGGCGTGGCGTCACCGATGAATCGCTTGACGGTCTCGTCGGCGAGCGCGGCCGCCCGGATCGTCGCTTCATCGGCATCGACGGCCACCGTGATCTGGCCCCGCAGCTTGCCGTTGACCTGGACCACCAAGGTCAGGGCGTCTTGACTGAGCGCTTCAGGATCAGCGGGGGGCCAGGAGACATCGATGATGGCCTCGTCATGTCCGAGCGCTTTCCAGAGCGCGTGGCACACGTGCGGGACGATCGGCGAGAGGCCGATGACGGCGAACTCCAGCGCTTCCTGAACGACCGCACGCCCCTGCGGGCTGCGATCATCGAATTTCGATACCGCATTCAGCAGTTCCATCACCGCGGCCACGGCGGTGTTGAACGTGCGTCGACGCCCGATGTCGTCGGTCACTTTGACGAGGGCCTGATGCGCTGCGCGACGGAGATCTTTTTGCGCCGCGTTCAACGCCGATTTCTCGACGGCCACCGCACTGCCTCCGCTGACGTGCTGATAAACCGCCGTCCACAGTCGACGGATGAACCGGAACGCACCCTGCACGCCTTCGTCGGACCATTCGAGCGTCTGCTCGGGCGGTGCCGCAAACATCATGAACAATCGGGCGGTGTCGGCCCCGTATTTTTCGACGAGGCTCTGCGGATCGACGCCGTTGTTCTTCGACTTCGACATCGTACCGAGGCCATCGTAGTTCACCTCGAGTCGAGAGCCGTCGGCGCGAGTCGCAAACCAGCGCTTGACGCCGTCTTGCTCTTCTTCGTCGACCTCGAGCGGGTTGAAATAGGCGCGACGACCCTCTGCCGGCTGATGAGAGTAGATGTGGTTCAGCACCATACCCTGCGTGAGCAGATTGGCGAACGGTTCGCCCACCGTGACGAGATCGAGGTCACGCATGACCTTGGTCCAGAATCTCGAGTAGAGCAGATGCAGGATGGCGTGCTCGATGCCACCGATGTATTGATCGACCGGCAGCCAATATTTGACCCGTTCATCGACCATCGCCTTGTCGTTGTCGGCCGACGCGTAGCGCAGGAAATACCAGGACGAGTCGACGAAGGTGTCCATGGTGTCGGTCTCGCGACGCGCCGGCTTGCCGCACGTGGGGCAATCCACCTTCCAAAACGAAGCTGTCTTGCCGAGCGGATTGCCGCTGCCATCCGGAACGAGATCTTCGGGCAGCACAACGGGCAACTGCTCATCGGGCACCGGTACTTCGCCGCAGTGCTCACAATGAATGAGCGGGATCGGGCAACCCCAATAACGCTGACGAGAAATGCCCCAATCGCGCAAGCGAAACTGCACACGCTTGCGACCGAGGCCTTTTTTGTCGAGGGCTGCGGCGATCGCCGTGACGGCGGCCTTCGACTCGAGTCCGGAGAACTCACCGGAATCGACGGTGATCCCGTACTCGCCGTAGGACGCCTGCCACGGCGCTTCGACCTTTTGCCATGATCCGTCGTGCGGGCGCACCACGGTGACGATGTCGAGGCCATTCTTTGAAGCGAATTCGAAATCGCGCTCGTCATGGGCGGGCACGCCCATCACGGCACCCTCGCCGTAGCCCATGAGCACGTAGTTGGCGACCCACACTTCGACCGGCTTGCCGGTGAAGGGATGCAGGACGTGCAGCCCGGTACGGCGCCCCTTCTTTTCCACGGTGGCGACATCGGCCTCCATGGTGCTGCCGCGACGGCACTCGTCGATGAACTCCTGAAGCTCAGGATCGCGAGCACCCGCCGCCAGGGCGAGCGGATGCTCCGCAGCGATCGCCATGAACGTCACGCCATAAAGCGTGTCCGCCCGCGTCGTGAATACTTTGAGCGCATCGCCCTGTTGTCCGGCGGCCCGCAGTGCCGAACGCGCATCGTCGGCGAGCGGGAACGAGATCTCCGCACCTTCGCTACGACCGATCCAGTTCGCCTGCATCACCTTGACGCGCTCGGGCCAACCACCGAGGGTCGAGAGGTCGCCGAGCAGTTCGTCGGCGTAGGCCGTGATGTTGAGGTAGTACATCGGGATCTCGCGCTTCTCGACGAGCGCGCCCGTGCGCCAGCCGCGACCGTCGATGACCTGCTCGTTCGCGAGCACGGTCTGGTCGATCGGATCCCAATTCACCACGCCCGTTTTCTTGTAGGCGATACCCTTCTCGCGCATACGCAAGAAGAGCCACTGATTCCATCGGTAGTACGACGGATCGCAGGTCGCCACTTCGCGTTCCCAATCGAGGGCGAACCCGAGTGCCTGCAACTGCTTCTTCATGTACGCGATGTTGTCGCGCGTCCATTTGGCCGGCGCCACGCCATTGGCCATCGCGGCGTTCTCCGCCGGCAAGCCGAAAGCGTCCCAACCCATGGGCTGCAGCACGTTGCGCCCCTGCATGCGCGCGAACCGCGACAGCACATCGCCGATCGTGTAGTTGCGGACGTGGCCCATGTGCAACCGACCCGACGGGTACGGGAACATGCTCAGGCAGTAGAACTTTCCTTTGGACGGATCTTCGGTCGCGGCAAAACTGCGCGCCTCGTTCCAGTATTGCTGCGCAGACCGCTCGACGGCGGCCGGCTCGTAACGCTCGTCCATGTGGAAGCCCGTAGACAGATTGATCGGGAGAAACCGCCTTATTCGGCGAGCGGCGATGGTACACGACCGCGCCCGACGCTGCAGCGCCGGGGCGGTCGGGTCAGGGCCCGAAGGGGCGGCGTTAGGCCCGCGAACTTACTCCCCGCGAACGGGGATGAAAATCTGTGAATTGCCGCGCTGTACGAGCAAGGCCACAGCCTTGCCGGCCTTCTCGACGGCATCGCGGAACTCTTTGGTCGTTTTGACGGAACGCCCGTTGACGTTGAGGATGAAATCACCACGCTGCACGCCCGCATCTCGGGCGACACCCTGCGCACGGACCACGAGCACGCCTTCGGGCAACGGGCTGCGCGCACCGCGTTGATCGTCCGCCGACGAGTCTCGAGACCCGCGACTGCGCTCCTCGGCGGTGAGATCGCGAACCACGAGACCTAAGCGATCGGCGGAGCTCGTCTGCTCGGGCTTGCCGGTATCGGCGACCGTGGGACCCGGCGGCTCGAGTTCGGCCACACGCATCTTCACCGTACGTTTGGCGCGGTCACGCCAGATTTCGAGCGTCACCTCGGTGCCGGGACGAATCGCACCGATGATCGTCGGCAATTCTTCGGAGCGCTCGATCACACGCCCGTTGGCCGACAGGATGATGTCACCCTGACGCAAGCCCGCCTTGCTGGCCGGGCCGTCTTCTTCGACGCCGCCGACGAGCGCACCACGCGGTCGATCGAGACCGAAACTCTCGGCGAGCGTGGCATCGACCTGCTGGATCGACACGCCGATCTTGCCGCGGCTGACGCGGCCCTTGGCGATGATCTGGTCGCGTACGCTCACGGCGACATCGATGGGAATGGCAAAAGAAATTCCCATGTAGCCGCCCGAACGACTGTAGATCTGAGAATTGATACCGACGACCTCACCCGAGAGATTGAAAAGCGGTCCACCCGAGTTGCCCGGGTTCACCGCGACATCGGTCTGGATGAAATTGACGTAGTTCGAATCACCGCCAGGCAGCCCGCGTGCCGTCGCACTCACGATGCCCGCCGTCGCAGAATTGTCGAAGCCGAAGGGCGAACCGATCGCCAACACCCACTCGCCCGGACGCAACTTGGCCGGATTACCGATGCGCACCACGGGAAGATCTTTGGCTTCGATCTTGAGTACGGCGACGTCGGTGGGCTTGTCGAGGCCCACGATACGCGCCGTGAACTCGCGCCGGTCGGTGAGGCGTACCGTCACTTCTTCGGCTTCGTCGACGACGTGCGCGTTGGTGAGGATGTATCCGTCGTTGCTGACGATGAAACCGGAACCCTCGCCGCCCGGACGACGCATGCCTTCATCATCGCCCTCGCCGGGCGCACCGCCGCGACCACCCGGCGCTCCCGGAACACCGAAGCGACGGAAGAACTCGAAGAATGGATCGTTCGGTGACAGGCCAGGCACGCCGGCGCGCATGCGCTTGCCCTTGGTCGAGATGTTGACGACCGCAGGACCGTGCTGCTGCACGAGCGAGGCGAAGTCCGGCAACACTACGCCGGGCGCGGGAGCGACGGCCGCACCGGCCGCAGGCGCCTGCGCGAGTGTGGCCAGTGCCGCGCTTTCGGCATTGGAACTATTCGGTTGGCAGGCCGTAAACACGAGCACGGCGAACGCGGCCGCAAGCGTGCGGCGGACGAAGGGACGTCGGGACATGGTTAAAACCCAGTGCATGGACACGAGACTCCTAGACACTCCGGACGAGTGAAAGTTCAGGGCGCTGCGGGCCTGCGGCGATGCGTCCACAGTGCAGCCAACAAACCGAGGACGACGATCAACAGAAACGGCTGATTACCGAATCGCAGGTAAGGCGGGACGCCGCTGCGCGGCGTGATCGTCGCACGCAAGACGACGGCCTCGAAATCGGGCGCACGCGCAACGAACTCCCCCCGCGGACCGATGACCGCAGAAATACCGTCGTTCGCCGCGCGAACGAGAAATCGCTGCGCCTCGATCGCGCGCATGCGAGAGATCTGCAAATGCTGATGTCTCGCCGTCGAGCGCCCGAACCATGCGTCGTTCGTGACGTTGACGAGGGCCGTCGACTCGCGCGCCGAGACGATTTGCGAACTCGCATAGGCGTCTTCGTAGCAGATGCTTGCAGAGAGCGCGAGGCCTGCGATCTGTAGCGGCGGCTGATACGCGGCGCCACGAGAGAAATCGGAGTACGGAAGATTCATGAGCCGCATCCATCGGCGTATCGCTTCGGGAACCGGAAAGAATTCTCCGAACGGCACGAGATGATGCTTGTTGTACCAGGCGAAGTCCTCGCCGAGCGACAAGATCGAGTTGAAGTAATCGATCTTCCTCTCGCCCTCGGAGTTGAGCTTGCCCGGCTCTGCGCGAATGAGGCCGAGCAGCAAACTCGACCCGCGTTGACGCGCTGCGTCCGACAAATCATTGATGTAGGGAACGAGATTGTTGGCAAGATCGGGGGCAGCCGCCTCGGGCCAAACGATGAGCGGCGTGCCGAGCGCCGAGAAGGTCAGATCGCGATACCGTCGAAGACTCTCGTCGCGATTGTCAGCCAGCCACTTTTGATCTTGCGGGATGGCGCCCTGCACGATCGCAACATCGACGGGGTCGCCTGCTGCCTGCGTCCACTCGATGCGCATCAAAAAAAAGCCGGCGATCCAAGGCAAGGTGATGATCGGAAGCGTCACTCGTAACGCACGAACCCCCTCGATACGCCACATCACGAGCGCGCCCGCCATGACCGCGAGCATCCAGGACAGCGCGTACACGCCACCGATCGGCGCCCAGCCAGAAAGCCACGTGTCGGTCTGCGAATAGCCGAGCGACAGCCAACCGAAGCCGGAGAGAAACCAACCACGCACCCACTCGAGCAGCGCCCAACCCGCCGGAAGCCCCACAAGCCAACGTACCGCACCGCGCTGCGGCATGAAGCGGTTGGCGAGATATCCGAGCAGTGCGGGATAGAGCGCCATCAAGGCGACAAGCGCCGCCATGAGCCCGAGCGCGAGCCACGCCGGCGCCTTGCCGAACCCGTTGATGCTGATGAAGAGCCAATACGTGCCCGCAGCGAAGGTGCCGCAGCCGAACGAAAAGCCGAGTGATGCGGCACGTCGCGGGGCAATGTCGCGCCACAACCAGAACAACGCGGCCGGCGCCAGGATGGCGATCGGCCAAAATCCGAAAGGCGAGAAGGCGAGCGACAGCGCAGCACCGAGCACGACGCTCGCAAGATGAGTCCGCCAAGTCGTCGGCCGCGAACTCGCGCCTCCGACCACCTGCGTTTCGGGATCGATGGCCGCGTCGCTCAGTCGCCGCCTCCCCGCTCCTCGATGGGCGTGACGTCGCTCGGCGGGATGACCTTGAACGCCTCGACCCGTCGACGATCGGCCCGCAACACTCGGAACTCGAGGTCGCTGATGATGATGGTTTCGCCGCGCCGTGGCAGTCGGCCGAACTGTTTCATGACGAGACCCGCAACCGTGTCGAACTCCTCTTCCGAGAGGCTCGTACCGAAATATTCGTTGAAGTCGGCGATCGGTGTGCCACCACGGACGACGAACTGCCGCTCGGACTCCTTGCGGATATTTTGATCGTCTTCGACGTCGAACTCGTCGTCGATGTCGCCGACGATCTCTTCGAGGGCATCTTCGATGGTCACGAGGCCTGAAACACCGCCATATTCATCGACCACGATGGCCATGTGGTTTCGATTTCGCCGAAATTCTTTGAGAAGCACATTGACCCGCTTGGACTCGGGCACGACCACCGCGGGCCGCATGCATTCTCGGATGTCGAACTCTTTGTCTCGATCCGTCGCCGAAAGGCGAAGGACGTCCTTGGCGAGCAAAATGCCGACGATGGCGTCCCGATCGTCATCGATTGCAGGAAACCGGGAGTGCCCCGACTCGACGATGACCGGCAGGAGCTTATCGGGCGAGTCGTCGCGGTGCACGGCGACCATCTGCGCGCGAGGCACCATGATGTCGCGCACCTGCAAATCGGAGACTGCGAGCACGCCTTCGAGCATCTGCAGGGCATCGGCATCGATCAAGCCGCGCGAGAGCGCCTGCCGCATGAGTTGCACGAGATCATCGCGATCTTCGGCCTCGCCCGACAAGGCGCGGCCCAGCTTGCGCATCCAGCTCATCGAACTGTAACGCGGATGGGTCATCAGGACTCCGAAAGGGAAGAGGAAATACGGTAAGGATCGGGGATGCCGAACTCGGCGAGCACGCGACGCTCGCGACGCTCCATGCGCTCGCCCTCGCGCTCATTCTCATGGTCGTGCCCCAACAAGTGCAGCACGCCGTGGACCACGAGATGCGCCCAATGATGATCGAGGCGTTTTTCTTGCTGGCGAGCCTCGCGCAAGACGATCGGCGCACAGACGACGATGTCGCCGAGCGCCCGATGGGCTCGTCCGCCCCGCGTGCCCGATGGCGCCGGAAAAGACAAAACATTGGTCGGGTAATCGCGTCCCCGCCACAATAAATTGAGTCGTCGACCCTCGGCGGCGCCCACGATACGCAGGGCGATTTCGGCGTTACGCCCTTTTGCGCCAGCGGCTGCACGCGCCCAACGCGTGATACGGATGTTGGACGGCACTCCGCGACGAACGTTGCTGCGAACCTCCACCATCAGCTCGGGGCTCGCTCGTTTCATGAGCCGTCTCCCTCGCGGGCTTCGTAGGCCTGCACGATCCGCTGGACGAGCGGATGCCGCACGACGTCGCGGGCTTCGAAAAACTGGAAGCCGACGCCCTGCACGGAGCGCAGCACCTCGATCACATGACGCAGACCCGACAGTTTGCCCGCCGGAAGATCGGTCTGCGTCACGTCACCCGTGACCACGGCCCGAGAGCCGAAGCCGATACGCGTGAGAAACATCTTCATCTGCTCGACGGTCGTGTTCTGCGCCTCATCGAGGATGATGAACGAGTCGTTGAGCGAGCGGCCGCGCATGAACGCAAGCGGCGCTACTTCGATGACGTTGCGCTCGATGAGCTTGGCAACTCGATCGAAACCCATCATTTCGTAGAGGGCGTCGTACATCGGTCGAAGATAAGGATCGACCTTTTGTGTGAGATCGCCCGGCAAGAAACCGAGACGCTCGCCCGCCTCGACGGCCG
>VFQT010005164.1_pt1 | contig 10162 bp, 8 predicted proteins | sample 3512381 | NCBI WGS metagenome assembly VFQT01 (sample SAMN10412376, study PRJNA504923) | tailings metagenome | isolation source: Relicate 2 Philex TSF3 active mining site | place: Philippines: Tuba, Benguet | collected 2017-08-29 | reverse complement strand
GCACGCCACTGACCACGCAGCTGCAGAATTTTCAGCGTGATCGACGTCGACTGGCATTCGTCGTTGACGAGTACGGCGAGGTCATGGGCCTCGTCACGCTTGAGGATATCCTCGAAGAAATCGTCGGCGAGTTCACGCAGAACGCTGCCACGCTGTCGCATCGCGACATTCATCGTGATCGATCCGGTGCCTACATCATCAACGGCGGCACGACGATCCGGACGCTCAACCGCACGCTCGGCTGGCAACTGCCCACCGACGGACCGAAAACCTTGAACGGTCTTTTGATCGAGCGGCTAGAAACGATACCGACTTCCGGGACGTCACTGCGTATCGACAATCTCGAGATGGAAGTCTTGCAGGTGGCCGACAACGCAGTGCGCACCGTGAAGGTGCGCGTCACCAGTGAATCAGGCGCCGAAGGCGGCCGCGAGAGCCTCGGATAATCTCGAGACACTTTTGATCTGCAGTCCCTCGATGGGCTTGCGAGGGGCGTTGTCCGCAGCCACGATCGCAACGCGAAAACCCTGCTTGGCCGCTTCGCGCAAGCGCTCCTCGCCGTAGGCCACGGGACGCACTTCGCCGGTCAAACCAACCTCGCCAAATGCCACCAAGCTCGCAGAGAGCGGTTTGTCGCGCAAGCTCGATGCGAGGGTGAGCAAAACCGGCAGATCGCTCGCCGTCTCGTGCAGCGACAAGCCACCCACCACGTTGGCGAAGACGTCATGGTCCTGCAGCGACAATCCACCGTGTCGATTGAGCACCGCGAGCAACATCGCGAGGCGCGTGGAGTCGAGCCCTTGCGCAACTCGCCTCGGATTACCAAAGCGCATGGGATCGACGAGCCCCTGGATCTCCACCAACAACGGACGCCCGCCCTCTCGCGCCACCGTCACGAGACTACCCGGAGCGATCTCGCTAGGCCGCGCGAGGAAAATAGCCGACGGATTGGCGATTTCTTTGAGACCCGACTCCGTCATCGCGAAGAATGCCAACTCGTTGACGGCACCGAACCGATTCTTGGTGGCACGCACGATGCGATAACGCGAGCCTGCATCGCTTTCGAAGTACAGCACGGTATCCACCAAATGCTCGAGGACTTTGGGTCCCGCGATGGTGCCCTCACGCGTAACGTGACCGATGATGAGCACCGTCGTCGACGTGCTTTTCGCGTAACGCACCAAGGCGGCTGCACACTCGCGCAACTGCGAGACACCACCCGCGCTCGCCGCCACCTCAGGCAAATGCACCGTCTGGATCGAATCGACGATCAATAGCGCCGCTTTCGAATCGCGCGCTGCATCGAGGATCACATCGAGACTGGGTTCAGACATCAACTGCAGATTCGTGACATCGAGACCGAGACGGTCTGCGCGAGCGGCCACTTGAGATGCGGACTCTTCGCCCGTGGCATAGAGCACGCTGGCATCCGCGCAAATGCGCGCACCGACTTGCAGCAACAACGTCGACTTGCCGATGCCCGGATCGCCACCCAACAGCACCACGCTGCCAGGAACGAGACCACCGCCAACGACGCGATCGAGTTCGTTGGAGCCCGTTGCGCGCCGCTCTGCCAAGGTCGCGCTGTCGAGTTTGCCGAGCAGCGTCGTCTTACCCGTTGACGCTGCAGATCTTGCCGGCGACGCGCGACGCTCCTTGAGCGCCGCCTCCATGGTGTTCCACTCCTGACACTGACTGCATTGGCCTTGCCAGCGCGTGGCCTCGGCACCGCAGGATCGACAAACGAAAATCTCACGCACTTTACTCATGACGATCGGATGCTAGCACGGGCAAGTTGATGACCGTTTCCGTGGAGTAACGCCGTAATCCTGGTGGGAGGAACCGTCTATGCAACCGACCATCCAACTCGATGCGGCCGCCGTGAGCGACCGCGGTCTCAAGCGCAGTAGCAACGAAGATAGCGTGCTGTGTGACCCCCCGCGGGGTTTATTCGCCGTCGCGGACGGCATGGGCGGTCACGCCAGTGGCGAGGTGGCGAGTCGTCTCGCCATCGAAACCGTACAACGTGGGTGGCGCAGCGCCGTCCGAGGCCGTCCCGACCGAGAACAACATGATCACGACAGCCTGCTCCGCGATGTCGTTGCTGCCGCAAATCGCGCAGTGATGGAACGCTCGCGCAGTTGCGATTTATTCGCTGGCATGGGCACCACCCTGCTCGTTGCGGTGCTACACGGCATGACGCTGCACTATGCGCATGTCGGTGACTCGCGGCTGTACCGCTTGCGGAATCAACGTCTGTCACTACTGACACGCGATCACACCGTTGCACAATGGCGCTTGGAGCTTGGCCTTTGCACCGCGGCAGAGGCCAGAGTCTCCGCGGGCGCTCACCGACTCACCCGAGCTATCGGCATGGATCCCGACTGCGGTGTTGAAGTCGCCGCCTGTGCTTGCGAACCCGGTGACGGTTTTCTGCTGTGTAGCGACGGCTTAAATCACGAGTTGGAAGACGATGCGATCGAACGCGAATGGCGCAACGCCCTGCGGCGCGATGAGTCAGCCGACACTCTGTGCCGCATTCTGATCGACCACGCCAACCAAGCCGGCGGTCGCGACAACATTAGCGTGCTGGCACTACACCTGCGCGCGCAAGGTCAACCGACGACTCAATCCACATAGACGCGCGGCACCCGAGCCGTCACCCGACACAGCAACTCGTAACCGATCGTGCCCGCATGTTTTGCGATCTCGTCGACCGAGAGACCTAGTCCCCACAACACCACGCGATCACCGATGGCGACGTTCGGGACATCGGTCACGTCGACCGTGATCATATCCATAGACACTCGACCAACGAGTGGCGCACGCTGACCTGCCACCAACACTGGCGTTCCACTTGGGCAACTGCGTGGTACGCCATCCGCGTAACCCGCTGCGACAACCGCCAGTCGAGTCGGCCGTGCGGCGACCCAACTCGCACCATAGCCAACCGATTCGCCAACCTCGAGATCACGTAATGCGATGACCTCGCTCTCGAGCGTCATCACTGGCTCAAGACCCAGCTCCGAGGCCGTGCGTTCGCTCGTCGGCGACGAACCGTAGAGGGCAATACCCGCTCGCACCCAGTCACCTTGCGTATTGGACCCTTGCAAGATGCCAGCGGAGTTACCGACGCTGCGCAAACCCGCGATGCCTACTGAAGCGGCCGCAAAACCCGCAAGCTGACGAGTGGTCAGCGGATGTGCTGACTCATCTGCCGTTGCAAGATGCGTCATCACTCGGATTTCTTTGACGATGTCCAGACTTTGCAAACGCCTTGCCGCCGTCTGCGCCAGACCCTCCTCGAACCCCAGTCGATTCATGCCGGTGTTGATCTTCAGCCAAATGACGATGGATTCAATCGCAGCGGCCGTCGCGTACGACTCCAACCAATCGATCTGATGTGACGAGTGCACCACGAGATCGAATCGATGCTCTAGCGCCAGCGACAACTCGTCGGGCGAGAACACCCCTTCCATCAAGACGATGGGCGCCATGATGCCGGCTGCACGAAGCTCGAGACCCTCACCCAAACGCGCAACGCCGTAGGCGTCGGCCGGCAAGGTTCGCGCTGCTTCCACGGCACCATGTCCGTAGGCATTCGCCTTGATGACTGCGAGCATGCGCGAGGTTGGCGCAGTGCTCCGTAGCAGCGCGAGATTCCGCTGCCATGCACGGCGGGAGATAACGGCGCGGATTGGACCCTGCGCCAGCGAACTCAACGCAGTACGCCCTCGGCGTACGAATCCGGCGCGTAATTCACGAATCGCGAGTACTGACCTTGGAAGGTCAGTACGAAAGTGCCGGTCTCACCGTTACGGTGCTTGGCAAGATCGATCTCCGCCATGCCCTTCTTGGTGGTGTTCTTGTCGTAAACCTCTTCGCGATAGATCAGCAGGATCATGTCGGCGTCCTGTTCAATCGCTCCCGAATTATGGGTAACGAGCCCATCGGCCAACCAATTCGCGGGCCCGGGGACGGTCAGATCAAAGACCTCTTCCTCAACGTCCGAAGGCGCATCGATTCCAACGATGCGATCCCAGAACAGACTCGCGGAGACTTGCTCGCGCAAAGCATCCGAATCGAGCAGCGTTGCGTACTGCAATAGTGTTCGTCGCGACGGCGCAAAGCCAAAATGACTACTGCCACCGTATGCAGTGCCTCGCATGGCCGACATGGCGCGAGTCGTTATGCCCTGCTCGCTCATCTCACGTCGAACCTGTTGCATCACTTCAACCGGCAGCGTATCGACATTGGTATTGATGACGGCAGATCTCAGAATCTCACGCAATGCGGCAGCTGGCGCCTCGCGAGGCCCAAAGCCACCGATCATTTCCACGAAAGCCATCTGGTCCGCGGCTCCGCTCACATCCACGGTATGCACTGGACGTCCCTTTCCCTGCGTCACCGCGCGCAGGCGCGCCACAATGCCAAAGCGCAACAGCAGCGCTGCGACATCGAGAGCCAGTTGATGACTCGCCGTACTGAAATAAACCCGCGCCGAACCACGCGTGCCGGGCTTACGCAAACTAATTGAACCATCGGTCGCCCACAGGTGACGCAACAGCAAGGCGAGCTTCGAACTGGATAAACGGAAGATACTTCGCGGTAGGCGCTTCTCGTGCGAGCGCTGCCCGAAAATCCCGTGCGAACGCAGCCAAGCACCCACTCCAGCAGGATGCCAACGATTGCCGTTACCGGAGATCACCAGTTGATGCCAGTTACCGCGACCCGCATGGCGCGTAACCCGACAACCGAATTTCTCAGCCGCCTCAGTCACGACGCGACTGTTTGCTTCGGACGCGGTCGTATATCGCAGCGGTTGACCAGACAGGTAACTGCCATCCCCGACCAAATGCCCCAAGAGCTCAAGTTCGTGGTCCGCCCAAGACGCGTCACCATCCGTCGACTCGACATCCGGGATCCAATTGGCGAGCGCCACACGATCGCCGAGATTTAACTCGTCGAGGGTCTTCCAACCGGAGCCCGCCAACACGCGATGCTCTCCCGTCGCACGCAGCGTACGCCCGCTCGCAAGACGCAGGGTTCGAATCTTTCGCATCCCCACCGACCAAACCAGATCTGACTTGGCCTTGATGAGTCTGTGATGTTCATCGAGCGCCCAAACCTCAGGCTGCTGACCCACCAACTCGCGAATGGGAATACGTGAGCCGTCGGTAAGACAAACCAAAGTGTCGCCGGTAACGCATTCACGCAAGTCCGACATCACCGGCTTCTTGTCGACACGCTGTTCGACACCGCGATTGAGCTGCGAGAGCGCAATGACCGGCACGTGCAATTCTTTGGCGAGCGCCTTCAAGCCGCGTGATATCTCGGCAATTTCGGTGGCGCGATTCTCTTGATTGCCGGGTACCTGCATCAGCTGCAGGTAGTCGACTACGACGAGATTCAAGCCATGTTCTCGGTGCACACGACGAGCGCGCGCACGCAGTTCGGTCGGCGTCAGGCCGGGCGTTTCGTCGATAAAGATACGCGCCTCGGAGAGCTGCCCAGCCGCCCCGGTTATACGCGGCCAATCGTCGTCGGAGATTTGTCCGCTACGGATGTGCTGCAAGCTCACTCGACCCACCGACGAGAGCATGCGCGTGAGCAACTGCTCAGACGGCATTTCCATCGAGAAGATCGCGACCGAGGCCTTCACGCCTTCTTTGAGCGCTGCATACTCAGCCATGTTGACCGCAAAGGTGGTCTTACCCATCGAGGGACGACCCGCAACGACCACGAGATCGCCACCACGCAAACCACCGGTCTTGCGATCGAACTCATCGAAGCCCGTCGGCAGACCGCGCATGCCATCGGGGTTGTTGTGCCACTCGTCGATCTGATCGATCAACGCTGGCATCAAAGATTGCACGGCGACCGCACCGTCACGCTGTCCGCGCACGCCTTGCTCGGCAATCGCGAACACGCGGCTCTCGGCCGTCTCAACCAACTCGCGCGCGGTCTCACCTTCGTTGTTGAAGACCGAAGCGGCAATATCGGTGCCAGCTTTCAATAGCTGCCGCAACAAGGAACGCTCGCGCACGATCTCGGCGTAGGCGCGTACGTTGGCGGCGGTTGGTGTATCACGTGCCAAGGCGCCGAGATAGGCAAGCCCGCCCGCATCGGCTAATTGGCCGCTGCGTTCGAGTTGCTCACTGACGGTAACCGCGTCGGAAGGCTGACCGAGGGCGGCTAACTTACCGATGGCATCGAAGATGATGCGGTGATCGGGACGGTAAAAATCTTCGGACCGCAGAACGTCGGCGACGTTATCCCAAGATTGCGAGTCGAGGAGCAGGCCGCCCAAAACGGCCTGCTCCGCCTCGATCGAATGCGGCGGTGTTCGCACGTCTCCGCCGCGTGCGCTCATCTGCGCGATTACTCTTCGGCGTTAACGATCAGTTGCAATTGCACATCGACATCCGTGTGCAGGTGCAACGAGATCGCATGCTCGCCAACCATGCGGATAGGGCCGTTCGGCATACGCACTTCAGAGCGCGCCACCTTGTGACCCTGTGCAGTGCAGGCATCGGCGATATCGGTGGTGCCGATCGAGCCGAAGAGCTTGCCTTCGTTGCCGGCCTTGGCCGTGATCTGCAACTTGAACTCCTTCATCGCCTCGGCACGACGAGTCGCATCGGCGAGTTCGTCGTGAGCGATCTTCTCGAGTTCTGCGCGACGCGCTTCGAACTTGGCGACGTTCGCCGGCGTGGCGAGTGTGGCCTTGCCCGAGGGCAACAGGAAGTTGCGGCCGTAGCCGGACTTCACATTGACGCGATCACCGATGTTGCCGAGATTGGCAACCTTCGTAAGAAGAATGACATCCATGGTGATTCCTCCGCCCGATCAATGCTGGTCGGTGTACGGCAGCAACGCGAGATAGCGTGCGCGACGTACAGCCGTAGCCAGTTGGCGCTGATAGAAAGAACGGGTTCCCGTGATGCGGCTCGGAACGATCTTGCCGGTCTCGGTGATGTAACCCTTGAGCGTCGCGAGATCCTTGTAGTCGATCTGCTTCACGCCTTCGGCGGTGAAACGACAAAACTTCTTGCGACGGGTGAAACGGCTGTTGCCGCCTTGCTGTTTGCCAAAGCTCATATTACTTACTCCGCGAGGCCTTCTTCATCGCCCAGGTCGTCACGACGGACGCGGCGCGGACGATCAACGCCCTCACCTGCTTCCTCTTCTTCACCGCGCGCCATCGGCGACGGCTCGACCACAGGACCATCCATCTTGACGACGAGGTGACGCAACACGGCGTCGCTGAAACGGAAGGAACCGGTGAGCTCGGCCAGCGTCTTCTGGTCGGTCTCGATGTTCATCAGGATGTAGTGAGCCTTGTGAACCTTCGAGATCGGGAAAGCCAATTGGCGACGGCCCCAATCCTCGACGCGGTGAATCTGGCCACCGCCTTGCGTGATCATGCCTTTGTAACGCTCGAGCATGGCAGGAACCTGCTCGCTCTGGTCGGGATGGACCAGAAACACAACTTCATAGTGCCTCATGTGATCTCCTTGTGAGTATGAGCCCCCCGGCGAGGCGCTGCCGGTGGAGCAAGGGGCGCGAACTATAGCGGACCGCCCGATCGGCAGCAACCGCTAAAGCCCGCCCGGAGGCGCGGCGGCTAATGCGGAAATCCGGCAATAAAACCCTGACAGATCAGAGCTTTACGGACTGTCGCTGACGCACGGTTTCGTACAACAACATGCCAGTGGCAACCGACACGTTCAGGCTCTCGACCGCCCCTAGCGACGGCAAGCGCACGAGAAAATCGCAGTGCTGTCGGGTGTTCTGCCGCAGCCCGCTGCCCTCGGCACCCATGACGAGCGCGATCGGCCCCGTCAGATCCACTTGATCAGCGCGCTTCTCGCCCTCCGCTTCGGCGCCCACGACCCACAGCCCTTGAGACTTCAAATCTCGCAGGCAACGGGCCAGATTCGTGACCGCCACCACCGGCGTCGTCTCGGCGGCACCCGCTGCCACTTTTCGAACAGTCGCATTCATCTGCACGGCGCGATCCTTGGGGATCACCACCGCGATCGCGCCGCAGGCATCGGCCGTGCGCAAACAGGCGCCGAGGTTATGCGGGTCTTGCACGCCATCAAGCGCCAACACGAGCGGCGCGCCGCGTGCTGCATCCCACTCGGACAAGACCGAGGTCAGTCGATCCTCGTTCCAGGGTGCCATCGGCCTGACTTCAGCGACGACGCCTTGATGCACTGCGGCACCGGCCATGCGCTCGAGGCTAGTGGCATCGACGCGATCGATTGCCACCCCACTCGCCTCTGCCGCGCGCAACAAAGCGGCGACTCGTGCGTCGTCGCGACCGCGCGCGACATGAACCCGTTGTACGCGTTCGGCGTGGCGTTCGAGCAAAGCCTGTACTGCGTGAATGCCATGCACTGTCTCTAGCTGACTCATGACCGCTTTCTGCTCCGCGCTTTACCTGACCGCCGGTCAGTGGACGTGCGCCGATCCGAGCCGCCTCGACGCGACGAATGGCGCTTGGTCTTGGGTTTGGCTGTAATCGCCTCCGCTGCCGAATCGAGTTCGAGATCGACTAGGCCTTCGACCGGATTGGCATTGGTGACGATCACTCGCACCGCAGCGCCGATACGCAATTCGAGATCGCGCTGCTTCGCGTACCACGCCTGACCATCCGCACTCATCTCGTAGTCGTCATCACGCAAGGTATCGAGGCGCAGTAATCCGTCTATGCCAATACCGCGCAATTGAATGAAGCAACCGTACTCGACCACGGTCGTGATCAAACCGTCGAACGTTTGACCAAGCCGCTCACGCAAGTAACTGCACTTCAAAAAGTTGTCGACGTAACGATCCGATTCGTCGGCCCGCTTCTCGAGCCTTGACAGATCCTGCCCTAACGGCGCGAGTTGCTCGGCACCGTAGCGAACGCCGGACAAATCCCTCGAATCGACAATAGCCTTGATAGCCCGATGCACGACGAGATCCGGATAACGACGAATTGGCGAGGTGAAATGCGCATACTCGGTCAGCGCCAAGCCAAAGTGACCAATGTTCACCGGTTGGTACAACGCCTGCGGCATCGAACGCACGACCAGCGACTCGATGAAAGGCAGATCGATACTGTGCGCGGCGCGCTCGGTGATCTTGCGCAAATCGCGGGGCTCGACTTCTTCGGGCAACGTAGCGTCGACACCGATGGCCGCCAACTGCGTGAGCAGTTGGTCGAGCTTTTTCTCATCGGGTACTGCGTGCACACGGTAGAGACCACCAGCCCGCGCCGCCTTCAACTGACGGGCTGCCGCCACGTTAGCGAGGATCATGCACTCCTCGATGAGCTTGTGCGCATCATTACGAGCGTAGAGCGACATGCCACGCACGCGCCCTGCCTCATCGAAATCATAGATCGGCTCGGTGCTCTCGAAATCGAGCGCACCGCGACGATGCCGAGCCTTGAGCAAGACGCGATACAAATCGACCAACGGCTCGAGAGCAGGCAACAAGGCGCCGATGCGATTGCGCGCGGCGGGCTTACCCTCGAACAGCGCTTCGAAGGCGAGCGTATAGGTCAGCCGCAGATGACTGCGCATGACAGCGGGATAAAATTTGAACTCGAGCAGGCCGCCGCTTTTGCCGACGATCATGTCGGCAACGAGACAGAGTCGATCGACCTCAGGCTCGAGCGAGCACAGATGATTCGACAAGGCCGTCGGCAACATCGGCAGCACGCGCCCCGGGAAATACACCGAGGTGCCGCGCTCGCGCGCATCGGTATCGAGACCGGTTCCGACTCGGACGTAGTGACTCACATCGGCAATCGCTACGACGAGACGAAAACCCTTCGGGTGCTTCTCGGCGTAGACCGCATCATCGAAATCACGCGCGTCTTCACCATCGATCGTCACGAGTGGCATCGCGCGCAAGTCGATACGACCGCGCGCCTCGATCGGATCGATCCGCTCCCCAAAATTCTCTGCTTCGCGCAGCGCCGCCGCACCGAACTCGACCGGCAGCGAATAGCGGGCGATCGCGGTCTCGGTTGCCATCTCGAGCGGACGCTCGGGATCTAGCAACTTGACGACCTCAGCCATCGCGGTCCGATGCGCATCGGGATAGCGGGTGATGCGGGCGATCACCCAGTCATCGCGACGAGCACCGCCCAAACGATCGGCGG
>VFQT010005163.1_pt1 | contig 10163 bp, 11 predicted proteins | sample 3512381 | NCBI WGS metagenome assembly VFQT01 (sample SAMN10412376, study PRJNA504923) | tailings metagenome | isolation source: Relicate 2 Philex TSF3 active mining site | place: Philippines: Tuba, Benguet | collected 2017-08-29 | reverse complement strand
CCGCCTTCTGAGCCAGTAGCCACAAGGGAGGGTGGGAAATCTCCCAGCTCCACCATTTGCTCACTGGCACATCGTCTCGTCTGTCGTCGTTCGCCGCTGTGAGTCGATCATCAGACCCGACGAGACACCGACCGTCGCGCGGCGAACACTGCGACGAGCGTCGCGCCGACCTGGAATGGGAGCAGGAGCCATTTCACAGTCGACGGTCGTGTCGTCATGATGTTCTCCGCACTGCCGTTCAGGACCACGAGCAACACGAAGAACAAGGCGACGCCGTGAAACACGATGGCCCGCTGAGCCCTGTCGACCGAGCCCTTGTGCCCGGCAACGACCGCAAGAACCAATCCGACCAACGGGATCGCAAGCAAGACGACGGTGGCTGGCAATTCCCTGACGACAGTTCCCCAACCCCTGACACGTTCTTCGTCGCTCAACGTCGGACTCGTATCGACCACCACCGCCCACACTGTCAAGAAGACCAGGCCTGGTGGCAGCGCCGCCAACAGGATTAACGACAACCGCGCCAGCACTTTGCCACCATCGGAGGAGACACTCATGCTCCAACCGTAACGACCGCTGAGGTCAGGTGAACTCTGGGAATGTCCCTCATCGCAGGAGCTGTGTTCCCCTCTCGCTCGTTCGACACGCTTCGTCACATCGAAGAGCGATTGACGACGAACGGCAGCTCGATCTCTGCGAGGTTCGTCGCAGGCTCGTACGTTCCTCGCACGAAGTAGACGATCTTGTAGTCGCCGTTCGGCAATTCCGGCGTCGGTGGAGCGTTCCTGAAGAACTCTTCCGGCAGCTCTGTCGGGCCGGTGTCGAACGACCATTCGTAATGGCTGTTGGTGACGTCGTAGACGCCGATCCAGTACCCCGCCGCATCTGATGCAACGGTGTCGGCCGACCACCCGAACTGGAACTTCACCGTGCCGTCGGACGGGTTTCCGACCAGCCGGACGTATGCACCGTCATCTTGCGCGACGACCGGCCGTGCTGCACTCGTGATCGTCGGACTCAGCGTCACGCTCGCCGCCGCAACCGCCGCAGCCGCTGCTGTGATCACCGCGGATCGTGTGATTCTTCTCATGTCATGGTCTCCTTCATGATCGGGCGACGAAGATCGCCCGGAAGTGAAGGATCGCCCGGTGCATCTGCGAGACACACGCACAAGGCTCCCGCGGAACCGTGACAGACGAACCGATCGTCGGTCACCTCCGGCACACCACTTCTGTACGGTGACGGCATGAACGTCATCAAGAGTGTGTTCCAGGGCGACAACCGAGAAGGCGATTTTTCCTGGATGATCCGTCAACCCCACCACGAGCGAACGCTGTTCATCTTCAACGACAACGAAGAAGAGTTCTACGCACACTTCCGGGGCGGACCACACACTTGTTCAGCGGGTGGCGGCAACGCTGTCATTCGCCCGTACCAGTGCGACCCGCACCGGCGCGCAGCCGGCATGCCGACCGGCACCTACAAGGCCGGGCCCCACCACATGGGGTATTCGTCGCTCGACGACCAGGTGCGACGTGCGATCGCCGACTCGATCGCCCAGATCGAGTCGCTGCTCGCGACTGACCGTTTCGACTCACTGGCTTTCAGCTGGAGCGACGAGACCAAGCTCGGCGGCAAGATCTTCGCGACTGCACAGGTCGTTCGCGACCACATCGTCGATGAGATCCTCCGCGTGACCGGGTCATCCTGAGCCCTCACGACGGCCGAGTGTGACGAAAAATGCCGTCCTACCAGTCGGTAGGGAGGTGTTTTTTCGCCTACGGTGAGGGCATGAGCACGGACGAGATCCTCTCCCCCCGCCCGCGAGGCGAGTCGCTGAACACCGTTCGCGAGGCGATTCCCGATTCTTGCTACGAGCGCCCGACTGCCCCGGCCGTGCGCGCCTTGGTGCGCGCGTGGGTGGTGTACGCCGTCACGATCGCTGCACTGGCCGCAGTGAGCACGTGGTGGGCAGTTGCACTGTTGTGGATCGCGGCCGGCTTCGCCGTCGCTGGTCTCTTCGTGCTCGGCCATGACGCGTCGCACGGGGCGCTCACCGCATCTCCGCGGGCGAACCGCCTCCTCGCCCGCGTGTGCATGATTCCGAGCATCCATGTCGAGGCGGCCTGGGACCTCGGACACAACCGCATCCACCACGGGTACACCACGCGCCAAGGGTTCGACTTCGTGTGGCACCCCGCAACGACCGACGACTACCGCTCGCTCTCACGACTCGGTCGCCTCCAGCACCGCATCGAGTGGTCGTGGTTCGGGTCTGGCATCTACTACCTGCGCACCGTGTGGTGGCAGAAGATGTGGCGCTTCAACCCCGACAACAAACACCGTGCACAGATCATCCGCGACAAGTTCGTACTCGGTGGAGTCATCGTCGCGGCCGTGGCGGCACTGGCCATCGTCGGAGCATTCCAAGGCGGCGTCGTGGGCGCCGTGTGGCTTCCCGTGAAGCTCGTCGTCGTGCCGTTCCTCGTGTTCATCCACACGATCGGCTGGACCGTGTACGTGCACCACGTCGACCCGTCGATCAGGTGGTGGCCACGACGCGAGTGGAGCCAGTTCAAGGGACAGATGGAGTCGACCACCGTGCTCGAGATGCCGCGACTCGTCAACTGGCTGTGGTTCCACAACATCTTCGTGCACGTACCGCACCACGTCGACGTGCGCATCCCGTTCCACCAGTTGCCGGCCGCGACCGATGCCATCGAGGCGGCGTTCCCCGACACCGTGCGCCGCTCACGTATGTCGATCCGTGCGTACTTCCGTGCAGCGAAGGCCTGCAAGCTGTACGACTTCGAACAGGGAACCTGGCTGCCGTACTCGGCGGCTCGCTGACCACCAGCGACGAGTGCCTCAGGGCGATTCGGCCCGTTCCACCCATTCGTCGATCGTGCCGTTATCGACGGCCTCGATCGCTTCGTCGACGTCGTCCGGAGTCACCAGCCCTTCGGCGAGTGCAGCGTCGATGTCGCCGATCTCGAGAATCGTCGCGGCGAGAAGCACCCTCTCCGGGTCGACGACGACGTCAGACGGCGCGGTCGTCGTGTCTGATGATGCAGGAACCGTCGTAGTCGTGGTGTTTCCTGCGTCGTCGTTCCCACACGCGGCGAGAGTGAGTACACAGACCGCCGCCACCGCGATCTTCATGGCGTGTCGCCTCATGGCTGACCCTTTCGTTCCTGGACAGTCGACGACGAGGCGACCGACGACATCGTCGTGGATCCCGTCGTCGATTGAGTCGTCTTCTGGGCGTGTTCCTCGAGCCGCGCGCGCAGTTGCTCCATCTCTTTCGTCTGCACGCCGGCACCGTTCAGTGTCGCGGCATCGCCGTTCTGCAACATGGTCTCCAGCCGCAGTTGTGCCCGTTCACGTTCCCGTCCGAGTTCGGCAATCGTGTCGGGATCACCATTCGCAGCCGCCAATCGATTCTGGAACTCGGCCTCAACCTGCTCGGCGTGACGGTACTGCATCTCGAGCCTGTTCTGCTCGAGACACGTCTCGGTCGGCCCCTCGAGACATGTGCGGACTCGTTCACGCAGTTGTTCCATCGCTCGACGCCACTCAGGAGCGATGATCCCCCACCGGTCGATCTGGTCCCGCAGACGATCACGGAGACGTTCACGGATCATGTCGCGGTCACGTTCCGTCGATGGTGTCGCCGAGTCGTCGGTGCCGTACCCGAGGCCGTCGATGACGGCTTCGTCGACAACCCCGAGCCTCAGAGCCCATTGCAATTCTTCACGCAAACGGCTTCGCAGGGTCGACCCCACCTCGTCGACACCCAGCGTCGCCATTGCATCGTCGACGACAGCCCCGAGCACATCGTCATCGACGTCTGCCGCGACCGGGTTCGCCAGCGCGACCAGCGCGAGACCGCCGATCGCCGTCACGAGCCACCGTGGGGTGCGCACTTTTCGATGATTCCTCAACGAGACCATGGTGTTCTTCCTCCTGTCGTTCCGATTCGTGCGCGCGTTGCGTTGAGCCATCCCTCGCCGGTCAACGAGCGCCACCCGCCGTGAACGGTGTCGTCGTGGCCATCGTCACCAGTGGCGGCGACCGAGACATGTCCACTGTCGTGACCCCCGCTGTGGTCGTCACCGTGATCGTCACCAGTGACCGCCCGCGCGCGTACACGCACGCGCCCCTCGGGCGAGACATCGACGCGCACGTACTGCGTCGATCCGTCAGCGAAAGTCGCCTCCCCGAGGACGTGGACGACGTCAGCGTGGCTCTCCTCGCCACGACCCTCGCCCCCCACCCAAAGACGGCACCACGAGGTGACCGTCAGCCGCGCGGGACCGCGATGCAGGATCAACTGTCCGTTGACCGAACCGTCCGGAGACGTTGTGACACCGAGGATCATCTTCGTGGACTCGTGCGATCTCGCCCCCACGACCAGCGCATCGACTCGCCGCCCGCCGAGGCTCTCGCCCCTGCACGGACCAGCTGGTGCGGCGTGGGCGCCGGTGCCCGCCGCGACGATCGACGTCGCGACGAGCACCGGAACAATTGCCCTACGCATCATCGGCGCGGACCACCGGAGCCTGAACCGCCACCAGAGCCACCACTGTGGCCGCCACCGGAGCCTCCGCCCGATCCGCCACTGCCCGACCCTGCGCCCTCACCGCCGCGACGACCAGCAGATGGCGACAGAACGATGTCGACCGAACTCGACCGTGCAGTGAACGTGGCTTTCGCATCATCGCCTTCACCGAGCCCTGTCACCGTGGTGGCGTTCGTGGTGAAAGTGATGCGGTATGCACCCGGCAGCGCACGCGCCGTCTTGCCCTTCGTACCCCAGTTGAAGCCGTAGACGATCGCGCCCACCGAGTTGACTTCTGCTGACATCGGTCCGTCGTAGATCACGCCACCAGGGCCGTCTGTCCGCTCGATACGCAGACGCGCACCCGAATCGAACACCCGAACCGTCTCGAACGAGGTCGGCGCACCCTTGGTGCCGTATGTGGCGAGTCGGTCTTCCACGTCAGGCGTCAACTTCTCGACCACGTACCCGGTCATCGGCGATGCGGGAGTGTTCTCGAGTGCCACTTCGACGCGCACCGGCTGCTTGGCCGACAGCACCGGCCGCGAGATGAGGTTGTCACCCCAGTTCACCACGACATCCCCTCGAGCAGCCACGGCACACTGCGCCTGCCATGTCGCTTCGGTCTTCTGCAACCAGTAGTCAGGGTACATCGCAGACTTGGCGCCGGTCGGCGCAATGTTCCCGCCACATGCACCGCCGCGCAACGCCGGCAGATCACCAGCCGATGCTGACGGAACAACGATCAGCGGCATCGACAAGTTGTTGCCGAGGGCGTCCTCCTCCGCCGACACCATCGGCGCCTGCGCCGCGACAGCAATCACCGCCACCGCCAGTGCCGTGTGGCGAGTTGCTCTCACCCACACCATGGACTTCCGTTTTTCTCTCATCTCGTCACCTTCCCTTGTCGAGGGCGGCAGGTGGCCACCCACCGACAAGGGTCGGGGCTCTCCGACGCAACTGCACGCAGAACCTGTCCCTTGCGCGAACACGAATGTCAGTTGCGCGAGTCGGTCACCGCGAACGCGGGCCGAGACGAGTGACGGTCGGAGCCGTCACGTCGCCGCTCACGAGCCACATCGTCACATCGTTGGCTCCTGGCTCGATGAAACGCGACAGCAGCGACACCGAATACAGCGTCGATCTCCACGCACCGAGACCTGCCGACTCGCGCACGACGCCAACGAATCGGTCGTTCACTGCGATCAAGATCTCTTCGTCGTCAGCGAGTTCGCGACGTGCCGTGATGATGCCCGTGGCCCGGGTCGGCACACTGCCGAATCGGCCGGCGGTGACGCGACCGAATGCGTCGATGTTGGTGAGTGTCCATTTGACGGCGTTCTCCGTCGGCGCGTCCAACGGAACCACCGTGCCGACGAGCGAACCGTAGGGCCCGGTGCGTGCGATGTCGTCGGCGTCACCGTCGGCATCGACCCATCGGTCGTAGAAGGCCACTCGCTCGCGCAGCGCGTCTACACCGAACGACCGCTCGATCGACCCCTCGATCCACGTCACGGTCCGCGTCGTCCGCTCGGGACAGCCACGAGCGAGGTCGACCCCGTCGAGCGGCCAGTCAGGGTCGACACTGAGAGCGCCGGCGATCGTGGGCACGATGTCGAGCACGGTCACCGGGCAGTTGTCGACGGCGCCGGCCACCTGACCCGGGAACTTCACGAACAACGGCACCCGGTAGATGTCATCGATGGCGGCAACATTCTCGGGGTCGATCGTGTCGCGCGTCGACGCACCGGGAACCAACGTGATGCCGTGGTCGGCTGTCACTACCAACAACGTCTTGTCCCAGCGTGGCGAGGCTCTCAGTCCGTCGACGAGCGACGAGATCTGCGCATCGACTGCGACGTACTGGTTGAGGAGCGACTGGTACATGTCGCGCCGCTTGTCCTCGAGCGTTCCCGGTCGGTAGTCGCTGGCCGCCTTGGTCGACATGCGTTGGTCGGGGGCGAGAAGCCACGGACGATGCGGCAGCAGGAGGTGGGCGAACCTGAACGCGGGGCCTGTCGACGATGACTGCCGCTCGACCAGCGCATCGAGATGTGCGAGCCGACCCCGGTGCCCGACGATTTCGGAATTCCCTTCGGTGGTCGGCTCGTCTCCTGTCGCGGTCTCCTCAGACTCGGCCGCACCACCGAAACCGCCCCACCCTTCGTCGATTGCCGGGAGCCGTTCGCGAAGCCTTTCGGGCAGCGCCGTGTGTCCGGCGACGACGAGTGCATCGCGCACGAACGAAGAGAACGTCGCGCGGGGGATCGGATCTGGTGCCTCGTTCTCACACCATCCACCCGTGCAGAGTCGGGTCGCTTCTTCGACGACGTCGAGCTTCATCGAGTCGCGCACCAAAGCGACGATGTTCTGCGGGTGATCCGACAGCACCGGCTGCAGTGAATAGTCCGGGCGACGACCGGTGAGCATCGACGGAACCGCCACGGACGTGCGCTGTGACACCGACACTGCGTCGCGGTACCACGTCGACACCGACGCCAACTTCTCGAAACCGGGGAAACGGCGGCCGTTGATCGCACCGTCGGTTCCCACGAGCGGAAAGAGCGGTGCCTCGTCGAGCTGGATCCAGACCACGTCGATGTCACCCGACTCAGCGGCGGCGACTCCACCGGGTCCACCAGGCACGATGACAGGCCATGCCGCCACCACGAAGACCGACAGAACGACTGGCGCGAGACCGGACATCCAGCGAACCCAGGTGCGGAGTGCCGAACGGCGCGCATACAGCACCGTGACGAGAGCCGCGATCGATGCAGTGAACGATGCGTCGACGAACCACGGACCGAACGACACCGACCGCGCCACCACCGACACTGCAGCCCACGCACCAACGAAGACGAATGCGCAGTGGACGACCTCTCCCACACGTGGCACGAGCCGCGTCACTGCGATGTCGACCGCCGACACGACGGCTGCCGGTACGACCAGCACGGCCAGGGCGAACGCGACCACAACGAGTCCGTCGACACGCGCAGTGGTGAACACCGCGAGGTTGTCACCGTAGAGACCGAGAAGCGGTTGTGCGAGCGCGACGGTCCACAGAGTCACGTGCACAGAGGCACGTCGCCACACTTCCCCTGCCCCCATTACGGGCAGACGCTAGACCGAATCGGCGACCGCCGGTCACGGCCAGCGACGGCCTCGGGGGTGGGCGTCAGCTCCTGATGACTCCGTCGGCAACCGCGGCTGCGGCAACCGCCGGGGCGACCCGGTCGACGACCGATCGGTCGAACACCGACGGCACCACGAAACTCGGCGAGAGCACGTCGTCACTCACCGACTCTGCGATGGCAACGGCGGCCGCGAGCTTCATTCCCTCGGTGATGTCGCGCGCGTTCGCGTCGAGTGCGCCGCGGAAGATGCCCGGGAAGGCGAGCACGTTGTTGATCTGGTTCGGGTAGTCGCTGCGACCGGTGGCCATCACGGCGGCGAGTCCGTCGGTCTGCTCGGGGCGTATCTCGGGGTTCGGGTTGGCCATGGCGAACACGATCGGGTCGGCCGCCATCGAGCGCACCTCGGCAGCGGTGATGAGATCAGGTCCGCTCACTCCGATGAACACGTCGGCTCCGCGCATCACGTCGGCGATGGTCCCCATCTTTCGCGAGGGGTTGGTGTTGGCGGCGAACCACTCCTTGGCCGAGTTCAGTTCGCCACGTCCGGTGTAGATGGCGCCGACACGGTCACAGCCCACGACCTCGCCGACCCCGGCGTTGAGCAGGATCTTGCCGATGGCGACACCGGCAGCACCGATACCGGCAATGACGACCGAGAGGTCCTCCATCTTCTTGCCCGTGATCTTCAGCGAGTTCCAGAGTGCCGCGAGCGTCACGACGGCGGTGCCGTGCTGGTCGTCGTGGAACACCGGTATGTCGAGACTTGCACGCAGGCGCTCCTCGATCTCGAAACACTCCGGCGCGGCGATGTCTTCCAGGTTGATGCCGCCGAACGTGGGCGCGATGCGCTGCACGAAATCGACGACCTCGTCGACGGTGCGGGCGTTGATGCACACCGGGAACCCGTCGACACCGCCGAACTCCTTGAAGAGCAGCGCCTTGCCCTCCATCACCGGCATCGCCGCTTCGGGGCCGATGTCGCCGAGGCCGAGCACCGCAGTTCCGTTCGACACGATCGCCACGGTGTTCTTCCGGATCGTGTACTGATGAGAGAGAGACGGATCGTTCTCGATCGCAGTGCAGACCCGCGCGACACCGGGCGTGTAGGCCATCGACAGGTCGTCGCGGTCGTTGACCGGTGCCGTCGACAACACGTGGATCTTGCCCGACTCGTGCATGCGGAAGGTGCGATCCCACCAGTCGACCAGAGTGACACCGTCGAGTGACCGCACGGCCTCGACGACTTTTTGCTGGTGCTCCTCGTCACGACAGTGCACGATGAGACTGCGACGAAGGACCGGGCCGCGAACGTCGAAGCCGTCGAGTGCACCGATGTTGCCGCCGGCCTCACCGATGGCAGTACACAGACGCCCGAGAGTGCCGGGGACGTTGTCGAGTTGGCAGTCGAGAGCGATGGAAAAGGCGGCCGTCGGGAGTTTTGTCACAGGGGTCTCAGGCTAAGGCGCCAACCGGCGGCCGGAGGCTGTGGATATCTTTACACATTCGTACCTTGTACTGAGTCCAAACAATGGCTATGGTGTCGATCGTGATGACGACCCCCGAGGACCTCCTCCGATCGCACGGTGTCCACGTCACGGCGCAGCGTCTCGCCGTTCTCCGCGCCGTCGAGGCACATCCGCATTCCACTGCCGATGCCGTGCACGAGGTGGCCCGCACCGAGATCGGTGCCATCTCTCGCCAGTCGGTGTACGACACGTTGAACTCGTTCACCGAGATGGGGCTCGTGCGGCGCATCCAGCCGATCGGCTCCCCCGCTCTCTACGAATCACGCGTCGGCGACAACCACCACCACGTGATCTGTCGTGACTGCGGCCGCGTCGCCGACGTCGACTGCGCCGTCGGCCACACCCCTTGTCTCACCGCGAGCAACTCACACGGCTTCGCGATCGACGAAGCAGATGTCACCTACTGGGGCATCTGTCCGACCTGTCACTCCACCGCTTCGGCGACGGCGTGACTCGACCAACACCAACCAACAACCAACCCCCAACAACACAGGAGACACACAGATGAGCATGACGGAAGAGAACAAGTGCCCGGTGGCCCACACGGCCAACGTGCACGAGAACATGTCGGCGACCGCCTGGTGGCCGAACAACCTCAACCTCGACATCTTGCACCAGCACGATGCGAAGGTGAACCCGATGGACCCCGACTTCGACTACCGCGAGGCAGTCAAGAGCCTCGACGTGAAGGCACTGAAGAAGGACCTCACCGATCTCATGACCGACAGCCAGGAGTGGTGGCCCGCTGACTGGGGTCACTACGGCGGCCTCATGATCCGCATGGCATGGCACGCAGCCGGCACATACCGCATCGCCGACGGACGCGGCGGAGCCGGAACCGGAAACCACCGTTTCGCTCCGCTCAACTCGTGGCCCGACAACACCAACCTCGACAAGGCCCGTCGCCTGTTGTGGCCGATCAAGAAGAAGTACGGCAACAAG
>VFQT010005162.1_pt1 | contig 10164 bp, 5 predicted proteins | sample 3512381 | NCBI WGS metagenome assembly VFQT01 (sample SAMN10412376, study PRJNA504923) | tailings metagenome | isolation source: Relicate 2 Philex TSF3 active mining site | place: Philippines: Tuba, Benguet | collected 2017-08-29 | reverse complement strand
CGGCGCCCTCGGCGCGAAACCCGTGCGAAGCGCCAAGCACGAGCAGATCGGCTGTCGAGCGCGACCGCGACAGGATCGCAGGCCACACCAAACTCTCAGCGCTGCGGCCCGCGCTGAAGTACGACTCACCCGTGTCGTAGACCACCAAGTGCCCGCGAGTTTCGATCAGCGTGGCATGGGCATCGCCAGCATCGAGTATCGTGATGCGCGCGGCGCCCTCGGGAATCTCGCTCGCGGGCCAGACACCTACCACGCCGATGCTCACGATGATGACTCGCCACCACCTCGGCAACGGCGACAACATCGCCGTCGCCATCACGAGTAGCATCAAAAATTGCAGGTGGGTTGGCTGCCAATCGATCGCAGCCCACGGTTGATTGGCGATCCACAACATCGGCGGCCAAATGATTTCGTGCACTGTCTCAGCGAGACGCCAAAGCGGTGCGGCCAACGATGTCGACATCGCCTGCACCACCAGCCCGAGTAACACGAGTGGCACGAGCAAAAAAGAAAAGATCGGGATCGCAGCGAGATTCACGGGCACGGAGGCGACCGAGATACTCGCAAACAACCACGCTGTCAGCGGTATCAAAGCGATCGTCACTCGCCACTGCACTCGCCAGGCCGTCTGCAGCAGAGCGCGTAGTCCGTTCCAGCTGAACCCACCCGCCGCCGTCGCCTCATCGATCGAGAGCAGGATTGCCATGGCGATGAATGACAACCAGAAGCCTGCGGAATAACTGGCAAAAGGATCGATCAACAACACACACAGCAAAGCGGCGGCAAGGATCTCGTAACCGCGCTGCTCACGCGCGCAGAGCCGCAATGCCCACCAGACCGCAAGCATGACGACCGTACGCTGCGTCGGAATACCAAAGCCCGCAAGCAACGCATAGCCGAGGGCAGCGGGAACACCGATCGCCGCGGCAAACATGTCGCGATCGATACTCTGCTGTAGCATCCCAACGCGTCGCCACAGTGCACGCGCGGCGAACGCGGCCAACCATGCGAACAAGGTGACGTGCATCCCGGAGATCGCCACGAGATGCGTCGTCCCCGTGACACTGAACACCCGCCATTGTTCGCGCGTGATCTCGCCCGTGGCACCCACCGCCAAACCTTGAAACAACGCAGCGGCATCACGATCCTCGACCGTCGCTGCGATGGCCTCCGCCATCGCTTGGCGCCACTCGAGTAGCCCAGGCGTACGCGATCCCTCACGGCGCGTCGCCGACCACGACACCACACTGCCCGTCGCATCGATCCGATCGCGAAGAGCAGCGTGCTCGGCATCGGCGACACCCGGATTGTTGCTCGAACCAATCGGGTCGAGTCGCAACATCACCCGCCATCGCTCACCCGCACGTGGCAGCGGTCGCGGTGGCTCACGCCAGCTAAGCCTCGCACGCAGTGCGCGTCGATAGGTCGCTGGAGTTTCGATGACGATATCTGCATCGAATCGCAGTACACCGCTCTCGCGCGTGGGTAGCGAATCAATAGTGATTTCTGCGATGACGCGCTCGCCGGCCGCATCGCTTGGCCAACGTTGCGCTTGTCGATCGAGCACTGCGAATGCCGTCACGCCAACGCTAGCGAATACCACGACAGCGAGGATCGCTGGCGTGCGACGCCAATGCGGTCGCCACCCAAGTGCCGTCATTAGGATGGCAACGCCCGCCACGGCGATCGTCATGGCGAGCCACGCCGGCAATGGGCCGAACAGAACGACCACATTACCCAGTAGCGCGAAAAAACCGCTCGAGCGCGGCAGGACCCCAACCAGCATGGATCAGGGATACCGCGTCAGACGCGGATGACCAAGCGCTGATTAAGGCTGTTCGTGCAGTTTCAGGCGACCGTTCTCGAGCAACCAGACACGATCCATACGCGAGGCGAGTCGCAGGTCATGCGTGACGATCACGAGGCTCGTGCCGTGCTCTCGATTCAGCTGCAACATCAGTTCGAACACCTGTTCGGCGTTGCGCCCATCGAGATTGCCCGTCGGTTCATCGGCGAAGACGATCAACGGCAAGGTGACGAGCGCACGCGCCACCGCCGCGCGCTGCCGCTCACCGCCCGACAACTGATGGGGACGATGTTCGAGACGCGCACCGAGTCCGACCTTCTGAAGGATAGCCTCGGCCTGACGGCGCGCTTCGGCCACTGGCACACGTCGAATGAGCAGCGGCATCGCCACGTTCTCGAGGGCCGAGAACTCGGGCAGCAAGTGATGGAACTGATAGATGAACCCCATGGTGCGATTGCGCAGTTCGCCGCGCGCCGCCTCATCGAGGGCATGAATATCCTTGCCGTCGATGGCGACACTGCCGCGACTCGGACGATCGAGCCCGCCGAGAATCTGCAGCAGCGTTGTCTTACCCGAGCCTGACGCACCGACGATCGCGATGCACTCGCCTTTGGCGATAGCGAGGTCCAAGCCATCGAGAACCGTCAGCGTCGAAGTGCCCTCGTTAAAGTCTCGACCCAAGCCGCGCGCAAGCAATACTGGCTGATCAGTCATGTCGCAAAGCCTCTGCAGGTTGAGTCCGCGCCGCCTGCCATGCCGGATACAGCGTGGCGAGCGCACATAAAACAAAAGCGACACCGGCGACTCGCAGCACATCGAGCCACTCGACATGAGCCGGCAGATCACTCATGAAGTACACCTTGGCGTCGAGAAACTGGATACCGAAGATCGCTTCGAGACCATGCACGATCGACTCGACGTTGATAGCCAGCACGATCCCAAGAGCAGAGCCCGCCAAAGTTCCCGCTAGACCAATCAAGACACCCTGCACGGCAAAGGTCTGCAGAATCCCCTTGGGACTTGCGCCGAGCGTACGCAGCAAAGCGATATCGGTTTGTTTTTCTTTGACGATCATCACTAGCGTCGCCACGATATTGAATGCTGCGACGGCAACTACCATCAGCAAGATCACGAACATCAAACCCTTGGTGAGTTCGATCGATTGGAAGAAATTGGCGTGTACTCGCGTCCAGTCACTGACGAAGTAGCCACCACCCAAGGCTAGCGCGAGATCGCGGACGACAACTGGCGCCTGCAAGGGATCCTCAAGCGCGAGACGTAGACCACTCACACCCTCGCCGAGTCGATACAAACGCGCCGCATCGCGCAGGTTCATCAGGATCAATCCCTGATCGAACTCGTACATCCCAGAGGCAAACACACCTGCCACCGTGAGCCGTCGCATCCGCGGCACGACGCCATCCGGCGTCGCCGTGGCCTCTGGTGCAATCAACACCACCTTATCGCCAACCGCGACACCCAGATCGCGAGCCAGCGATTCGCCGAGGATGACATTCCAACTGCCGGCTTGTAGGGCATCGATCGAGCCCGTCTGCATGCGATCGGCGAGGCCCGTGGCCTGCTTCTCGAGCGGCGGATCGACACCACGCACTAAGGCGCCCTGCACGCGCGGACCTGCGGCAATCATGCCGCGCGCTTCGATGTACGGTACTGCCTGCAACACGCCAGGCCGAGCGACGGCAACCTCGCGCGCCTGCTGCCAATCGTCAAGCGTCCCTTCGAGCCCCATCAGCGTCGCATGCGAAGTCACGGCGAGAATGCGCGAGCGTAATTCACGCTCGAAACCGTTCATGACCGACAACACCACGATCAAAACGGCCACACCAAGCGTGAGTCCCGTGACGGACATCGCCGCAACAAAACTCACGAAACCGCGCCGGTGCGTCGAGCGCAAGTAACGCGTGCCGACCCACCATTCCCAGCGGTTCGGGCTATTCATAACGCAGCGCCTCCGCGGGCGCGATCCGTGCGGCACGACGGGCGGGATAAACCGTCGCAAGCGCGGTGAGCGTCAAGGCCCCGATGGCAATCGCGATGACATTTTGCGCGCGCAACTCGGAAGGAATACGCGTGACGTAATAGACGTCCGGGTCCATGACATGAAAGCCGAAGACCGCTTCGAGTACCGGCACGACAGAGCCCACGTTACCGGCCAACCAGACGCCAAGCGCCACGCCGAGTAACACCCCTGCCCAGCCGATCACGAGACCTTGCGTGACGAACACGCGTTGCACCTCACCCGGCGACATGCCGAGCGTGCGAAGAATGGCGACATCGGTGCGCTTGTCCGTGACGACCATCACGAGCATTGCCACGATGTTGAAGGCCGCGACGGCAACGATCAGCATCAGAATGATGCCCATCATCGTTTTCTCGATGCGGATCGCACGAAAATAATTGGCGTGTTCTTGCGTCCAGTCGCGAACGGCGAGTCCCTCGCTCAAGCGCGTTGCGATCTCGCGGCTGACATCCGGGGCAACCATCGGATCGATGAAGTGCAACTGCAGACCGCGCGCACGCGGATCACCCTCGGCGAGTGCAGCGACGTCGTCGATGTGTGCGAACGCCAATGAACCATCGTGATCGTGTAGCCCCGCCTCGAAGAGACCCACCACTCGAAATTCGCGCAAGCGCGGCGTCGGTGTGCCGGCCTCATCCACACCCGGCACGAGCAGCGTTACCGAGTCATCGACTGTGACCCCTAGCAAGCGCGCGAGCACGCTACCCAAGATCAGCCGATCGGAACCGGCTGCAAGATCGACGAGCTTGCCTTCGATGACCGCCGCGGCGGCATCAGACACTTCGGGTTCGAAACGCGGATCGATGCCACGCAAACGCAGGGGCAACATCTCGGGCTGTCGCAGTCCGAGCGCCTGTAATTCGACATACGGCGCGAGCCCATCGATTTTGGGGTCCCGGCGCAAAGTCTCGGCTAGGGTGTTCCACTCCTGACCCGAGAGGGGCTTATCGTTGGTATTCATGACCCGGGCGTGGGTCGACAAGGACAACAATCGATCGCGCAACTCCCCCTCGAAACCGTTCATGACGGAGAGGATGACGATCAGCGCAGCCACGCCCACGCACACCCCGATGAGCGATACCCAGGTGATGAACGAAACGAAGAATTTTCGCGTTCGTGAGCGCACGTATCGCAGGCCGACGAACAACGACAGGGGCTGGAACATCAGGGTGAGGATTTAACCACATCAGAGGGCTTGCCTCCCCCGGACGGGCCTGTAAGCTTGCGCGCCCATGCCAAACGGGCTACTGAAATCACGGACCCCCGATGCCAGTCGCCCCGCGGTGCACTGGTCGGGCCTGCACGCGAGCGCGACCGCTCTCGCGATCGCCGAGGCTGCCGCTCGAGAAGAGCGTCCGTGGATCATCATCGAAGCCGATAGCCGCAGCGCCGAGCGACGGCGCGCCGAGCTCGCTTTCTTCGCGCCCGATGGCCTGCCACTACTGAGCCTGCCCGACTGGGAAGTGCTGCCCTATGACGTTTTCTCGCCGCATCCGGACATCACCTCGGAGCGACTGCTAGCGCTCGCCGAGTTGCCGCAAGCGCGACGTGGCGTGTTGATCGTGAGCGTCGACACCCTACTGCAGCGCTTGCCGCCCAAACCCTATGTGGCCGGGCGCAGCTTCTCGCTCTCGGTCGGTGACACGCTGGCACTCGATGCGTTCAAGTTGCGTTTGACCGAGGCCGGCTATTGCAGCGTGAGCCAAGTGACCGATCCGGGTGACTTCGCCTTGCGCGGCTCCTTGCTCGATGTGTACCCGATGGGCACGACGAGCCCCTTGCGTATCGATCTTTTCGATGACGAGATCGAAGCGATCCGACGTTTCGATCCGCAGACGCAGCGCTCCGGGGAATCACTCACCTCCGTTCGGCTGCTGCCTGCACGCGAAATTCCACTCGATGGCGATTCGGTACGCGCCTTCCGACGTCGCTACCGTACCCGCTTCGAGGGCGACCCGACTCGCAGCGCCATCTATCGCGGCGTATCCGATGGCATGGCGCCGGCTGGCATCGAGTTTTACCTGCCACTTTTCTTTGAAGAAACGGCCACGTTGTTCGATTACTTGCCCGAAGGCGCCGTCATCGTCGATGCCACCTTCGGACTCGAGACTGTGATTAGTCGCAGTTGGGAAGCACTGCGAGCGCGCTACGACGATCGCTGCGGCGACATCGAACGCCCGCTGCTCAAGCCCGAAGAGTTGTTCATAGACCAAGCGACCATACTAACTGCCTGCCACTCGCACCCACGCGTCACGATCGACACCTTCGCTCGTGATGACCAGAGCAGTCTTGGTACCCACGCGCCGCGCGAACTGCGTATCGACGCTCGGGCCGAGCGCCCACTCGCGCCGTTGAAAGATTTTCTCGATGGCTATCCGGGGCGCGTACTGCTCGCCGCCGATTCGCCGGGCCGTCGCGAGGTACTTGGCGAATTGCTGCGAGGCGCATCACTGCGCGCCAAGCTTGTCGATGGCTGGCAGGCGTTTCTCGAAAGCGATGCAACGCTTGCCATCACGATCGCGCCGGAGCTCGCGGGTCTCGCCCTCGACTCACCGCCGCTGACGATCCTTTCCGAGTCGCAGCTCTTTGGTCAGCGCGCTCGGCAAGAACGCCGTCGGCGTAAAGTCACCGCTGACCCGAATGCCATCCTGCGCGATCTGCAATCGCTCTCGGCGGGTGCACCCGTCGTTCACGAGGAATACGGCGTTGGTCGCTACGTTGGGCTGCAGATCATGGAGGTCGGTGGCCAGAGTGGCGAGTTTTTGGTGCTCGAGTATCACGGCGGTGACCGTCTTTATGTGCCCGTGCATTCGCTGCACCTCGTCAGTCGCTACTCGGGCGCAGCGCCCGAGAGCGCTCCGCTGCATCGACTCGGTACGGATCAATGGAGCAAAGCGCGCAAACGTGCGGCCGAGAAAGTGCGCGACGTCGCGGCCGAGTTGCTTGATCTCTATGCGCAACGAAAAGCGCGTCGCGGCATTCGCCTCGCTTCGAAGGATCTGGAATACCAGGCCTTCGCGAATGCCTTCCCCTTCGAGGAAACTGCCGATCAGGCCGAGGCCATCGGCAAGGTGATCGCCGACCTGGATGCCGAGCAACCGATGGATCGCATCGTCTGCGGCGATGTCGGCTTCGGCAAAACGGAAGTGGCGATGCGAGCCGCGTTTGTCGCCGTGCAAGCTGGCAAGCAAGTCGCCGTGCTCGTGCCGACCACCCTGCTCGCCCAGCAGCACGCTGCCAACTTTGCGGATCGATTCGCCGACTGGCCGGTACGCATCGAGTCACTGTCACGCTTCCGCTCGGCCAAGGAATCGACAGCGGTACTCGAGGCGGTCGAGAAAGGCACAGTCGATATCGTCATCGCGACGCACCGACTGCTGCATGCCAATGCCCGCTTCAAAGATTTGGGTCTCATCATCGTCGACGAGGAACATCGCTTCGGCGTACGCGATAAAGAAAAACTCAAGGCGTGGCGGGCCGAAGTGCATGTGCTCACCCTCACGGCGACACCGATCCCCCGAACCTTGAATATGGCGCTCGGCGGTTTGCGCGAATTGTCGTTGATCGCAACGCCGCCCGCGGAGCGCCTCGCCATCAAGACCTTCGTCACCGAATGGAGCGACAGCACCGTCCGCGAAGCGATCCTGCGCGAGATGCGTCGCGGTGGCCAAGTCTACTTCGTGCACAACGAAGTCAAAGACATCGAGAAAGTCGCGGGTGATCTGGCCAAGCTCGTGCCCGAGGCCAACATCCGCGTCGGTCATGGTCAGATGCGCGAACGCGAGCTTGAAGCGTTGATGGTGGATTTCTACCACCGCCGCTTCGACATCCTCGTCTGCACGACCATCATTGAGAGCGGCATCGATGTGCCGAGCGCCAATACCATCATCATCGACCGAGCCGATCGCTTTGGGCTAGCTCAATTGCACCAAATGCGAGGTCGCGTCGGTCGATCTCACCATCGCGCTTATGCCTATCTGCTGATCCCTTCGCGCAAGGCGCTCACCGGGGACGCCTTGAAACGTCTCGAAGCACTCGAGTCCCTGGAGGATCTGGGTGCGGGCTTCGTGCTCGCCACTCATGATCTCGAGATCCGCGGTGCCGGCGAGCTATTGGGTGAAGAGCAAAGCGGCGAGATGACCGAAGTCGGCTTGACCATGTATCTCGATATGCTCGATCGGGCCGTCAAGGCCATGAAGAACGGCAAAAAGATCGATCTCGAAGCGCCGCTTGCCAGCGCCTCTGAGGTCGAACTGCGCGTGCCCGCCCTGCTCCCGGAAGATTACGTGGCTGATGTGCATGTGCGACTCGCGCTCTACAAACGCATCGCCGCGGCGCCCGATGAAGCCGCGCTCGAGGAACTCACCGCCGAGCTCGTCGATCGCTTCGGACCACTGCCTATCCAAACGCAGAATCTGCTGCGCACCGCTCGCATCCGACTGCTGACTCGGCAACTTGGGATCCGCCGACTCGACTTCGGCGCGCATGGCGGATATCTACTCTTTGAGACCGATAACCGCATCGATCCGGCTGCCGTGATCCGCTTGATCCAGGATCGTTCGCGCGAGTACAAACTTGAAGGCCCGCTCAAACTGCGGGTATCTCGCGATCTCGACGACGAACTCGAGCGCTTCGACTTCGTCACGGCGCTGTTGCAGCGACTCACCAGCAATCGAGTGGGTTAAGATCGCGCCATGCGTGATTACTTCCGACGCGGTCTGCTCTGGCTTTTGATCGGCTTAGGGTCGCTGACGCTCTCGCCGATCGGGCTTGCTCAATCGACCAGCACCGCGAGTACCTACACGGTCGAAGTCATCGTGTTTCGTAATAACGGACCGAGGGAAGCCGGCGTCGATGGCACGCCGCCGCTGCGTGGCGCGGAGGAATCCGAGACGCCGTCTGCAGCTGCGCAAATTGGGCGATTTATCGCTGCGACACCGGCCTCTCGACTGCGTCTGGCCGGTCTGCGTCAAAAAATGTCAGCGGGTGGCTATCGAGTGCTAGCGCACGCAGGCTGGACCCAAACCGCCAGCAGCTGGGGTAGTCGTGCCGGCATCCCTTTGGAGACACTCGGCGTCGCTGTCCCTGGACTGTCCGGAAACTTCCTGCTCGAGCGCGGCTCGCTGCTGCACTTTGGCATGAACCTGCGTTACGAGCCGGATGAGTCCACGGTGCACGAACTTAGCGAATTGCGCCGCGTGCGCTTCGAGGAGCGTCAATACTACGATCATCCGGGCATCGGCGTCATCGCCGTCGTCACCTCCGGCGCGCAACCCTGAAGATTCAGATCGCCCCTGAACTTCTCAGCCGAGTTTGAGCTCAGGCGGTTGTAGGCAGCGATCCAATGTGCGCTGTGAAGCATGCCACTCCGGCGTCGTGCGCAACGAGGCGTAACTCGTCGCACCCTTGCCGTGCAATCGCACTCGACGTAGGGCAGCCGCGGCATCGAGCGGCACTTTGAGGCCATCGAGTACGGCTTCGGCACTGGGTCTATGGTTACAGACCGGCAACACGTCACAACCGGCTGCGAGGGCTTTTTCAGCTCGCTCGACGATACCGCCGACGGCCGCTGCGCCGGCCATCGACAAATCATCGGCGAATACGACGCCGCCAAAATTGAGATCACCGCGAAGCACCCCGCGGATCCAGCGAGCCGAGGCGCTTGCGGGTACGTCGTCGATCTTGGGATACAGCACATGCGCCACCATGACCCCGGCAAGGCCATTGGCGATGAGCACACGGTACGGCGCGATATCCTCATCGAGATCGACAAGTTCGCGTCGGTCGATCGGCAAGGCATGGTGAGAGTCGGCCACCACCGCCCCGTGTCCCGGGAAATGTTTGGCGGTGGCCACCATCCCGGCATTGCGCATACCGTGCATATAGGCGACGGCGAGTTCACCCACGACGCTCGCCTTAGCGTGGAAAGCACGCTCACCGATGACTTCGCTCACGCCGTAATCGAGATCGACGCAAGGCGCAAAAGAAAGATCCACACCACAGGCGCGTAGCTCCGCTGCCATCAACCAACCCAGTTCGCGCGCCAGTGCCAAGCCTGCACGAGGATCAGCGTCGTACTCGAGACCGATGCGACGCGCCGCAGGTAAGCGGGAAAATCCTTCGCGAAAGCGCTGTACGCGTCCACCCTCGTGATCGACACCCACGATGAGTGCGGGCGAGCGGATCGCGTGGATATCCGCCACCAGTCGCGCCAGTTGTTCGGGTGATTCGTAGTTGCGCGAAAAGAGGATCACGCTGCCAACGAGCGGGTGCGCGAGCATCTCGCGCTCAGCGGGCTGCAACTGCGTTCCTTCGA
>VFQT010005161.1_pt1 | contig 10167 bp, 9 predicted proteins | sample 3512381 | NCBI WGS metagenome assembly VFQT01 (sample SAMN10412376, study PRJNA504923) | tailings metagenome | isolation source: Relicate 2 Philex TSF3 active mining site | place: Philippines: Tuba, Benguet | collected 2017-08-29 | reverse complement strand
CGAGTCGCCGATTGGTCAACTTCGCGAGTTCGAGGTGCTCGAGCACGTCTCTCACCACTCGCCGATCGTCTGTCGTCTCGGTGGCGAAATGATCGACATACGGATTGCGTCCCAACAACACGTACTCATAAACGCTCATTTCGGGCGGGATCACCGGAGTCTGAGGGACGTACGCGATGTGCTGTGCACGCCAACGCGGAGAGGTTGCCGGTATCTCGGTTTGATCGATCGCAATCGAACCCGAGTAGTCGACCAAACCGGCAGTCGCCCGCAAGATCGACGACTTGCCTGCTCCATTCGGTCCGATCAGGCACAGCCACTCACCCGAATGGAGGATGCCGTTGAACGCATCGACGGCTCGGTTCGAGTCGTAGGTGACGGCGAGGTTGCAATAGCCGAGCGTGGTCATGCGGAAGTCTCTCGAGTGCGAAGCAACAAGAGGAAGAACGGTGCACCAAAGAACGCTGTCACCACCCCAATCGGAGTTTCCGCAGGGTCGGCGAGCACGCGGCTCGGAATGTCAGCAAGAACGAGGAACGAACCGCCAATCAACACGCTCAGTGGAAGCACCAGTCGATAGCTCGCTCCGGCAAGCAACCGCACCGCGTGCGGGACGATGATCCCAACGAAACCAATCAGCCCGCTGACCGCGACGACCGCAGCCGTGCCGAGCGTTGCAGCAAGCACCACGACCAACCGCACTCGACGAACGTTGGCCCCCAGTGCGAGCGCCTCATCGTCACCCACCCGCATCACATCCAACAGCCGGCGGTGTAACAGCAACACCACGGTGCTCACAACGACATAGGGAAGCACCAGTCGAACGTCGCCCCACGTGGCACTCGACAACCTGCCGAGGATCCACGTGTACACCTGACGAACCACGTCGGTGTTGCGCTGCAACACGAATGCTTGGATCGACGTCAGCAGCGACGTCACGGCGACACCGGCAAGAACGAGTGTGACCGACGAGCGAGTGCGGCCGAACGCGGTGCCCACCGTGTAGGTGATGAGCACCGCGATCAACGCACCGAGGAATGCGGCGAGCGGCAGTGGATCGATGATCCACGACGATGCCTGACCGTTGCGCAATGCAAACACGATCGTTGCTCCGAGCCCCGCTCCCGCTGCGGTGCCCAAGAGATACGGATCGACGAGAGGATTGCGAAATGTCCCCTGGTAACTCGCTCCTGCGAGCGACAGCATGGCGCCAACCAGAACGGCAAGAGTCACTCGTGGCGCACGAATCTGCCACACCACGTTCCACTCGCCACCAGTAACGCCACTGTCGATCGTGACGAATGGCAGACGGTCCAGGAGTTCGAGCGGCACGCGCCACCACGCCGGACCTGCCGGCCCAATCATCAAGCCGACGACGAGCGAGACCCCGAGCAACACCGTCGCACCGACGATCCACCAGGTGCGGTGGCTCGCCGCGTGCCGCGGCTGGGGAAACCCGAGGGTCTCGCTCAACGTCTCAGCTTGCGCTCAGTGCCGACGCGATCGCCTGCACCAACTCGACAACTCGTGGTCCCCATCGGGATGCGACATCGTCGTCGAGTTCGATCACCTTGCCGGCCGTGACGGCCTTCATCGAGCCCCAACCGTCACGAGCTGCCACGGTTTCCGCGGTCTGACCGCAGCACTTCGTGTCGGCAAGGAAGATGAAGTCGGGATCGGCCGACACGATCACCTCAGCCGAAAGCTGCGGATAGTCGTTGCCTGCCTCCACACCATCAGCGATGTTCGAAAGTCCGAACAAGCTGAAGATCTGACCAACGAAGGTGTTCGAGGTCACGGAGTAATACGTGTTGTCCAACTCGTAGTAGTAAGTGGGCGAGCCCTCCACGGTCACACCAGCAACTGCGGCATCGATGTCCGCGCGCATCTGCTCAACGAGGCTCGTTGCGCCGCTCACCTGACCGGTAAGTGCTCCGAACTGAGCAATTTGCTCGTACACGCCGTCCAAGTTCATTGCCGCATTCGCGGTGAACACAGGAATGCCAAGCGAGCCGAGTTGCTCCACCAAACTGCCCGGGTCGTACGAGATGATCACGAGATCTGGCTCGTAGCCACTGATGGCTTCGATGTTCGGCTCGAATCCCGAGAGCGGCGTACCCAGATCTACGGCTTCCTGCGGATAGTTGGAGTACTCGTCCACCGCCACGACTTGTGCTCCAGCGCCGATGGCGTAAAGCATTTCGGTTGCCGTCGGCGAAAGCGAGACGATTCGCTCGGGCTGGGCCTCAAGGGTGAGGTCTCCTACGGTGACGGGAAACGATGCCTCAGCAACTGCTTCGGTCGTGGTGGTTTCTGCCGTTTCGTTGGACGAACCGCATGCTGCGGCGACCAAAAGAAAAAGGCCGGCAAAGCCGACCCTGAACAATTTTTTCACTGTGTTCTCCTTGCTCTTCTGACGAGAGCTCCTAGATGTCGCGATTACCAACCAGGCGACCGGACTTCGAGACGGAGGTAATCCTCAACTCGTTTACCGTTGCGGGACAGTGCCGGAATCTCACCGGACTTCGCTAGTGGTAACGCCCTCCGACTATTGCCGAAGTGTTTTCACCATAGCCGATCGGCTCAGCCGACGACGAATGCCTTCAGTTGCTCCATGCCTTGACGAAGATCGTCATCGCCAAGCGCGAAGCTGAAGCGCGCAAACCCCGGTGCACCGAACGCTTCACCGGGAACGAACGCAACTTTTGCCCGTTCCAACACCAAATCAGCCAGCTCGAGTGTGTTCGATGCCGTGACCCCGCCGAGATTTCGACCAAGGAGACCCTTCACATTGGGGAAGCAGTAGAACGCACCCTGAGGAGGCATACAGGTAATACCAGGAATGTCGGACAACATGGCATGCATCGCGGTTCCACGACGCTGGAAAGCGGTCCTCATCATTTGCACCGCCGACAGATCGCCGCTCACCGCTTCGAGCGCAGCCATCTGTGCGACGTTGGACACGTTTGACGTGGTGTGACTCTGGAAGTTGATCGCCGCCTTCATCACATCCTTCGGCCCGATCATCCAGCCCACGCGCCATCCCGTCATGGCGTACGTCTTGGCCACACCATTGACGATGACACAGCGATCGGCGATCTCCGGCACCAGCGTGGGCATCGACGAGAAGGTGTGACTGCCGTATACGAGGTGCTCGTAGATCTCGTCGGTCAGCACCCACACGTCGTGCTCTGCCGCCCACTTGCCGATGGCGATCGTCTCCTCAGGCGAGTACACCGCACCGCTCGGGTTGTCCGGCGAGACGAACAAGAGCACTTTGGTGCGCGGAGTGCGTGCGCGCTCGAGTTGCTCGACGGTGACCTTGAACTCCGTCTCCTCGGTGGTGTCCACCACCACGGGCACACCACCGGACAGCGTGATTGCCTCTGGGTAGGTGGTCCAATAAGGAGCGGGAACGATCACCTCATCACCCGGATCGCACAGCGCAGCGAAGGCAACGAAGACCGCGTGCTTGCCGCCATTGGTGACCAGTACCTGAGACGCCTCGCACGAGAAGTTGCTATCGCGCTTCGTCTTGACAGCAATCGCTTCACGCAACTCGGGCAATCCGGCGGCCGGCGTGTAGCGGTGGTTCTTGGGATCACGGGCGGCCTTGACTGCGGCCTCGACGATGTTCTCGGGCGTGGGGAAATCGGGTTCTCCCGCGCCGAAGCCAATTACGTTTTCGCCTTTGGCCTTCAGCGCTTTCGCCTTGGCGTCGACGGCCAACGTGGCCGACTCGGCAATGGCCGCCAAGCGGGCGGAAACTCTGTTTTGCGGGTTTGCTCGCGAATTCATCGCTGACATGCTTACACAGTGGGGCGTCGGCGAGGAAACACGCGAGTGATCGACATGAAGCAGGACAGGTGAACGTCGAAGAAGTACTCGAATCGGACTGGTCGGCGATCGGTCCACTGCGCGATCCGGTGCTGATGGTGGCGCTGCGGGGTTGGTTCGATGCCTCTGGTGCGGCAACTGGCGCGCTCGAGTGGGCTATCCAGGACCGGCCGATCACCGTCGTGGCGAGTATCGACCCCGATCCGTTCTTCGACTTCACTCAGGAGCGACCGGAGACCTTTCTTGATGAAGACGGCGAGCGCCAGATTCGTTGGCCGGAAAACGACTTTCTCGTCACCCGCTTCCCCGAGGGCGACCGCGATTTGGTGGTTCTCGCGGGAGTCGAGCCACACCTGAACTGGGGCACGTTCGCCGACTGCATCGTCGAATGCGCCAAGCAGCTGCGCTGCGAACTCGTCGTCACCGTCGGCGCCACCGCTGAAGGCGTGCCTCACACCCGAAACCCGAACGTGGTGGGCTCCTCCACCAACCATTCGTTGGCACGCCGGCTCGGTCTCTCCAAACCGCAATACCAAGGCCCGACGGGAGTCGTCGGGGTGATCCAAGAACGACTCGAGCAACATGGGCTCGTCGGCGTTTCGTTGCGCGTGGGTGTACCGCACTACTTGCCGAACGCGCAACACCCGAAGAGTTCGGCTGCACTGTTACGACACGTCGAACACGTGCTCGGCGTACCCACGAGTCATCTCGATCTCGCCGACGAAATTCGTCGTTGGGAAGAGCTGCACGATGCCGCGGTGGACGGTGACGACCAGACCATGAGCTACGTGACGATGCTCGAGGAGGATTTCGATCGCCGAGCCGAAGAGTCTCTCCCCTCCGGCGAGGACATCGCACACGAACTCGAGGAATTCCTCCGCGAGCAAGACGACGACGGGAAGTGAATTCTCGGTGAAGTCAGTAACTCGACATCGACGAGATATCTAGTCTTTGCTCATGAAAACCGTTCTCTTCGTTTGCGTACACAATGCAGGTAGGTCACAGATGGCTGCGGGATTCCTGCGTCACATCTCGAGTGGCACCGTGACCGTTCTCTCTGGTGGGTCCGACCCAGGGCCATCACTCAATCCCGTCGCTGTCCAAGCGATGGCCGAAGTAGGGATCGACATCACTGCCAACACCCCCCAACCGTTCGATGCGGCAACAGTGCAATCTGCAGACGTCGTCATCACCATGGGTTGCGGCGATACATGTCCCTACTTCCCCGGAAAGCGTTATGAGGACTGGAAACTTGACGACCCGGCAGGTCAACCCATCGAAGCCGTGCGTCCGATCCGCGATGAAATCAAGCGACGAGTCGAGGACCTCTATCGATCGCTGATCAACTCGTGAACCCGCGTCTCTCTTCGAGGCTCGTAGCGGAATTCTTGGGAACCGGGCTCCTTGTCATGGCCGTTGTCGGGTCGGGGGCAATGGCCCAAAACCTGAGCAGCGATGTCGGTGTTCAGTTGCTCGCCAACTCATTAGCCACGGTCGGTGCACTCACGTCGTTGATCTGGATGTTCGGACCAATCTCCGGAGCACATTTCAACCCGGTCGTCACCCTCTCCCAATGCGGGCTCAACGGATTGTCGTGGTCGAACCTGCTCCCTTATTTCATCGCCCAAACGACCGGCGGCATCGCTGGCGCCGCAACGGCCAATGCAATGTTCAAGCTTGACATCCTCGGACCCTCGACGAAGGTTCGCGAAGGCGGAGGAATTTGGCTCGGAGAAGTAGTGGCCACCGTGACACTCTTGTTGATCATTCATCTCATTGGTCGACGCAACAGCGGGCTCGTCCCTGTGGCCGTAGGGATTTGGATTGGTGGCGCCTATTGGTTCACTTCTTCGACTTCACTGGCGAACCCCAGCGTGACCATTGCGCGTGCATTCACCGAATCATTCGCCGGGATCGCCCCCGAATCGGTTCTCATGTTCATCGTGATGCAACTGGCGGGCTTGGCTCTCGCCCTCCCCCTCATTCGCCTGCTGGATCGATAAACAAAAGAGCCCCGGGTTTCCCCGGGGCTCTTTCGATGAGTGGCAGCTGGATCAGCCGGCGCCGACCTTCTTGGCCAACGCGACACCCTTGGACTGGAACGAGCCAAGCAGCGGCGTGTAACCGAGTGCCTCAGCATTTGCGGGCGAGTACTTGGTGAGTACCCACTCGAAGAACTCGGCAACCACCTTGTTCTTGGCGTCGGCAGCGGTTTGGCCGAGACCGTATGTGATCGGTCCAATCGGGTATGCCGTCTTGTTGCTCGTCTGGGTGAAATTGAACGTTGCCAGACCCTTGTCGTCCAACGTCGCACCGCGGAGGAACGAGTTGTAGTTGAACGATGTAGGAGCAACGTAGGCACCCGCGGCATTGCGAATGTTCGCTGCACGGATTCCCTTGGCTGCACGGCTTCCGTCCGTTACGTACGACACTTCGGTGTACCCGATCGTGCCATTCGTATCAGCGATGTAGTTGCTCAAGTTGGTCGACGTGTTCTGACCCTGGAAGCGAGATCCGTAGCGGCTGATGCCACCAGGAACACACGAGGCGAAGTTGTCATTGACCGACCAACCCGGGTTGACCGCACCCTTCATGAAGTTGCAGAAGTTGTTCGTGGTGCCGGAGGGGTCCTGGCGATACACCACGACGATCGGCCTGTCGGGGAACTTGACATCGATCACCTTGTACTTGGCGACTTCCTTGCCAGCCACCTTGACTTGGTATTCGTTCTTCACGTCAGTGGCGAAGGTGAGGCCGTACTGGCCCTTCGAGTCGATGCGTGCATTGCGCACCACCTTCTTGGTCTTCGTGTCGATGATCTCGATGACCTTGCCCTTGGAGGACTTCACCGTTGCAGGAAGCAGGGTGACCGTCACGCGAGCTTGCTTACCCGCGATGTTCTCCCACAGAGTCGAAGCACCCTTCAAATCGCTCTTCTTCTTTTGATTGGCGAACGCGGGGCTGATCTTCATGTCGGTGGCGATGTTCGGGTCGTTCCAGTTATCGATCGTTCCCGAGAAGATGCCGTTCAGCGTGTCCTTGGACAGCGAGAGTGTCGCTCCCTTGATTTCGTCCAGGCGGTAGGCGATGGCAGTTGCACCAGCGAGGTACGGAACGTAGGTCCAGCCAAACGATGGGACGTCCGATGCGCCCACCGCGGAGTCCGTTCCGGCGAACTTGAACGTGCCCGCTTTGAAGTTGCGCTTGCCAGTACCCGAACCGGTCGAGGTGTAGGTGAGATTGTGGCCGGTCGTCTTGTTGAACTCGGCAATGGCCGAAACGAGGAAGGTGTACGGGAATGAAGCTCCACCGCCCGTGACGTCCTCCGCCTTGGCCACCGAGGCCGTCGACAGAACGCTCGCCGCAACTACTGCAGTTGCGATGAGCTTCTTTCTGATACTCCGCATGATTTCTCCTTGTTGAGTTGAACTGACGAGGAGAAAGTAACTCTCTGCGTTTACCGCGCGTTTGCCGCCACCCAAACGAGGTATGGAAAGTTGGTGAATTCTGCGTGAACGACTGATCAGCCGAACTTGCCCTGCACGTAATCGGCAGTACGAGGATCTTTCGGATTGGTAAACATCTTGCGGGTGTCGTCCGCCTCCACCAGATATCCCGGCCCACCATCGGTCAGGAAGAACGCGCAGTAATCGCTCACGCGACTGGCCTGCTGCATGTTGTGGGTGACGATCACCACGGTGATCTTCTGGGAAAGCTCTTTGATCGTCTCCTCGATTCGCAGCGTGCTTGCCGGGTCGAGAGCCGAACAGGGCTCGTCCATCAACAACACCTCGGGTTCTACTGCCAATGATCGGGCTATGCACAAACGTTGTTGCTGACCACCCGAGAGGGAACCGCCCGACGCATCCAGGCGATCCTTCACTTCCTTCCACAGCCCTGCTCTAGTGAGACAGGACTCGACGATGCCATCGTGGTCGGCTCGATCAAGGTGCGCGAGTTTGATTCCGGCCAAGACGTTTTCCCGAATGGTCATTGCAGGGAAGGGATTCGGTTTCTGGAAGACCATGCCGATCTTTAGGCGGACCATCGCCGGGTCTTCTTCCGGCGAATAGATGTCCTTACCGTTCAGCAAGACCTGCCCGGCCATGGCCGCACCAGGGATGAACTCGTGCATGCGATTGAGCAAGCGAATGAAGGTGGACTTGCCACATCCCGAAGGACCGATCAATCCGGTGACCGTGCGTTCCGGGAACTTCAGCGAAACGTTGGCCAGAGCATGGTGCTTGCCGAACCACGCATGAGCGCCGACCGTCTCCAATCCGCGAAAGGCCTGCTCTGGTTGGGCTGACATACCTGCTCCTTCAACGCTAGTTGACTCACCATTTTTGATACGAGTCGAATCCTTCTCCAAGATGTCTGCAGCCATCACTTGTTCCTTCCCACTCGTCGAGCCAAAGTAAAGAGACCGAACACGATCAACATCAAGACCAACGCACCACTCCAAGCGCGGGCCGTCGCATACTCAGTGCCGTATTGCAGCAAACTGAACGTGTAGGTCGGAAGTGAGCCGAGCGTTCCGCCAAACGGATTGAATGCAAAGCCATTGGTGGCGAGCGAGGTCAACAACAGCGGTGCAGTTTCACCGATGACGCGTGCGACACCGAGAATTCCTGCAGTGATGAGCCCCGACTTCACCGTTGGCAGCACCACCATGAACGCCGTGCGCCATTGACGAGCACCGAGTGCATATCCCGCATTGCGGAGGTCGTCTGGAACGAGCTTCAACACCTCTTCTGCGGTTCGCGACACCGTCGGCAACATCAGGACCGAGAGTGCCGCAGCACCGGCGATACCGGAGTACTCGCCCATGGTGCGAACGACAGTGGTATACACGAACAAGCCGGCGACGATGGATGGAACACCTGCCATCGACTGCACGATGAAACGAACGAGGAAGGTGAGTCGACCGCGTACCTCCGTGAGGTAAATACCGCTCAAGATTCCCAGCGGCAAGGTGATCACCGTGGCGATCAACACCATGATCAACGAGCCCACCACGGCGTGACCCACACCACCCATACTCAAGTCATCATCCGGGGTCGTGACGCGCATGTCCTCGAAGAGGTACGTCCAGTGCAGGGCCTGAAATCCTTTGGTGACCACCGAAAAGAGGATCGACAACCATGGCGCAAAAGCGAGCAGCGCCAATGATCCGATACCTACGGCGACGAGGGCGTTCTTGCGGTCCTTCGCCGTGAGTTTGCGGGCAGTCCAGAACGTGGCAATGAGCACGATCGCCAACAACACGAGCGCCCATCCATCGACGCCCGCCATACCCGTGAACAAGACCACGACAAACGCGCTGAGCGCCGCTGCGACGAACTTCACTGCCGATCGACGCACGTCCTCGGGGCGCTTCGCCCAGGGCCGCTCGGGTTGAACTTCCGCGGACAACACGGGGTTTTCTGCCGAGCTCATCGATTCACCTTGCCGGCAGTTCGCTGCACGATCACCGATGCGATCATGTTGACGGCCAACGTGAGCACGAACAACACGAGCCCGGCGGCGATCAATGCCTGAATTTCGAAGTTTGTTGCTTCACCGAACTTTGACGCAATGATTGAAGCCACGTTGCCGCCTTCCGAATCGAGGATTCGGTAGGTGTAACGGAACGACAAATTGAGCACCAGATAGACGGCCACGGTTTCTCCGAGAGCACGCCCCAATCCGAGCATCGCTCCTCCGATGACGCCGCTCTTGCCGAATGGCAGAACGACCGCGCGAATTGCGCCCCACTTTGACGAGCCGAGTGCATAGCAGGTGTCGATCAAATCGCGCGGGGTACGCGAGTACACCTCTCGCGCAACCGACGTGGTGATGGGAACCACCATGGACCCGAGCACGATCCCTGCAACGAACGGACTCCGACCGAAGTTCTCGAACTCCACGTTAAAGATCGGAATCCAACGAAACCAATCGTAGAGAAAGTTCGACCAACGCATACCGATGTTGGTGAACACCTCGATACCCCAGAGTCCGAATACCAATGATGGGATAGCCGCTGCAAGGTCGAGCAAACTGACCAGTGTCTTGTACATAAAGCGTGGTGCGTAGAACTCGATGAACAAGGCGCCGCCGATCGACAATGGCACAGCGACCACCATGGCGATCAAAGACACCACCAAGGTGCCCACCAGCATCGGACCAATCGAAAACTCGACAGGGATGCTCGGATCAAAGGCGGCGTTGTTCCATTCCGTTCCGGTGAGAAAGTTGAAGCCGAAGGTGCGGAACACGTCCGCACTGCGCACCACGAGGAACAGTGCAATGAGTCCCAGCAGTATCAAGGACGTGAGAGCACCGGCGGTC
>VFQT010005159.1_pt1 | contig 10169 bp, 8 predicted proteins | sample 3512381 | NCBI WGS metagenome assembly VFQT01 (sample SAMN10412376, study PRJNA504923) | tailings metagenome | isolation source: Relicate 2 Philex TSF3 active mining site | place: Philippines: Tuba, Benguet | collected 2017-08-29 | reverse complement strand
TCGGGGTCCGCGACGAATTTGCCGGGATCGAGGATTTCGATGTCGGCTGAAAATAATTTCGACGTCGAAAGAATTCGCGCTGAGTTTCCTGCATTGGCGCAGGAGATTCACGGCAAGCCGCTCGTCTACCTTGACTCCGCTGCGTCGAGCATGAAGCCAGAGTGCGTGCTGCAGGCGATGCGCGACTTCTATGCGCGCGACTACTCGAACGTGCATCGCGGCGTCCACACCCTCTCTCAGCGGGCGACCGAACTCTACGAGGGGGCGCGCCGCGATATCGCGAAATTCCTCTCGGTCGACACCGAAGAGGTCATCTTCACGCGCGGGACGACTGAGTCTCTCAACCTCGTCGCCTACGCCTTCAGCGCGCGATTCCTGAAGCCCGGTGACGAGGTCGTGCTTTCGCGTATGGAGCACCACTCGCAGATCGTGCCCTGGCAGATGGCCTGTGAGCGGCACCAGGCCACGCTAAAGGTCCTCGAGATCGACGAGCTCGGGCAAATCGCAGACGGCGAGCTCGAAAACAAAATCACCTCGAAGACCCGGGTCGTCGCCGTCACCCACATCTCGAATGCGCTCGGTACGGTCAACGATATTGCCAGAATTGCAAAGATGGCACATTCGGTCGGTGCCATCATGGTCGTCGATGGGGCGCAGGGCGTGCCCCATGGGCCTGTCGACCCGCGCGCTCTCGGCGCAGATTTCTACGCATTTTCTGGCCACAAGATGTTCGGCCCAACGGGTATCGGCATCCTCTGGGGACGCCGCGAAATCCTCGCGGAGATGCCACCCTGGCAGGGCGGAGGCGATATGATCACCTCCGTGTCTTTCGAAAAGACCACCTATGCCCTCCCGCCCGCGCGCTTCGAGGCGGGCACCCCGGCGATTGGCGAGGCCATCGGTCTCGGTGCCGCCGCGCGCTGGCTCATGTCACAGGACCTCGCGGGCATGACCGCGCACGAGGACGCGGTGCTCGCCTACGGGCACGAGGTGCTCGGCAACATCCCCGGACTGCGCTTCATCGGATCTGCGCCGAAGAAAAAAGCAGTTCTCGGATTTGCCATCGAAGGGGTTCACCCCCACGACCTCGGCACCCTTCTCGACATGGAGGGGGTCGCCGTCCGCGTCGGCCAACACTGCGCCGAGCCCGTCATGCGCCGCTATGGCGTGCCCGCGACGACGCGCGCCTCGCTCGCGCTCTACTCGACCCGTGCCGACATCGACCGCCTTGTCCTTGCCCTCGAGAAGGCGCTCTCGATTCTGCGTTGATGCGGCCGTGACTTCTCCTTACCACCCAGTCCTCGTCAGCCATGCGCGTGCGCCCAGGCATCGCGGACGCCTCGAGGGCGCGGTCGTCGCGACCGGCGTCAATCGTCCTTGTGGAGACACGCTGCATTTGCACCTTCGTATCGACGACGGCCGTTGTGTCATCGCCTTCGAAGGGGAGGGGTGTGCGCTCGCCCTCGCCTCGGCTTCAGCGCTCTGCGAGGTCGGGCAGGGGCTCGACGAGGCCAGGCTCGCTGAGCTCATCGCTCTTTATGAGCATTCGCTCACGGCCGAAGGCGAGTGTGACCTTCCGGGCGACCTTGGTTATTTTCTCGCGGTGCGGGCCGTGCCGAGTCGTCTCGGATGCGTCCGCCTTGCGCCCAAGGTCCTTCGCGATTGTATGCCGAGCGGACGCTGAACTGACTCGCGAGCGATCGTATGCCGGGCACTTGCCCATTTCGCGTTCGGCGCAGACAGTGTGGCACCAATCAAGGCGCCGGACGTCCGGCGGGAGGCTCGAGATGGCCGAGACCGAGTTCGGAAAAGACGCGCAAAAGTCCTCTGATACGCTGCGGATTCCAATGCTCGACGCCATCCGGTCGTTCAGTGGCATGCCCTTCACGCTCGCCGATATCGTCGCACGCAGCGGTCTTCCGCCTCATGGGTGCGAAAACCTGCTCAACACCTTGGTCAGGGAGTATCGATCGGACCTCGACGTCGACGCGGAGGGACGGCTTGTCTATCGCTTCGATGCCTCGCTCGACGGCCGTGAAGACATCGTCGCGGCAGATGCAGCGCGTCGCCGGAAGGCCGCTTTCCGGGACGGTCTCATCGCGTTCTTCAAGGCGTGGACAGTGGCGATGGTCATTGTCTATTTCGTCGTCTACGTCATCATGCTCATCGCTTTTCTGATCGCGATTTCCAGGGCCTCGGATGACCGCAAACGTTCTTCCTCAGGTTGGCTTCGCGGGCTCCGCTGGCTCAGCTGGGGCTCGTCCACGAGCTATGGTGGCTACGGCACCCACACGAGTAGGCGCAATCGTCGCGAGTGGAATCTCGACACCGAAAAGCAACTTCGCGAGGGGCGCGACCCCTATCGCTTCGAGGGGCAGGAGCCGCCAAAGAAGCCGAGTCTCGCCGAGCGCACCTGGTATCATCTGTTTGGGGCCGACGGCATCAAGAGAAACCCCCTCGCCCAGGAAAAGGAGCTCGTCACCTATCTGCGCGCGAAGAAGGGGTTCATTTCGAATGCCGATATCGTCGCACTCCTCGGTGTGAGTTACGCCGAAGCCGACAGCATCGGTACCCGGCTCGTTGCCACTTACGAGGGCGAGATGGATCTTACGGACGATGGGGTCGCCATCTATCGTTTCCCGAACCTCATGGTCACGGGGGCCCCCGCGGTCGCGGCCGAAGTCGCGCAGCTCGGCTACCTCTGGCAGGTGCGTCAGAAAGAGGACCTGCTGCGAAAAAATCCTTCGCGCGTCGTGCCGATTCTGAATTTCGTCAATATCATTCTCGGTTGTATTACGGCCGTCGCCATTCTCCCATTCTTTGGATGGACTGGTACTGGCGCCTACATTGGGTTCGTCGGTTTTCCGATGCTATTTTCGCTGATTTTTCTCGCGCTCGGGATGCGTCGAAGGCTACGCGAAATTGCGGGTCGCGAGACCTACGAGCGCGACAGCATGAGGCTCGCCATCTACCAGCTCCTGTTCTCCCGGCGGACCTCGGTGAAATTGCCCGGAGACGAACGCGCACTCGCGGCGGTTGGGCTTGGCGAATTCGATGTGTCGAAATTGCGCTCCCTCGCACCGTCGCTAGTCGAGCTCATCGGTGCGGAAGTGGCAGAGGTCGGTGGACGAATGGAAATCCGTGCACCTCGGATCTGGGCCGAGATGGCGGCCGTAGAGCGCCTGCGAGCGAAGGCGACATCGACGCAGTCGGTGGGTCGAACGGTATTTTCGACCCGAGACCTGCCCGGAGCGTCGCCCATCGGCGAGGTTGGCCCCTCCGAAGGCGACAAGAAACTCGCCGACGATATCGCCGCGCTCGAGAGAGAGCTCCAGCAGTAGTCGCCTCGAGGACACCCATGGACACAAGAGAAGAAGCCCGGCGCCTGAACGCGCTCTATGCGCACGATGGCACTCAACTCGTCGGCTACCTCGCGATGCAGCTCGCGACGGTCAAGACCTACGCGCAGGTCCTCATCGGTCTGTGCGGTCTCGTCATCACTGTGACGGGATTTTCCGGCGCCCACATGATCCGCGCGAGCTCGGCCTCCGCGTTCTGCATGGTAGCCGGCATCGCGCTCGTCCTCGTCGGGCTCGTTATTTGCCTCAGGGCCGTGACCGCGCTGCGCTGGGTGAGTCAGGACCTGCGCGACGATCTCACCGAGACCGCGGAGATTTGCATCGCCCGTCGCAACCAGCAACAGCGCCTCGTCGGACGCGCTGCGATCTTCGTCGCGAGTGGACTCGCCTGCTATCTGCTCGCCGTCTCGATTGCTGCCATAGTGCCGGAATCGAATTATCGATTCTAAACGGATGGCGATCTTCTAGCCTCCCATTGGAGGGGCGACTTCTCGCCTCCCAATGGAGGGGCGACTTCTCGCCTCCCAATGGAGGGGCGACTTCTCGTCGCCCCAGATCCACTCAATTCAGGTGGAACACCTCGCGCATTTCCTGGTTCAGGAGGCGCATCTTGTTCTGAATTTCCGGATGATTCACATCTTTCGGGTCGAGGAGATAATTCTCCGGTCCCATCGGGCGGACCATCAATTTCGTCTGCCAGATATTGTCATTCGCCATATTGACGTCCTGCCGGTAGAGGTACTTTTCGAGGACGTCGCGCGAGATGAAATCCTGGATCGAATTGAAATAGTGGTCGTTGTAGATTTTCTTGCCACTCTCGAGGCGGGTGTAGCCGCGGACGACGTAGTCGATGTAGACGACGTCGCACTCGAAGGCGTGGAACATGTAGTCGAGCGCCTTGAGCGGCACGATGTCACCGCAGGTCGCGACGTCGATGTCGACGCGGAAGGTGCAGATTCCACCCGGGTCCGAGGCGTCCGGGTAGGTGTGGGTCGTGATATGCGACTTGTCGAGGTGCATCTTGACCGCCGCGCCGACGGGGCGCGCAGCCGCATCCACCGCGAGGGTCGGCACGGTCGGCACAGCAAGAGCCGGCTCGACCTCGCCCGCCTTGGTGAGGCCTGGGGATTCCCACTTGCCGCCCGCGATGTCGCTCATCAGGGTCATGGTCGACGCACCCACGGGGTCGTAATTCTGGATCGACTCCGAGAGGATATTCGCCTCGATGATGCGGCAGATCTCGCGTGCGATGTCGCGGATCCGCTCGGCCGAGTACTTCTCGTCGATGTACTGGATGTACTGCTCGCGCTGCGCCTCGGTCGTCGCGATGTTGAAATCGTAGAGGTTGAAGCTCAGGATCTTGGTGAGATTGTTGAACCCCGAGAGCCGAACCTTATCCTGCAACGTCGTCATCGCTACCTCCACCTCCGCGCCACCAAACGGCGCGCGCGTCATAGGGGCATGAGTCCCCAAACGCAAGCCTCGAGCCCGACAAATTCGCAGAGGGCGATCCTGTGCGCTGTGATGGAAGAGGAACCGCCCCTTCGGCACGTCGATACAGTGCGAACGCGTTCGAGGAAGATCAGCCGTTGCGCTTGATGAACATCAGCCGCTGCGCTTGATGAACATCAGCACGAGCGTCACGACCCAGAGGAGCTGCTGAATTCCCTCGAACATCGCCCAACGCTTGCGACCCGCGGTCCAGGCAGCCGAGTCATCGACCGAGGCGACGAGGCGCTCGCCGAGGGGGCGCTGAACGAAGCGGCCTATGAGGAGCATGGCGAGTACGAGGGTGATGGCGACGTGAATGGTCGGAGAGACCACCTTGAAGCCCCCGCGATAGAAGATGAGAGCGAGGCCGGAGAGCAGGGTCACGAGCCCGAAGATAGCGGAGATCGTGCCCGTGCGTCGGGCGAGCTCGAGGACTGCGAGCTTCACGTCGCGCGATTTTTCGGTGGCACGACGGATGGCGCCGGTCATCGACATACCGATGGCGAAAGCCGTGGCGGCGGCGGTGATGTGGATGACGAGCAGGACGAGATTGAGCGGGTCGGCCATGGCGGGCTCCATAACGGCGAAAGGCCGGGGCATCCTAAACGCCTCCGGCCTTTCTTCAAGTCCTATCGCCGAAACCTGCGGCTCACGAGCTGAGCGTCGGCACCGCCGGGGTGGCCGTCGTCGCAGGCGCGTCGACCTCCGGGTGGGTCGGGATGAGCGCGGCGGCGAGGACTTCGCTCATGTCGTCGACAAGGACGAACTCCATCTCGCCGCGGGTATCGACGGGCACGTCCTCGAGGTCGCGCTCGTTCTTGTGCGGCAGGATGATGCGTTTGATGCCCGCGCGGTGAGCGGCCAGGACCTTCTCTTTGATGCCGCCGACAGGAAGAACCCGACCTCGCAGGGTTGCCTCCCCAGTCATCGCGGTGTCCGCCCGGACCACGCGATTGGTAAGCAGCGACGCGATGGCTGTAAAGATCGTGACGCCCGCAGATGGACCGTCTTTCGGGACCGCGCCCGCGGGCACATGGATGTGGAGGTCCTTCGTCTCGAGGAAGGCGGGGTCGACGCCGAGGTCGCCCGCGTGGCTTCTCACGTAAGAGAGCGCCGCGCGCGCCGATTCGGTCATGACCTCGCCGAGCTTGCCCGTGATCTGCGTCTGCCCCTTGCCCGTCATGAGCGAGGTCTCAACGAACAGGATGTCACCGCCGACGGGCGTCCACGCAAGCCCGGTCGCGACCCCGGGCTGGCCCGTGCGCTCGGCGACCTCATCGCGGAATTTCGGCTTCCCGAGCAATTCCTTTAGTGTGTCCTTCTCGATGAAGAAGGCCGTCTGTGCGATGTCGGGCGACTTCGCTATTTTCAGCGCGAGCCCGCGACAGAGGCGGATGATCTCGCGGTTTAGCTGCCGGACGCCAGCCTCTCGGGTGTACTCACGGATGATCGTCGTGAGTGCCCCATCGTCGATGACGAGGGCCCCCTCGTGAATGCCATGGTCACGGAGCTGCCGCGGGACGAGGTGGTTTTTCGCGATATGGAGCTTCTCGTCATGGGTGTAGCCCGAGACCTCGACGATCTCGAGGCGGTCGCGGAGCGGGCCCGAGATGTTCTCGAGGCTGTTCGCGGTGCAGATGAATAGCACCTCCGAGAGGTCGAAGGGCAACTCCATGTAATGGTCGGTAAACGTGTGGTTCTGCTCGGGGTCGAGGACCTCGAGGAGGGCCGACTCCGGTGAGCCGTTCCACCACTGACCGAGCTTGTCGATCTCGTCGAGGAGCATGACCGGGTTCTTCGCCTTCACCTTCTTCAGCGCATTCACGATGCGGCCAGGCATCGCGCCGACATAGGTCCGGCGATGGCCTCGCACCTCGGCCTCGTCACGCACACCACCGAGCGCGATACGGATGACGGGGCGGCCGGTCGCGTCCGCGATCGATTGCCCCAGCGAGGTCTTGCCGACACCGGGAGGCCCGACGAGGCAGAGGATTGTGCCGCGCGGGTTCTTTGCGACTTTGAGGACCGCGAGGTGTTCGAGGATGCGCTGCTTCGGGTCTTTGAGGCCGAAGTGGTCGGCGTCGAGCTTGTCGCTCACCGCGCCGATGTCGTCCTTCACCTCGACGCGGACGCGCCAGGGAAGGTCCGCGATCCACTCGAGGTAAGTGCGGATGACGTTCGCCTCGGCCTGCGCCGGATTCATCCCATCGAGGCGCCGGAGCTCCCGCTCGGCGACCTGTCGGACTTCGTCGGGCAGGTCGGCTGCTTCGATCTTCTCGCGCAGGTTGTCGGTCTGCTCGGCCGCGTCATCGCCGAGCTCTCTCTTGATGGCCTTGAGCTGCTCGCGCAGGACCGCTTCGCGCTGGTTCTTGCTGAGCTCTTTCCTCACCTCGTCGTCGATTTTCTGACGCACCTCGCGCACCGCGAGGGCCTCGCCAACAAGAGAAGTCACGAGCCGCAAACGCTCGATGACGTCAGACATCGCGAGGACGGTCATTGCCTTTTCGGGCGGAAGTTCGAGGGCGGATGCCACACGGTCAGCGAAACGTCCGGGCGACTCGTTCGGCGGCGCCTGCCCGAGCCGTGTCCCGAGTTGTCCCTCGGCCTGAGCGATGCGCGACTTCAGCGCATCGGCGAGGAACTGCGCCTCGAGCTCATCGCGCACAGGCTCACGCATCTGTTCACCGTCGGCGAGCCAGTGCGGCGTGGTCTCGACGAGCGAGCGCAGCTCGAAGCGCGAGAGCCCTTGCAGAGAGAGCATCACGGCGTTGTCGCCATGGCGCTGGATGCCGACGACGCGTGCGAACGTGCCGACGGGGTGGAGATCCTCGAAGCTCGGGTCTGCGACGCGCGAGTCCTTCTGGACGGCGACGCCTATGACGGTCTGGCCAGGCTTCACCTGGCGGAGGATGGCGAGCGATTGGGGGCGCCCGACGGCGAGCGTCGTGACGGTCCCGGGGAACAGGACGCCGTTGCGTAGCGGCAGTAGGGGGAAGGGGGATTCAGGTGCTTCGGTCGCGAAAGGGCGGTCACCCATGTTCTGAAAGACTCCTCGTCCGGGGCATTCTCGCCGGACATGGTACCAGCATCGGGACCGATGCCAACCGGGCAACCCCTCTCGGAGAATTTCGCGTCCTTATCGCGCGGTGCCGAGACCTCGAGCAGAGTCGTAATGTATCGTAATCGAGGGCTTTATTGAGATTGTGCTCGCGGTGGCCCATCCCCGATCTCGGCCTCTGCCTCTCGAACGGGAATGGGCCTCAGCGGTCGTTATGACCGTTTTCAGTAGTAGTCGTCGCAGCAGCCTTCACATGTCCGCCAGCGGAAGGCGCAGGCGATCCCCTGGTTGTCTGCGGCGAGGTCTGCGCTGTCCCACCCGCTGCAGCCAGAAGCGGGGGAGAGCAGGTTCTTCAGCCACTGGGGACCTGCCGAGCAGATCGAATCGAAGACCTCCTTCAAGACACCCGCCGTCCATGCGCCTCCCGGACCACCGCAGAAGCGGGTCGCACGGCAGCTCGCCGTGCAGTGCTTCATCTTATCGCTGCCTTCGACCTTGCGGGCGGACGCCCAGGTGGTGGCGATGCAGACGGTCCAGGCCGTGACGATGACGATGCCGAGGAGCTTTTTGACGGGCTTACCATCCACCACCGGAACGGTCTCGTGGCCCGCGAGTTCTCCCTCCTGAAACACATAGACCGAGAGTGCCTTGGCCTCGGACGGCACCTCGCTGAGCTCGAAATAGCCCTCTTCGTCCGAGTCGAACACGACCGACTCGAGTTCCTCGCCTTCTGCAGTCTCGAACTCGACCACGACCTGCGCCTGCGGGACTGGGACGAGGTCGTCCTCGTCCAGGATGACGCGTCCGAGTAGAGCGGGTTCGCGCGGAGTGACCTTCGCCCCGGCCTCTTGGGTTCGGGCCCCTTCATGAGGTTGGTGAGGGGGCACAACGAGCGAGTCGTCACATGCAGCGAACGAGAACAGGGCCGCGATAGCCGCGACGAGGAAAGCAGACGAAGGAACTCTGTGCACGGGGACCTCGGAGTTTTCGGAGAGAGACTGTCCCGACGAACCGTGCGGGAGCAGACGGTCTCTCCAAGTGCGGAGCGAGCTTATGCCCCAAGAGCCCATGTCTGCAATGTTCGCGACATCCCTTTAGAGGCTTGACCGCGGCCATTGGCGAGGCTCAATCAGAACTCCGTCAGAGTCAAAACAAGATTTTCGACATTCCTCGAGCGTGCAATCCCTCGCTACTCGCCTTGTTTCTATGCGGCGATCTGTTGTTTATATTCGAAAATAAAGTAAGTCGATTTTCAAGCGAATTGGGGGCGCTGCGCTTTGGGGTGGCGAGGTACGCCTCCGACCCAGGCCGGAGACGAAGACGCTTGCCGAGGTCAGGCGGACGGGGCAGGGTGCCGTTCATGACGACGCCTCAAAACATTCTCGAAGTAGGCCTCAGCGCAGCCCTCGACAAGACCATCACTGACGAGGATGTCCGTGCCTTCGCTGCGATTTCACTCGATGACAACCCCGTCCATCTCGACGAGGAATTCGCGAAGAGGACGCGCTTCGGTGGCCGAATCGCGCACGGCATGCTCGCCGCGAGCCTCGTCTCTGCCGTCATCGGGACCCGCCTGCCAGGCTACGGGACCATCTATCTTTCGCAGTCGCTGGCATTCAAGGGGCCAGTCCGGCTCGGCGACACCATCACCGCGACGGCCACCATCAAGGCGGTTCGGGTAGACAAGCCGATCGTCACCCTCGAGACCGTCGTCACGAATCAACGCGGGGAGGTAGTGCTGACCGGGGAAGCCGTGGTGCTCGCCCCCCGCTGAGGCGGCACTAGCTCGGAGCGAGCCTCGAGGCGAGGTCGATGGCCTGGATGACCGCGGTCTCGAGTAGGGGAACACCTACGACAGGGAGCGTCATGCAGAAGTGCAGCCGTCGGCCAGGTGAGGTCGCCATGCGCTCGAGCTGCTTTCTTGCCGATGTGGTGTCGCGGTCCGCGGAGGCGCGCTGCAGCCTCGTGCGAGCGACCACGGTGTCTGGGGCTGGCTGCGTCAGGGGCCCGAGGGTCTGAAAGAGCGGCCCCTTGGAAGGCAGACTGGGCAGAAGCGGATTGAGCCACATGGTGGGAGATGCGCGTGTGAGGGTGCGGGTAATCGCGATGTTGATGGGCGACCAGTCGCACTCGAGCGGTGGCATGAAGCGAATGTCCCGATGGGTCACGAGCTCGACGAGGTCGTATCGGATATGGGCGAGGAGAGAGCGTTCGCGCGCGAAGTGGGTCGGGTCGAGGAACGCGGTCTGGTTCGCGTGGGT
>VFQT010005157.1_pt1 | contig 10171 bp, 8 predicted proteins | sample 3512381 | NCBI WGS metagenome assembly VFQT01 (sample SAMN10412376, study PRJNA504923) | tailings metagenome | isolation source: Relicate 2 Philex TSF3 active mining site | place: Philippines: Tuba, Benguet | collected 2017-08-29 | reverse complement strand
CCGCGAGAACCTGATGGCGGTGCTCGAGACCCTGGACCTCTCCCCCAAGGAGGTGCGGTCCCGGGCGGATGCCCTGCTCGAGGACCTCGGGCTCTCGTCCCTCGCCGGCCAGCCCGCCTACACCCTGTCGGGCGGCGAGCGCCGCCGCCTCGAGATCGCCCGCGCCCTCGCCACCGGCCCGAGGTTCCTCCTCATGGACGAGCCGTTCAGCGGCGTCGACCCCATCTCCGTCGCCGAGGTCCAGGCCATCGTCCGCCGCCTGAAGGACCGCGGCATCGGCGTCCTCATCACCGACCACAACGTCCGCGAGACCCTCGCCATCGTCGACCGCGCCTACCTCATCCACCAGGGGCGCGTGCTCGTCTCCGGCTCGCCCCGCGAGATCCTCGAGAACCCCGACAGCCGCCGCCACTACCTGGGCGACGGCTTCAAGCTCTGAACCCGTCCATGCCCGAGCCCCAAGAGATCCGTCCGACCGAGCAGGTCTCGGTCCGCGACTTCCACGACACCTACCGGGACCTCCTCCGCCTCGACCTCGTCGCCGGCGACCGCGGCCTGGACAAGGTCATCTCGGAGAAGTCCCTCAACCGCCCCGCGCTCGCCCTCACGGGCTACTTCAAGGAGTTCGCCCACCGGCGCCTGCAGGTGCTCGGCGCCGGCGAGATCGCCTACCTGCAGGACCAGTCGCCCGAGATCCGCGCCCAGCGGCTCGAGGCCATCCTCCGCCACGACATCCCCGCGCTCGTCATCACGGGCGGCCGCCACCCCGACGACCTCCTCGTCCGCCTGGCCGAGACCCACGCCGTCCCGCTCTTCCGCACCGAGCTCAAGTCGAAGGACTTCTCGGCCGAGGCCACCGTCCTGCTCGAGGAGAAGTTCGCCCCGCGCGTCGGCATCCACGGCACCCTCGTCGACGTGAAGGGCGTGGGCGTCCTCCTCCGCGGCTCCTCGGGCGTCGGCAAGAGCGAGTGCGCCCTCGCGCTCGTCGAGCGCGGCCATTCCCTGGTGGCCGACGACTACGTGCGCGTCACCCTCGTCGCCGACCGCGAGCTCGTCGGCACCTCCAAGGAGCTCAACCGCGGGTACATGGAGTGCCGCGGCATCGGCATCATCAACGTCGCCTCCATCTTCGGCGTCCGCTCGGTGCGGCGCGAGAAGCGCATCGACCTCGTCCTGACCTTCCGCCTCTGGCAGCCGGGCATGGACGAGGAGCGCACCGGGCTCGACATCGAGTCCTTCGAGATCCTCGGCCGCAAGGTCCCGCACATGACGCTCCCGGTGAGGCCGGGCCGCGACATGGCCCGCCTCGCCGAGGTCGCCGCGATGGTCCAGGCCCTGCGCGGCATGGGACACGACTCCGCCCGCGAGTTCAGCGAGCGCCTGATCCAGCACATGCAGGCGAAGCAGGGCGGGGCCTGAGCCTCACTCCCCGGCGCCCCAGCGGCAGTCGTTCTGCACGCGGAGGCAGATGTCGCGCAGGTCGAAGAGCGCGGCGTGGACCGCGTCGAAGCCGGCCACGGCCCCGAGGCGCGCCTCGGCCGGGACCTGCTGCAGGAGGCCCAGGGCGGTGTTCAGCGAGCCCAGCCCCCTCCTGAGGTGAACGGTCGCGAGCGCGAGGTCGCCGGTGTCCGTGGCATTGACGGCCAGCACCACCTGGTGGTGGAGGTCCCAGAGGGCGAGCATCGTCTCGGCCGCGAGCAGGGGCGGCACGGCGGCGCCGGAGTCCCGCACCAAGGTCCGGAAGGCGGTGGAGGCCTCCATGGTCAGGGCCCGGGCGGCGACGAACACCGGGTGCTGGTGGATGCAGTAGGGGATGTCGGCCGGGACGTCCGAACCGGGCTCGTCCTCGGGCGGCTCGGCGCCGGGGGACCACTCGTTGGGCTCCCAGCCCATCCGCCTCGCGACGACGTCCAGGCGGTCGGGCAGGCCGCGGGCCTCATGGTAGAAGGAGAGGAATCGCGCCGCCTCGAGGTCCTGCCGCCTGAGGTAGGCCGCCCAGTCCTTCTCGCTCCACGATGCGGAGCCGGAGTTGTCGGAGTCGCCCTGGGGAACGTCCTCGTCGCGCATGCCCCAAGGGTGTCCCCTCCCCGATGGGGGGCAAGCGCGGACGCATTATCCTTGAGGAGGCGCGCCGGGGGCTGGTTTCATCACGCCGTGGCCACCTTGACCCAGCTGACCGCCGACCTCCGCGCCGGCAAGCCCGCCGATCGCGGGTCCGCGGCCGAGGCCGCTCGCCTGCTCGCCCTGCCCGAGGTGGCCGACGACGACAAGGTCGGCTACCTGCTCGCGCTGGCCGACGCCGGCGAGACGGCCGACGTGGTCGCCGCCTTCGCCGGGACCTATCGCGGCATGGCGCGCGCCATCGACCTCGGCGACCTGCCTTCCCGCGCCATCGACCTCGTGGGAACCGGCGGCGACCGCTCGGGCAGCTTCAACCTCTCGTCGGGCGCCGCCCTCGTCGTCGCCGCCTGCGGCGTCCCGGTGATGAAGCACGGCAACCGCTCCATCACCTCCAAGTCCGGCAGCGCCGACTTCCTCGCGGCGCTCGGCGTCGACCTCGAGGCCGACGACGCCGCGCTGCGCCGCGCGCTCGGCGCGGCGAACTTCTGCTTTTTCTTCGCCCCGGCGTTCCACCCCGCGTTCCGCGCGGTCGGCCCCGCGCGCAAGCGGCTCGCCGAGCTCGGCCGGAAGTCGGTCTTCAATGTCCTCGGCCCGCTCATCAATCCCGGGCGCCCCGCCCACATGATGGTCGGCGTCTATGACCCGCGCTGGGTCGCCCCCGTGGCCGGCGCGCTCGAGGCGCTCGGCACGCGCCGCGGCCTGGTGGTCCATGGGCAGGTGGGCGAGGGCATGGATGAGCTCACCGCGGCCGGCCCGGCGCTCGTCCGCGGCGTCGGCGAGCTGGCCAAGGTCGACGCCACCTGGCTGCCCGGCGACTTCGGCCTGGCCAACTGTCCTGCCGGCGACCTCCTCGGCGGCTCGCCCGCCCGGAACCTCGCCCTCTGGGGCGATCTTTTGGTCGGAGCCGCGCCCGACGGCCTCGCCGACTCCGTCGCCTACACCGCCGGCGCCGCGCTCTGGGTCGCCGGCGCGGTCGCCGATCCCGCGGCGGGCATCGCCCGCGCCCGCGAGGCGATGGCCTGCGGGGACGTGCGCCGGACGCTGCAGGCCCTGCGCGACGCCTATCGGCGCTGAGCGAGGCCGAGGATCCCGCGCGCCGTGCGCGCGCTCGCGCCGCGGTTGCCGGCAAGCCAGGCCGGCCCCGCCGCCGCCATGCGCGCGCGGGCCGACGGGTCCCGCGCGAGCGCGAGGAGCTCCCGCCGGGCGGCGCCGGCATCCTCCGCGCGGACCGAGGCGCCCGACGCCTCGAGCCCGGCGCAGATGGCGCGGAAGTTGGTCATGGCCGGGCCGTAGACGAGCGGCACGCCGGCGGCCGCCGCCTCGACCGGCGTCTGGCCGCCATCGTGCGGCGGCAGGCTCTTGCCGGAGAACGCGAGGTCGGCGGCGCGGGTGAGCCGGCGCAGCTCGCCCGTCGTGTCCGCCAGGTGCACCACCGTTCCGGTGGGCGCCAGCGGGCCTCCGGACGAGCGCTGGTGGAAGGGCAGCCCGCTCGCGCGCAGCTCGCGCAGGACCTCGTCCCGGCGCTCCGCGTGCCGCGGCACGAGCAGCAGGCGCGCATCCTCGCCCGCCGCCCGCAGCTCGGCGACGACGCCGAGCAGCAGCGTCTCCTCGCCGGGCCAGGTGGAGGAGCCGAGGATCAGCAGGGCTCCGGGGTTGTCCGCGAGTCCCAGCCCGGCGCGCAGCGCCGCGCGCTCCGCGGCGGGCAGGGCGCCGTCGGCCGCGACGTCGAACTTCAGGTTGCCCGTGACCTCGACCCGCGTCGCGCCCAGCTCCGCCAGGCGGCGCGCATCCGAGTCGCTGCCCGCCCCGATCCAGGCAAGGCCCCCGAGAAGGCGCGCCGAGAGCGCGCGGAGGCGCCGATGGCGCGCGAACGAGCGGTCCGAGAGCCGCGCGTTCACGAGCGCGACGGGCACCCCGCGGGAGCGGGCCTGGCCGCGGACGTGCTCCGGCCACAGCTCGCCCTCGGTGAGCACCGCGACATCGGGCGCGATGGCGTCCCAGGCCGCCGCGCTGCAGGGCCAGAAGTCGAGGGGGAAGCTGCCGATGGCCAGGCAGGCCGCGGCATGTCGCTCCTGCGCGACCTTGAGGCCGGTGCTGGTGGTGGTCGTCAGCACGATCTCGGCGCGGCCGCCGTCGCCCAGCTCGGCGAGGAGCGGGCCCAGGGCCTCGACCTCGCCGACCGATACGGCCTGGATCCAGATACGGGGGACTCCGGCTCGCCTGGGGGGCAGGGCCTGCCATCGGCCCAGCCGCTGAGCCAATCCCTCCCCGTAGCCCCCGCGACGGAGCATCCGCCAGATATAATAGGGGGAGGCCGCCAGCAAGAGGGGCAGGAAGAGCAGGCGATAGGCCCAGAGGAGCGGCATCTGGGCCGAAGGTGGGGTAGGCGGGGGGGTATGTCAGTCCGGAAAATCCGCGCCACCCACCCCGGTTTTTCCCTTGCCAAGCCGGGGTCCGGCCTGCTTTTTCGAACCTTCCACTCCCGCTGGGTCAGCCGGACCCTGTCGGGGCACAACACCAGACACAAAAGCACTGAATTCCGATGTCTCACCCGTCCGGCCGGGAGCGAGATAAGGAGCCCCAAAACACCATGAACCTGACCGTCAAAGACCTCCTCGATGCTGGCGTCCACTTCGGACACCAGACGCGTCGCTGGAACCCCAAGTCCCGTCCCTACGTGTTCGATCACCGGAACGGCGTCTCCATCATCGACCTCGAGAAGACCCACGCCTGCCTGGCGAAGGCCGTCGAGGCCGTCGAGACGATCGTCGCCTCCGGCAAGGACGTCCTCTTCGTCTCCACCAAGCCCCAGGCCCAGGAGATCGTGCGCGAGGCCGCCAAGTCGACCGCCATGCCCTTCGCCGTGACCCGCTGGCTCGGCGGCACCCTCACCAACTGGGCGACCGTCAAGGTCTCGCTCGACAAGTACCGCGGCTACCTCGTCAAGGAGCGCGACGGCTCCCTCGCCAAGATGCACAAGAAGGAGGCCGCCGTCATCAAGCGCGAGATGCAGCGCATGTCCCGCAACTTCGAGGGCCTGCTCGACTTCCGCAACCTCCCCGGCGCCCTCATCGTCATCGACACGCACCACGAGGCCATCGCCGTGGCCGAGGCCAACCGCCTCCGCATCCCCGTCATCGGCCTCTGCGACACGAACTCCGACCCGAGCCGCTGCACCCATCCCATCCCCGGCAACGACGACGCCACCAAGGCCATCCGCCTGGTCGTCGAGACGCTGACCCAGGCCGTCCAGGCCGGCTTGGCCCGCCGCTCGAGGTCCCAGCCCATCCAGCAGCGCGTCTCGGTCTCCTCCGTCGCCGTCGGCAACGCCGACCAGCCCGAGGTGACCATCTCGGCCGACCTCCAGCAGGCGGTCGACGCCGCCCCCGAGGCCGAGGGCGAGGCGGGCGCCGCCGGCGCCAAGCCCCGCCGCGCCGCCGCTCCCCGCAAGACCTCCAAGTGATCGCCTGACGATGTCCGCCATCACCGCACAGACCGTCAATGAGCTCCGCGCCCGCACCGGCGCGGGCCTCATGGATTGCAAGAAGGCCCTCACCGAGGCCGCCGGCGACATGGAGAAGGCCGTGGAGATCCTCCGCATCAAGGGGATCGCCACCCGCGACAAGAAGTCGGGCCGATCCGCCAACGAGGGCGTCCTGACGCTCCGCGTCGCCGCCGACGGCCTCTCCGCCACCGTCCTCGAGCTCAACTGCGAGACCGACTTCGTGGCCAAGAACGAGGCCTTCGTCGCCCTCGCCAACGACCTGCTCGCCCAGGTCGAGAAGCACGGCCATGAGAACCTCACCGAGCAGGTCTTCCACAAGACCGGCCAGAAGGTGAACGACTACATCACCGAGCAGGTGACCAAGCTCGGGGAGAACCTCAAGGTGTCGCGCAGCCTGACCGTCAAGGCCGGCCCCGGCGGCAAGTTCGCCTCCTACGTCCACAACGGCTCCAAGATCGCCGTCCTCCTCGAGGTCGCCGCCGAGGGCGCCGCCGCCTCCGCCGCCGGCCTCCCCGACCTCGCCCGCCAGCTCGCCATGCAGGTCGTGGCCAACGGCGCCGAGTATGTCCGCCGCGAGGACGTCCCCGCCGACCGCCTCGAGAAGGAGCGCGTGATCGCCGAGGAGTTCACCAAGTCGGAGGCCGACAAGGCCATCGCCGAGGCCCATCGCATCATCGAGGACTACAAGGGCCAGCTCGCCGAGCAGAAGGCGGGCGCCAACGACCCGGCCACCATCGCCGAGCTCGAGAAGCGCATCGCCAACTCCGAGAAGGCCGCCAAGGCCGCCGAGGCCCGCAAGGTGGGCCAGCTCGCCAACATCGAGAAGATCAAGGCCGGCCGCGTGGACAAGTTCCTCGCCGAGCGCTGCCTGCTCGACCAGCCCTTCTTCCGCGACCCGGACAAGAAGGTCTCCCAGCTCCTCGACGAGGCGAAGGCCTCCCTCGGCGGCGCCGTCAAGGTCGCCGCGTTCCACCGCTTCGCGGTCGGCGAGTCGGCCTGAGCGTCCTCCCGCCGTCCCAAGGACCCGCCTCACGGCGGGTCTTTTTTTGTGTCGGTGCCGTCGGGTGACGGCATCCGGGCTCCGCCCGGCTCAGTCCTCCATCCGCCCGTCCAGGTGCCCGGGCAGGAAGCCGTAGAACGTGCCGATCCAGAGCCGCCAGGCCAGGCCGTGCAGGAACCAAGGGAGCACGAGGCCGCCGGCGACCGCCGACCAAGCGACGGCCTTCCAGCTGAGCCAACCCGCGAGGCCGGGGATGAGCAGCAGCGGCAGGTACCCGAATGCGATGAGCCCGTAGTTCCACACCAGCGCGCCGAGGAAGAAGCCGCCGTGGCGGCGCAGGATGAGGTCGCAACGGCCGCAGGCCGGGGCGATGTCCCAAGGAGGGGAGGGCGGCAGGGTCGCGTCGCAGCGCGGGCAGCGGCCTCGCGCGGCGCGCAGGAAAAGGTCCGCCCGGAAGGTCATCGGTCCAGCCGGTCGGCGAGGGCGCGGGCCAGCGTCCGCAGCACGGCCACCCGCGCCGCGCGCTTGTCGTCGGCCGGGATGACGTGCCAGGGCGCGTGCGGCGTGTCGGTGCGGGCGACCATGTCCTCGGCGGCCTCGAGATGGACGTCCCATTTCGCGCGGTTGCGCTCGTCCTCCGCCGTCATCTTGTGCCGCTTGTGCGGCGAGTCCCAGCGGAGGCGGAATCGGCGGAGCTGCTCCTCCTTCGAGAGGTGGAGCCAGAACTTGAGCACGACGGCGCCCGACTCGGCGAGCCGCGCCTCGAAGGCGTTGATCTCGGCATAGGCGCGCTGCCACTCGACGGGCTTGCAGAAGCCCTCCACGCGCTCGACCAGCACGCGGCCGAACCAGGAGCGGTCGAAGACCGCCATCCGGCCGGCCGCGGGCACCTTGGTCCAGAAGCGCCACAGATAATGCCGGGATTTCTCCTCGGCCGTGGGCGCGGGGGTGGGGTGCACCGAGAGGTGCGAGGCGTCCATCAGGGCCGCGAGCCGCCGGGTGACGCCGCCCTTGCCGGCGGCGTCCGGCCCCTCGAGCACGACGACCGTCGGGATGCCCCGCCGCGCCGCCAACCGGGTGAGCTGGCCGAGGCGGACCTGCCATTTCCGGATGAGCCGCGAGTAGTCCTCCTTGGGAAGCTCCTGATGGACCGCGGCATCCAGCAACCCGCGCGGCCGCAGCCGGGAGGCTTGCCGGGGCTTGGGCAGGCGCGCTCGCCCGCGGAGCAGCTGGTCGGCCACGGCGCGGCCGGCCGCGAGGTCCCTCGCCTTGGATTCCGTCCCCGCCGCCGTCTTCCAGCCGTGCCCCGCGGGGGAGGCGAGCCGACGGCACTCCTGCGCGAGGCGCGCCGCCGCGCCATCGGCCAGCAGCAGGTCCTCCTTGGCCACCATCCAGCCCTCCGCCTCGGTGTCCTCGGCCTCCTGCGCCCGCTTGCGGAGGGATTTCCTGGGTGTGGCGAGCCAGACCTTGGCCAGGGCGACGCCGTCGGCGAGCAGGGTCTCCTCGAACTGGCGCAGCGCGCGGAGGCGCTCACGCAGGGCTTCCTTGGCGAGCTCGCCGCGGGCCGCCTCCTGGGCCGTGCGGGTGACCCAGTCGCCGACCACCAGGGTGATGCGTCCCTTGGCCGGCATCTTGGTCCAGTAGGGCCAGAGGAAGGGCCGTCCGCCGTGGCAGGGGTCGCCGGGGAGCGGCGCGCAGACCTCGACCGTCCGCGCGTCGAACCATTCCTGCAGCCGGTTGGCGAAGCCGCTCGCGGCGAGGCGGTCGTTGCCGCCGATGAGGATCACCGCGCCGCGCCCCTCGGCGGCCAGGCGGCGCTGGGCCCTCAGCAGCCGGAGATGGAGCGCCGAGGCGGCGCGTTCCTTGGCGGCTCCGGGGGCGGGCATGGGTCCTTTCTACCCGTCGGCGCGGCCGGGGAAAGGCCAAAGGCGGGCGCCGTCACGCGGTTGTCACCCGCGCTCGCTTGCGCCGGAAAGCCCCCCTGTCATCATGGCAGGGATGGCCGCCGCGTCCGCCGACTTTCCCGAGCGCTTCGAGCGCGAGCTCAGCTGGCTGGATTTCAACGGCCGCGTGCTCGCCCTAGCGCGCGAGCCCTCCGTGCCGCTGCTCGAGCGCGTCCGCTTCCTCTCGATCGTCAGCTCCAACCTCGACGAGTTCTTCGAGATCCGCGTGGCCGGTCTCCTCCAGCAGGCGGAGTCGGCGTCGGCCTCGCCGGGGGGCGGGCTGCTCGAGGAGGTCCTGCGCCGGGCCCACGCCCAGGTGACCGAGCAGTACCGCGTCTGGCGCGAGGAGGTCTCGCCCGCCCTCGCGGCGGAGGGCGTCGTGGCCCGCGAGAAGGGGGAGCTCGGCGCCGAGGAGCTCGCGGCCCTGGGCGAGCGCTTCGACCGGGAGATCCTGCCCGCGCTGACGCCCCTCGCGATCGACCCCTCGCACCCCTTCCCGGTTCTGACCAACAAGAACCTCTACCTGGCGGTCCGGCTCTCCGGCGCCAAGGGCGCGCCGCCGCGGGTGGCGGTCGTGCCGGTGCCGCGGATCCTGCCTCGCATCCTCGTCCTCTCGAAGCAGGGCAAGGGTATCCGGTTCACCTTCCTCTCCTACGTCATCAAGGCCTTCCTCGGCCGGCTCTTCCCGGGCCTCAAGGTCCTCGGCGCCTGGGCGTTCCGCATCACGCGCAACAGCGACCTTTACGTGGACGAGGACGAGGAGGGCAACCTGATCGAGGCCATCGAGGAGGAGATCCACCGCCTGCGCAAGGGCGCCGTCGTGCGCCTCGAGATCTCGGGCGACGCGCCCGAGGACCTCGTCGCCTGGCTGCGCGCCGCGCTGGACCTGCCCGCCGAGGGCGTCTTCCGCATCGAGGGCCCGGTCAATCTCCTCCGCCTCGGCGCGCTCATCGACGCCGTGCAGCGCCCCGACCTCGTCTACCCGCCCCTGCAGCCCTCGGTGCCGCCGGGCATGGGCGAGGCCGACAACCTCCTCGCCCGCATCGCCAAGGGCGACGTGCTCCTGCACCATCCCTACGAGTCCTTCTCGCCCGTCGTCGACTTCATCCGCCAGGCCGCCCGCGACCCCGAGGTCGTCTCCATCAAGCTGACGCTCTATCGCACGAGCGGGGACTCGCCCGTGGTCGAGGCGCTGAAGGCCGCGGCCGAGGCCGGCAAGCAGGTCACGGCCCTGATCGAGCTGCGGGCGCGCTTCGACGAGCTCAACAACATCGCCTGGGCCCGCCAGCTCGAGGAGTCCGGCGCCCACGTTGTCTACGGCCTCGTCGGCTACAAGACCCACTGCAAGGCCTGCCTCGTCGTCCGCCGCGAGAAGGGCGGGGTCCTCCGGCGCTACGCCCATCTCGGCACCGGCAACTACAACCCCCGCACGGCCAAGGTCTACACCGACCTCTCCCTTTTCACCGCCGAGCCGGAGCTCACCGCCGACGTCGGCCTGCTCTTCAACGTCCTGACCGGCAACCTCGCGTCCCCCGACTTCCGCCACGCCCTCGTCGCGCCCTTCGACCTCCAGCGCCGCATGGTCGAGCTGATCGACGCCGA
>VFQT010005156.1_pt1 | contig 10172 bp, 12 predicted proteins | sample 3512381 | NCBI WGS metagenome assembly VFQT01 (sample SAMN10412376, study PRJNA504923) | tailings metagenome | isolation source: Relicate 2 Philex TSF3 active mining site | place: Philippines: Tuba, Benguet | collected 2017-08-29 | reverse complement strand
CCAGGTGGTCGACTTTTGCGCCGCCGCGTGGCCTAATTTTACTCCGGCGTTGACAGTCCGAAAGGACTTGCGAAGAAGATCCTTAACCCTAATTATTATAAAGATATGAAGGGAATTTATGAGCGCAATGCTGGCGGGCCGGAGGCTCTCATGGCTTTGCTCGGCAAGTGGGCCAGCGAGCAAATTCCCTTAACCGATTTCCTGCGTGCCGAGTTCCGCAATCCAGCGGCTTTCGCCAATTCGGACTACGGCAAATGCCTTGCAGACAATGAAACCTATCGCCAAGAGTTCAAGACCTCACTGCACATGTTCTATGGCTCGGTGGACGAAGTGCTGAGGCCTAAGATTGCCCTGCTTGGGAATGATTACCAACAGCGCATCACCGATACGCCGGATGCGCCGTCGTCGAGCAAGATCAAGACCTTTGAAGTCAAGGGCGCAGATCATCGACGAACTTTTATATCGGCCGCTGCGGCCGCAAAGGCTTGGATGGATGATATGCACTGACGAGGGCATTAGGCGTCTTTCTTCCAAACTGCAGCCATGGCAGACAACCGTGGTTGCTCTTTTGTTTTGCGCAATAGCGATTGCCTGCGCTGAAGCCTGATTTACCCACCTAATCCAATACCAATCCACACCGTCGTTTCAACACGACCGCTTTGCAGTCCAGAAAACGTACAGAATCCTTCGCACTTTTCAAAAACGGCGGCTTCTTTCACATTGAAGGAGGAAAGAGGCCATGAAGGAAGAGAGCGAAGGCAGACCGATGGGGCAAGTCATCAAGATCGAAGAGACCCGGATCCGTGATCACCTCGGCGAGATGGTTCGTGTGGTACGGTTGAGGAGAGGCTCAACGCGATGCTCGATGCCGAGGCGGACGAGCTGTGCGGGACTGTGCGCTACCAGCGAAGCGCTGATCGGATCATACCCGGGCCGGTAGTTACGACCGGACGCTGCATGCGTCGGCCGGGGAGGTGAGGCTGAGTAGGGACCAAAACTCACAGCTTCTATCGTGTTAACACTACAGTTTGAATTCAGGCATCATCAACACTCTATACGAGTGCAATGAGCTTACTTCCGCGTCATTAAAAGGCAACCCGCAAGTGACCGCTCGCCAGAATCATGCGCACATAGTTCCATCTCGTTCTCCGATATGAGGAAAACTTCATACTCGTTATCTTCGTCCGAAAGCAATAGGTTGACTTTATCTCTTCTGATGACGCCAACAAGCTTTTCGGTTTTAACTTTAGTCGACCATGTTCCAATTAGACCAGCGTTTTTCTGCTTCTCAATGACAAGAGTCCACACCATAGCTTCGTTTATAAAGACAGGATTTTTCTCATCTGGATCATGGTCGCCATCACCAAAGTAAGCACCACCGGGGTAGCCAGACACTGTCCAGGTACCGATCAGATTAGGATATTCGTCAGCCTTAGCCACAGCTGAAGTGACGGCCAGTAAAACAGCTGAGTAGAGCAAGACGTTTGTTAACATAGGCGAACTCCTATCTATTGCTTAGGCTGCTAACGTAACGGTCCACAGACAACGGATTAGATTACCGAATATGCAGAGTAAAGTCGATTCTACGGCCTGAGCCCCGGGCCTGTACTCCGTCGCCGCTTCCCCGGCTTCGTGCTGGGCGTTCCCGTCGGCGTGGCGCCACTGGCCCTCATGGCGCCGGGAACGGCAACTGGACGACCCATCGTCCTGACGCTCGGCGAACAGTCCTTCCAGATGGTGGCCGACAATGACGTGGCCGAGAAGCTGATCCGCTATTCGGCGCGCTGGCGGTTCAACAGTGCGGGCTGCAAGCCATCCTGGTACGGAGCCTGACCATGTCGGATGTCCTGACCCTCCACCGGCTGAAACAGCGGAAGACGCTGTTCCAATCCCCGAACGCCTCCGGCAAATCACGCCAGGGCGAGCCGGTTCTTACGATCCACAGAACGCCTTCGACGAACATCCGGTTATCCCGGCCCGTCGAGCCCCTCTGGTCCGGGCGTCCGATGATTAGCGGCGCAACCCGCGCCCACTGAGCATCGTCCAGAACGAGCTGATCCATCACACCCAAGACCACCTCCAAAAGACAGTCATGAATCACACCGCGAGGCTGAAGGAGACCCCAAGAGTCCACAGCACCTAGAGGAAAGCCCAGATATAAGTATTTTATCTGAGGGATTTACTGAAACTCCGGACGCCTGTGGAATGATCCAGGCTTGGCCCGCTCGCACGGGCTGTATTATGCTCCCAGCGTCTGTAGGACGGCCCTGTGAATGTCTCTCCATTTTGTGGCAAATTCCTTGCCCATCGGACCGCAGGCCGAGAGCGAGAGTATGAATCGGATGGTGTTCAGGATGTGGCATGTCGCGGGTCTGGCTCTTCTGGCGGCGGCCCTCTGTGTCGGGGTTGGCTCCCCGACAGCTGAGGCAGAGGACAAGGGGCGGAACGCCACCTATGCCGAACAGGGCTGGAGCAAGGCGGAGCGGGCCTACTGGCAGCACAAGCCGGCTGGGCAGATACTCGCCCCGCTGGCATGGCTGCAGAGCATCGAGCAGGCCGACAGCGCGGACATGCTTCTCGATGAAGCGCAGATTCTCCGCTACAACCTCCTCACTTCGCCGCGCGGGCCGGACAACCCCGAGGGACTTCCGGTCGGCTTCGCCGTCAATCCACCGGGCTCGGCCGCTGCCGGGCAGGTGGGCCTGACATGCGCGGCCTGCCACACGGGCCAGATCACCTATCGCGGCAAAGCCTTGCGGTTCGACGGCGGCGGCACCTTGTCAGACATTCCCGGCTTCGTCGGCTCCTATTATGCCGCGCTGCAGGCCACGCATGACGATCCGACGAAGTGGTCCCGTTTCGCGGCGCGCGTCGCCAGCAGGGCCGGAACGGACAATGAGGCGCTGCGTGGTCAGGTGGGCCAGGTACTGAAAGCGCTGGCCTGGGGTGTGGCGGCGGCTGAGCCTTATGCCGCGCTGGAAGTGGTATCCGGCCCCGGTCGCATGGACCCGCTGAACCGCATTGGCAACTACCTCCTGGGTCAGCGGTTGCTGGTGCCGGAGAATGTCTATGCGAGCAATGCGCCCGCCAACTCGCCCTTCTTGTGGGACGTGTGGAAGTTCGACTGGGTGCATTACAACGCTTCGTTCAGCCAGCCCATGTCGCGCAACATTCTCCAGGTGCTCGGCAATGGTGGTAAGACAAACTTCGTTGACGAGACGGGGGAGCCCGTCCGCGGCCCGGCGCGCTGGGACACGTCGATCGACTTCGAGGCGCTGCAGGATCTTGAGAACGGTTACCGCAAGCTTTCTGCACCTGCCTGGCCGCGCGAGCTGTTCGGCCCCTATGACAAGGCCTTGGCAGTGCAGGGCAAGAGGCTGTTCGCGCAGCTCTGCGCCTCCTGCCATGCGCCGCGGCCCTATGCCGGCCGCGCCGCGCGGCAGGCGGAGCTCGCCGTGACACTGGTGCCGCTCGATGCCATCGGCACGGACCCGGCCCACGCGACAACCTATGTCGAGCGCCGTTACGACGCGGCGAAGCTCACTGGCTCTTCCGATCCGATCAGCGGAAGCGAGGGACTGCGTCTGCTGATCGAGAAGATCAAGGACCTTGGCTATGACAAGCTGGGCTACAACAAGGCTCAGCGCGCAGCTGCAGATGGCTTCGGGCGCCCCAACCAGGTGCGCGGCGTGCTGGCTTACAAGGCGCGGACGCTGGACGGCGTCTGGAGCACGGGGCCTTTCCTGCACAACGGCTCCGTTCCCGACATCTATGAACTGCTGAGCCCGGTCTCCGAGCGCAGCAGGGTGTTCTGGGTGGGGAACTACGAATATGATCCCGTGAAGCTCGGCCATGTTTCGCGCGCCTTCGCGGGCGGGTTCCGCTTTGATACAGCGATGCCCGGCAACTCTAACAAGGGGCATGAGTTCAGGAACGGCCCGAAGGGAGACGGTGTGATCGGGCGGCTCCTCACGCACAAGGAGCGCATGGCGCTGATCGAGTATCTGAAGGCGCTGAAGGACATGCCTCCGGCAGCGCTCCCGCCGGTTCAGCCGCGCTCGTGACGAAGTGTGGCGGCGGGCGCTTCGATCTTGTGACCGCAGTGGATCGCGCGGTTGAACAGGCAATTCTCACCGCGATCGACAGCGCCTGTGCTGACCATGGTGCTGGGCGTAATAAGGTCTCGACAGCATGAAGGTCGTCAACCTGCTGTTGCTCCTGAGCGGCTGTTACTAATTAGCCCTGACCTTTACTCACTCAGGTTCGTCGACGTAGTCCTGTCCACAAGTTCCAGGATACGTTTCTCCATGTATCTGTAGAACGGGTTCCAGCGCTGCCGTGTCATGGCGCTGTCTGGTATCTTGAGTCGTCCCTTCTCGCCTCGCAAAACTGAATGTCCAAGGTTCAAGGCGTTGGCACTATTACGGGTGCCAACGCCGTAAAGGGGGTCATCAGCTGGAAAAGGAATGGCGATGTGTGCAAGGGAGTAGACCTCCCTCGGCCAACTCGTTCCTAAATCACCTGTCGTTATGACATCACTCATCGGGAGACGCTGATGAACAACGGCTGCCAAGTCTTGGTCGTCGCGGTTCGTCACAACGCTTATCGCGTACTTGTGCTGCGCCCCAGAAAGCACTGTGTTAAACTCCGCAGGCGCGTCGATCAGCCCTTCTTCCTTGAATACTCGATTGACATCGAACAGCACGAGTTCAGCATCGTCAGAGTCCAGTCGATCAAAGAGCGCAAGTTTTACAGCGGATGCCGTTACAGTGGCATCTGCTTTCGACTGAAACGCGAGAACAGGTGGAACGTGCCGAAGGAGACCAGAGGATGCGAGTGCATCAAGCTGCTCCTGAACAAGCGCCGTCATGCGATATGCCTGAGCTCCAGCGTTGACTGCAAAGGAGTTGTACTTGAAGGGATCGAACTCGATTGCAACCGAGTTCCAGGCCAATTCATCGATCCCGAGAACCTCACCAACCCACGCCTGCCAACTCGAAAGAGCAGCAATTGGAGAGATGCCGATCTCTGGAGAGATAAGGACGAGAGCCGCAGGCTTGAAACGCTGCCCACTGTTGATCGCTGAAAAAGTGTGATGGAGAGCCAGGGCAGCGCCATTGGAGTAGCCAATTATAATGATGGGCTTGTCAGGAAGCTCCTTCTGCAGGTGGGCCGTGGCGAGGGAGACTGCGGTACTCATGTCTTCTATCTTGGTACGCCGCAAGGCGCTCGGGATTGTGCCGTGGCCGGGTAGACGTAGACCCAGAACATGGCCGCCTCTCGCATGTAGCGTCTTGCCGATTGCACGTAGGCTATACGGACTGTCGGAGTAGCCGTGAAGCAGGAGCACACCAAAGCGAGCGTCTTGTCGCTGCAATTCAAACGTTCGGTTCCAATTGATCGGCCATTGAGCAGGATCAGACCGACTGCCTGAACTGAAACGGTTGAATTTCGTCCATTCGTTGGTCGGAAGACGCTGAAGGATCTTATCATCCAGTTGTTTGAAGAGAGCGTCCTCAAGTGCCAGGTAGCCGTGAAAATCTGCTACCCTGGAGTCAGCTGTGAATTCGCCGTCAAGTACGGTCTTATGCCAAAGCTGGAGAGCTGGGCGGTGAGACATATAAATCGAAGCGGCAACGACAAGTGAAATGCACGCGCCAAAGAACATGAGCAGGGCTGACACTCCAACTCTCACCCACAAGCGACGTAGAAACAATGTACAGTCCTCAGCCCTAGATCATATTGAGCTCAACCAAACGCCTGTATCCGACATCAGCACACTGACCAGACTAGCTCTCTTTAGACAGCAGTCGTTAATCAGAACCCAGCTAATTTATCTATGCACTCCGTTGATACGGCCTAGTGGGCATGCTCAAGGATGGTGATCGTGGGCGCTCCCTTCGGTACAATGAAGGTATCGATGAGCAGAGCGTCCACCGTGCCGAGATTTGCCGCGGACATCGGCACATTGGGTGGCATGTAATAGCACGTTCCAGCCGGGAATTTCTTCGGCTCTTGCCCCTCTATAAAATCGGTAATTTCACCCGTCATCACGCAGGTATGCCCGCCGTGCTCGTGAATGTGGATCTTGACGCGAGTTCCTGCCTTGCGGGTGCCTTTGGTCACGACGATCTGGTTGCCATTGGCATCAATTGTGTCGAGCATCACGCTGACATCCTCCAGCCCTGCCACTATTCCGGGCAGTTTCTCACCATTGATCGTGTAAAGCTTATCAGGAGCGCTGTCACTTGACGCCGGGCTGACAAATAAGGCACCCAAAGTCACTGCCAGAACAGTCGACACTCCAAAAAGTGATCTCATGGTTCCAATCATCAAATTGTGATATTGAAATTATAATTATACGCCGCCCATTCGAGATGACGGAATAGTAAATATACTTATTGACAAATTTTTTTAATTCAGCGACGTCATTCAATCGTGGTTTAATGTACGTTTGGGTTAAAGCGGAAATCATGCTCCGCTTGATGAAGCTCGCGTTATCTCTTGCTGAGAAATACAAATGGAATTTGATCTCACGACTAGACTGGTGATTGTTGGTTTTGTTTTTGTTTTTCTGTCCGTTTTGGAAATAGCATGGCCCCAGCGGGAGCTCGTGCTGAACAGAAGCACTCGTTGGAAAGGCAATCTAGGCATATTTCTTTTTGACGTCCTGGTGATAGGTATTCCCATCAATGGTCTCGTGTTCGGCATTCTGATGTGGGCGCAGACGTATGATGCCGGATTGATGAACTGGCTTGCACTTCCCTTTGTCGTTAAGTTTCTGATCGGCTTTGTAGCTCTTGATGCTCTCTTCTACACTCAGCATCGGGTATCCCATGCCATCCCTGTTCTGTGGAGGCTTCATCGCGTGCATCACGCTGATACCGACATGGATGTTACGACAGCAAACCGTGTCCATCCCCTAGAGACACTCTGGCTCACCTTCTTGAGGGTTTCACTCGCAGTCTTGATGGGCATTCCAGTATCAGCTTTTATTGCTTTTCTCTTGGTCCTGAACGTCCTATCACTGTTCAATCATGCCAATGTGAAGCTTCCGTCCAATGTGGATCGGTTGTTACGTTTTGTCATCGTGACGCCGAATATGCATGAGACACACCATTCGGTTCACCAGCAAGACTACGATACTAACTTTGCGTTTATTTTTTCCTTCTGGGATCGGATTTTCAATACCTACAAGGCCGAGTCGACACCACTTGATGGTCGCGTGACGTTGGGCCTTGATACGTTCAGAAGTCTTCCTGACGCGAGCTTCTTCCGACTTTTGGCGATGCCATTTCGCCGTGACAGTGTAACAACCAAGGGAGGATCCCAGGGGGATTGGTAATCCCCCCTTTTTTGGAGGGGGTTTGGCGTAGAACTCACCCGGAGGGTTGCACTTCCATTTGCCGTCTTAATTTCTGAGCGGGTGTAATACCGCCGAGTGCCATGTTGGGGCGCTCATGATTGTAAGTCCAGAGCCATTCAGTGGCGGTGTCTTTGACCTCCTCGATCGTTCGAAACAGATACTGTCCAAGCCACTCGTGCCGGACGGTCCGATTGTAGCGCTCGATGTACGCATTCTGCTGAGGCTTGCCGGGCTGGATATGCTGGATGGCTATTCCGCGCTTCTCGGCCCACGACAGGAGCGTGCCACTGATCAGTTCCGGGCCGTTGTCCACCCGAATGGCCAAAGGTTGTCCTCGCCATTCAATGATGCGATCCAGTGTGCGCGTCACCCGCTCCGCCGGCAGCGAGAAGTCCGCCTCGATGCCCAGCCCTTCACGGTTGAAGTCATCCAGAACATTCAGCAGCCGAAAGCCCCTCGCATCTTCCAGCCGGTCCGCCATGAAGTCGAGTGACCACGTGACGTTTGGTTCGGCTGGTACTGCGAGCTCCTCGGGCTTTTCCCGCTTCAGCCGCTTGCGGGGCTTGATCCTCAGGTTGAGCTCGAGTTCCCGGTAGATCCGGTACACGCGCTTATGGTTCCAGAGATAACCCTTCACATTGCGCAGATGCAGGTAGCAGAGGCCGAACCCCCAGGTGCGATGAGCATTGGTCAGGCCGATCAGCAAGTCACCGATCCGCTCGTTCTCGGGCTTCAGCTTCCGCTCATAGCGGTAGCAGCGCTCGCTCACGCCAAAGGTCCGGCATGCGAGCGCTATGCTGACGCCCTTCTGCGCCACAGCTTCCACGGCCATCTCCCGGCGCTGGGATGGCCTGGTTATTTTCGGGCGAGCGCCTCCTTCAGAAGCTCATTCTGCATGCTGAGTTCGGCGAACATCTTCTTCAAGCGCCTGTTCTCTTCCTGGATCGACTTCATCTCATTGACCATGGAGGCGTCCATGCCGCCGAACTTCGAGCGCCAACCGTAAAACGTTGCGGTGCTGATCCCGTGCTCCCGGCAAAGGTCCGGGATGGGGATACCGCCTTCCGCCTGCCGCAGGACCCCAATGATCTGCGCCTCAGTAAATCTACTCTTCTTCATTCGAACCTCCTCGTTGACGTTACCGAGAAAATTCTACTTCCAAACCCCCTCCAAAAAAGGGGGGATTACCGATTGAACTGTTTCCAGAAGAATCGTGGGAATGTTCACGGCCGGAATTGCAGGCGTGTTTAGATGCTCAAGAGTTTTTAAGTGCAGTTTCTGTAGGACAAAGCGCTTCGGACGGATCTACATCGGGGTTTTGACCTACCCACTGTTGCTCAGCTCACTTCTCCAGTGAGACTCTGTAGAACGCTGCTATTGCCTACAATCTGGCGGTTCGGACAGTCGCACGCTTAGTTGGTTAAGCCTCGCCTTGGCGTCACTCCCGACACCTTTCTCTGAACCGTCACCCTCTGCTGCTAGCGATCAATGACACGACCTCTGCCTGCTTCCGGTGACAGGGGTGCTTGTCATTCGTAAGCACCGGATTGGTGCCGCCTTCGCAGGAAAGGTTTTCAGCGTAGACTGTCAGCTTTTCATTCATGTGGCGGAACACGCCGGTGAGGGGAGTTGATGCGGCAGGAAGTTCTGGGTGTTGAGCGTCGTCGGCGCTGGACGGATGAAGAGAAGCTGGCTGTGGTCTCGGAAGTCGGCGTGAATGGCGCGACAGTTGCTGATGTGGCCCGGGGTCACGATATTGGTCGCCAGCATATCTACCAGTTGCGGCGGGAACTGCGTGCGAAGGGCCTGTGGAACGACCGGGAGGACATGAGGTTTCTGAGATTGCCCGTTGCGGAAGTCCCCCGTCCCGGTACTGGTCCTGCGGCCGTGGAGATCGTGCTCTGCAACGGGCGCGCGCTGCGCGGTGTCGAAGGGCTTGGCGCCGATGATCTTGCGCGGCTGACCCGGGTGGTCGAAAGCGCATGATTCGTGCGGTCTCCGGCGTGCTGGTGTTCCTCGCCGCGGGGGTGACGGACATGCGGAGCGGGATCGGGGGATTGTGTGCGCAGGCTCGCAATGTCCTTCATGAGAACACGGCAGGTGGCGCGGTCTTCGTGTTTCGTGGCCGCAAGGGTGACCGGTTGATGATCCTGCATTAGGATGGCCAAGGGTTCTGTCTGTATTACAAGGTTCTGGAGCGGGGCTACTTTCCATGGCCGCAGGCATCAGGTGGCGCCGTAAGCCTGACCCCGGCGCAGCTGTCCATGCTGTGGGAGGGGATCGACTGGAGCAGCCGCGATGGACCTCGGCGCCATTGCGGGGCTGATGCCAGAAGCCGCTATTTGCTGGGGTTTATGTACTTTTTGGCCGGTCTGTGATATTCGGAATCATGTCTCGCAAGGTGACTGATCTTCCTGACGATGCTGCTGCTCTCAAGGCGCTCGTGCGGGAACTCCAGGCTTCTGCAACGGATAGGCGCGCAGCCAGAAGGCCCGGCTGTGCGCGAGCTTCATATGCGACATCTGAAGCTTCACCCGCTCGCCACCGAGCACTGCAAAGTCCTCGCTCCAGTCGAACTGGAAGGCCTTCCCCGGGCGTAAAGAAAGTGGAACAAAGGTCCCGCGTCCCGTGGTCTGTTGCTCGCGCTGATGATTTGTCCGCCACCCCCGCGCAAAGGCTGCCACCCGGTGACCTGCCCCTGAAGATTTCCTCCAGATAGATCTAGAGTCCGGCCCATTAGATGGAGACGGATGACCTGCCCCTGAAGATTTCCTCCAGATAGATCTAGAGTCCGGCCCATTAGATG
>VFQT010005155.1_pt1 | contig 10175 bp, 6 predicted proteins | sample 3512381 | NCBI WGS metagenome assembly VFQT01 (sample SAMN10412376, study PRJNA504923) | tailings metagenome | isolation source: Relicate 2 Philex TSF3 active mining site | place: Philippines: Tuba, Benguet | collected 2017-08-29 | reverse complement strand
CGATCCTCAACCCGCTGAACGAAGCGCAGCGCGAAGCCGTGACCGCGCCCATCGGTCCCGTGCTCGTGCTCGCCGGCGCGGGCAGCGGCAAGACCCGCGTGCTCACCCACCGCGTCGTCTGGCTGGTGCAGGCTGAGGAAGCCTCGATCCATAGCATCGTCGCCGTGACCTTCACCAACAAGGCGGCCGGCGAGATGCGCGCGCGCATCGAGACGCTGCTTGGCATGCCCGGCGCAGCGCTGTGGATCGGCACCTTTCATGGCATCGCGCATCGCCTGCTGCGGCTGCACTGGCGTGAGGCGGGCCTGCCACAGACTTTCCAGATTCTGGACGGCGACGATCAACTGCGACTCATCAAGAAGCTGCTCAAGGCACAGGGCCTCGACGAGACCCGCTGGGTACCGCGCGATGTGCAGTACTTCATCAACCAGAACAAGGACGAAGGCATGCGTCCGAAGGCGCTGAAGGACGGCAACGATCCGACCCGGCGCCAACTGGTCAAGCTCTACCAGGATTACGAGGACACCTGCCAGCGGGCAGGCGTGGTCGATTTCGCCGAATTGCTGCTGCGCGCCTTCGAACTGTGGCGCGACCAGCCCGAGTTGCTCGGTCATTACCGACGCCGTTTCCGGCATGTGCTGATCGACGAATTCCAGGACACGAACACCATCCAGTACGCATGGATGAAATTGCTCGTGGGCTCGGACGGTGCGCCGTTCGCCGTCGGCGACGACGATCAGTCGATCTACCGCTGGCGCGGTGCTCGCGTCGAAAATCTGCAGACGTTCCGCCGCGATTTCCCGCAGGCCAAGCTGGTGCGACTCGAGCAGAACTACCGCTCGACCGGCACCATTCTCGAGGCGGCCAACGCACTCATCGCCCATAACAGCGGTCGACTCGGCAAAAACCTGTGGACGAGCGGCAGCAAGGGCGAACCGATCCGGTTGTATGCCGCCTTCAACGAGCGCGACGAGGCGGAGTTCGTGCTGCAGCGCATCAAGGACTGGGTCGCGCGTGGCGGCAATCGCCGTGACATCGCCATCCTCTATCGCTCGAACGCCCAGTCCCGCGTGTTCGAAGAAGTGTTCCTCTCCGCTCGCATACCTTACAAGGTGTACGGTGGTCTGCGCTTCTTCGAGCGAGCCGAAATCAAGGACGCACTTGCGTATCTGCGCCTCGTCTCGAGTCGCCAGGACGACACCTCCTTCGAGCGCGTCATCAACCTGCCGACGCGCGGCATCGGCGCCAAGAGTCTCGATGTCATTCGCGAGCAAGCTCGCGCGGATCAATCGTCATTGTGGACCGCCGCCACCCGCTGCGTAGCCAGCGGTTCACTCGGCGCCAAAGCCGCCGCTGCGGTGCACGGCTTCCTTCAACTCATCGAGAGGCTGGCAGGCGACACACGCACGCTGGCCCTGCACGAAATCGTCGATCAGGTCATCAACGCCAGTGGCTTGCTGGAAAACTATCGGAAAGAAAAAGCCGAGCGTGGCGAAGCCCGAGCCGAGAACCTACTCGAACTCGTCTCAGCCGCACGCGGCTTCGAACCTGAGGGCGTCGATGGCGAACAACTGCCGCCGCTCGAAGCCTTCCTCGCTCATGCCGTACTCGAATCCGGCGAGGGCCAGGCCGAGGCCTGGGAGGATTGCGTGCAGATGATGACGCTGCACACGGCAAAAGGTCTCGAGTTCCCCATGGTGTTTCTCGCGGGTCTCGAAGATGGGCTGTTCCCGCACCAACGTTCGCTCAACGACCTCGACAGTCTCGAAGAAGAGCGTCGTCTTGCCTATGTCGGGACCACCCGCGCGATGCAGCAGCTGTACCTGACGTATGCCGAGCAACGCCGCCTGCACGGCATCGACAGCTACGGCATGCCGTCCCGCTTTATCAAAGAAATTCCCGAGGAGCTTCTCGAGGAAGTACGCCCGCGCGTGCATGCTTCGCGAGGCCTGAACCCGTACTCGCGCGATCGATTCAGCAGCGACGACTCGGCCGGTCGCCCGGGTCGCAGTGGCCCGACGGCGCTGCGCGCCGATCCTGTGGCGCCCGGCATGAAGCTCGGTGCCCGGGTCCGTCACGCCAAATTCGGCTCTGGCGTCATTCTCAACATCGAGGGACAGGGTCCCCATGCCCGCGTACAGGTGAACTTCGAAGGAGCCGGCAGCAAGTGGCTGATGCTGCAGTACGCGAACCTCGATCCGGTGTGAGCCTGCAACGAAGCGCTGCGGTACACTGCCGCGCGCATGAACGCCTTCCATAGCCAGCTGGCTGCCGCCAGCGCTGCCGCCGAATCGCTCGTCTGCGTCGGTCTCGATCCCGAAGTCGAGCGCTTCCCTGCCCACCTGCGCGACCGTCCGGATGCCATTCTGGCCTTCAATCGCGCCATCATCGACGCCACGGCGGATCTCGTCTGCGCTTACAAGCCGCAGATCGCGCATTACGCCGCCGTTGGTGCCGAGGAGCAGCTGCAGGACACACTGCGCTACATCCGTGACAAGGCGCCGGGCGTACCGATCATTCTCGATGCCAAACGCGGCGACATCGGCAGTACAGCCGAAAAGTACGCGCGCGAGGCGTTCGAGCGATACGGCGCCGATGCGGTCACCATCAACCCTTACCTCGGACGAGACTCGGCCGAGCCGTTCCTGCAGTACGCGGACAAGGGCGTCGTCATCCTCTGTCGCACCTCGAACGCAGGCTCGGGAGAGTTCCAGAACCTACAGGTCGGGGATCGAAAGCTCTACCAAATTGTCGCCGAGCGGGTCGCGGGTGAGTGGAATTCTCGGGGCAACTGCTTGTTGGTCGTCGGCGCCACCTATCCGGGTGAGCTCGCCGACATTCGCGCGCGAACCGGCGAGATGACCTTCCTGGTTCCCGGTGTGGGCGCCCAAGGCGGCGACGTCAATGAGGCCGTGCGCAACGGCCGTGCGAAGCAGGGAGCCGGTCTCGTGATCAACTCCTCGCGCGGCATTCTTTACGCGGGGTCAGGAGAAGACTTCGCGACAGCGGCGCGACGTGCGACACTCGATTTGCGCGCCGCCATCACTCAGGCGCTACGGCGTCGCTGACGCCGATCGTTCGTCCGGGGGATCGATGATCAGACTGTCTCGCTACCAATGGACCGTGCTGTTCGCCGCATGGCTCGGCTGGGGCTTCGATATTTTCGATGGGCTGCTGTTCAATTACGTCGCACCCAACGCCATCCCCACCCTGCTCGATCTGCCGCTGGGTTCGCCTGAAGCGCGCGCCGCCACGCTGTATTGGACCGGTCTCATCACGGCCATCTTTCTGGTCGGCTGGGCCGTCGGAGGCGTGCTGTTCGGTCCGATCTCGGATCGCTATGGCCGTCGTCGTGTGCTGATGATGACGATGGTGCTCTACGCGGTCGGCACCGCAGCCTGCGCCTTCGTCACCAGCATCGAGCAACTCATCCTCTGTCGCATTATCGCGAGTCTCGGGATCGGCGGTGAGTGGGCCGCCGGCTGCGCTCTGGTGGCCGAAGCCGTCCCCGAGGATCAGCGCGTCGAAGCCGGAGCGCTGCTCTACACGGCTGCGCCCTTCGGCCTATTCCTGGCCACGTTCGTCAACGCCCAAGTCGCCGGTAACTGGTTCAGCGACATGCCTGAGGTGTCTTGGCGTTACGTGCTGATCTTTGGCCTGCTGCCCGCAGCGGCCGCGTTCTTCGTGCGCCTCTTCATCAAAGAGCCTGAACGCTGGCAGCACGCCGCGGCCAACTCGGCACCGCCACGGATCAGGGAGTTGTTCACGCGTGAGCTCTGGCCACGCACACGCAGCGCGCTGCTCACCACCATCGTTGCCTTGCTGACCTGGTGGAGCTGCAACGCCTTCATTCCGGTGGTGGCGGCGAATCTCGGCCAGATCGAGGCCGCGCAGCTCGGCCTCGACAAGACGGCCGCCAGCATCCTCATCGAATCCTGGAAAACCCAAGCCACGACGATCTTCAACGTCGGTGGCCTGATCGGCACCCTGCTGACCATTCCGCTTGCCAAGCGTCTCGGACGGCGACCGATGTTCATCGCCTACTTCGCGCTCTCGGCCGCCGCGCTGCTGGCAACGTTCGGTCTCGATCTGGCGCCGCAGATGCGGCTCTACATGTACTTCTTCATTGGTCTGACGGTGTTCGGCGTGTTCGGCGCCTTCACGTTCTATCTGCCGGAGCTGTTCCCAACTCGGCTGCGGGCCACGGGCTCGGGGTTCACCTACAACATCGGTCGCATCCTCGCTTCCGGAGGACCTTTCCTCGTCGGCAGCATCGCAGCAGCCGGTGCCGGCAACCCGGCCGTGGTGTTCAACACACTGTTCGTCGTCGGTTTCGTGCCGCTCGTCGGTTTGTTGGCAATGGGCTGGATCATCGAGACCCGCGGTCAGACGATGCCGGATTGACGACGTGAGCTGGATTCATGACGCCATCATCGGACTCGTCGAGGGTCTGACGGAGTTCCTGCCGATCTCGAGCACGGGGCATCTCATCATCACCCGCGCCCTGCTCGATCTCGAGGAGCAGATCGGCTTTCGGCAGATGATCGTCGTGCAGGGCGCCGCCATCCTCGCCGTGTGCTTCGAGTATCGGGCGAGGCTGTGGCACACGGCTCGCACGCTGCACGCCGACCCTGCCTCCCGCGGCTTCGCGCTCAATCTGTTTCTCGCCTTTCTGCCTGCGGCGCTCGCGGGCCTCGCTTTCGAGGACACGATCCGCAGTGTGCTGTTCTCACCGATCCCGGTGGCGACGGCGCTCGTGGTGGGTGGCGTACTCATTCTTTGGGCGGAGAAGCGACCGCACGAGGAACGGGTGCGCAGCGTCGATGAAATACGACCCATGGATGCGCTGCGCGTTGGTCTTTTCCAAATGCTCGCACTGGTTCCAGGCACCAGCCGCTCGGCCGCTACCATCCTTGGCGGCCTGTTCACCGGACTCGATCGACGCACAGCGGCGGAGTTTTCCTTTTTCGTCGCTATTCCGGTGATGTTCGCGGCCACCGGCTACAAGCTGCTCGATGCGCGCGAACCGCTGACTGCCGGCGAACTGCAGTCGATGCTGGTCAGCGGTGCGGTAGCTTTCGTCGCCGCGCTACTCGCGATCCGCTTCCTGCTGCGCTTTGTCAGCCGTCACTCGTTCGCCGCCTTCGCCTGGTACCGAATCGCCCTCGGCGGCTTCATCCTGCTCAGCTGGCAGCAGGGCTGGGTCAGCTGGTAGAGCTACCCTCGCTGCGCTCTGCCGCGACGAACACGGGGTAGGGACCAAGGAACAACAGCAGCACGGCGCCAGCCACGAACATTCCGGCTGCAGCGAGCAACATCGGGTCGTAGCTCCCCGTGGTATCCCGCACCCAACCATAGAGCGAGGCGGAGATGGCCGTGGACAGGCCGAAAGCCATGTACAACACACCGTAGATCTGGCCGTAGCTGCGCATGCCGAAATAGCGACCGGCGAGATAGGCGATGAGATCCGTTTCGGCGCCCGATGCAAATCCCATCAGAAATGCCGCTGCCACGGCGAGGGTTAACGACAGCGGTGCATCACCCATCAATACCCAGCAGGACAGCGCCGGCAGACACAGGATCGGCAAGGTGACAAGCGGTGCCCAGAACCGATCCAGCAGCAAGCCGGTGATGATGCGGCCGACGAAAATCGACAGGCCGAATACGCTCATCACGGCTGCCGCGCTCGTTCGATCGAACCCGCGGGCCGCGAGCATCGAGGGCAGATGCACCAGCGCACCGGCATAAGCAATCGAAACGAGGGCGATGGAAATCCAAAGAATCCAGAAGCGCTTCTCGCGCATCGCCTCACCCACCGTCCGTCCCGGTAGCTCCGCTACACCCACAGCCGCCACTTCCGGCGGCCGCTCGTGATCGCGCGGCTCGCGGAACCACAACAAGCCGAGGGGCAGCGCCACCGCCAGCGGCAGCAGTGCCAAAAAGGCGAAGCTGCCGCGCCAGCCGACCTGACCGATCAACTGGGTGGTGATGAACGGCAGCAACATCGCCGAGACGCTCGTGCCGACCAGCGTCAGACCGAGCGCCAAGCCGCGCTGCCGGAAGAACCACAGGTTGATGGCGCGCGACCAGGTGATCGGCGTCGAACCGATACCGAACAGGCCGATCATCGTCCACAGCGCGTAAAACCAAAGCAGATCGCCCGGAATCACCGAGAACGAAGCGAATATCAGCCCAAAAATGGTCAGGGAACCGAGCGCCACCTTGCGCACGCCGTAGCGATCCGCCAGCCAGCCAAACGCCGGCGCCAGCAGAGCGCCCAGTACACCGTAGATGGTGATACCGAAACTGATTTCGGTGCGTGTCCAGCCGAACTCCTGCTGCAGCGGATCGATGAAAAAGCCGATCGTGTTGAACGGCAGCGGTGAAGCACCGAAGGCCACGCCTAGCAGCGAGGCAACGAGCACTTTCCAGCCGAGACGGAATTCGCTGCGACCCGCCGCACCGGGCGGTGATACCGAGGTTTGCGCGTTCATGCTGCAGGCAAGCATACCCTGCCGCCCCTGTTCGGTGGGCCGGGTTAGGAGTACCCTATTTCCCCTTATGAAGATCGTGATCCTCGGCGCCGGACAAGTCGGGCGCACGGCCGCATACCAGCTGGCCCGTGAGGAAGCCAACGAAGTCACCGTCGTCGACACCAATGAAGAGTTGCTGCGCGACCTGCAGGATCGGCTCGACATCCGAACCGTGGCGGGACACGCCTCCTTTCCGACGGTGCTTGAAACCGCCGGTGCCCGCGATGCCGACATGCTGATCGCGCTGACGAGTTCCGACGAAGTGAACATGATGGCCTGCGAAGTCGCCTACACGCTCTATCGCACGCCGACCAAGATCGCCCGCATCCGCTCGCCCGAATACACCCGCCACCCGAGGCTCTTCAGCGCCGAGGCGCTGTCGGTCGATGTGTTCATCAGCCCGGAGCAACTGGTCACCGAGTACATCGAGCGGCTCATCCGTTATCCGGGTGCCTTGCAGGTGCTCGACTTCGCGGGCGGGCGCGTTCGACTCGTCGGCTTGTCTGCCCGCCGCGGTGGCCTGCTGGTCGGTCAGGCGCTGCGTAGCCTGCGCGAGCACATCCCGAACACCGAAGCGCGCGTGGTGGCGATCTATCGCAACGGGCGCAGCATCGCCACCGAGGGCGATACGGTGATCGAAGATGGCGACGAGGTGTTCTTCCTCGCCGGCCGGGATGACATCCGGCAGTTCATGGCGGAGATGCGCAAGGAAGAGAAGCCTGTGCGGCGTGTCGTGATCGCCGGCGGCGGTCACATCGGCTTTTCGCTCGCGCGGCAACTCGAGGCCAACAACCAGGTCAAGATCATCGAGCGCGATCCACGTCGCGCCCGCAAGATTTCCGAAAGCTTCACGAGCGCCATCGTACTTGAGGGCGATGCGGCGGATGAGGAACTGCTCGTCGAGGAGAACATCGACAGTTGCGATGCCTTCGTCGCGCTGACCAACTCCGAGGAAGCAAACATCCTCTCCGCCATGCTTGCCAAGCGCCTCGGCGCGGCGAAGGTAATGGCGCTGATCAACAAGCCGTCCTATGCAGAACTCATGCAGAACGGCAGCATTGATATCGCCATCTCGCCGCAGACGATCACCATCGGTTCGTTGTTGACGCACGTGCGGCGTGGTGACGTGGTGCAGGTCCACTCGCTGCGTCGCGGCGCCGCTGAGGCTCTCGAGGCCATCATCCACGGGGATCATCGCAGCTCCCGAGTGGTGGGCCAGCGCATCGAGGACATCAGACTGCCCGAAGGGGCGCGCATCGGCTGCGTTGTGCGCGGTGATCAGGTGATCATGGCGCACCACGACACGGTCGTGCAGGCCGACGATCATGTGGTGCTGTTCATCGCCGACCGTCGCCATGTTGATCAGGTCGAGCGGTTGTTTCTCGGCGAAACCGCCGGGCGACGCTGAGTCCTCGGCGCGCTGCAATGCTGGCGGTTGCCCATGTCCTAGGTCTGATGGTGGCGTTTTTCGCCGTCACTTTCATCATGCCCATGCTCTGCGCCATCGTTACGCAGGACGGTACCTTCGACGACTTCGCGACTGCTGCAGGCATCAACGTGATTGTCGGCCTTGCCATCGCCGGCGCGACGCGTCGCTACAAACGCGAACTCAAACCGCGCGACGGCTTTCTGCTGGTGACGCTATCGTGGGTGTTGATGTCAGCTTCGGCAGCCGTACCGCTGATGATGGCTCTGCCCGGTATTAGTTTCACGGATGCCTATTTCGAAGCAATGTCCGGGTTGACCACCACGGGCTCGACCGTGATCACCGGACTCGATCATCTGCAGCCCTCTATTAATCTGTGGCGGCACGCCATGCACTGGTTCGGTGGCATCGGCATCATCGTGCTCGCCGTCGCCGTGCTACCGCTGCTCGGCGTCGGCGGCATGGCACTCTATCGCGCCGAGACACCGGGCCCCGTCAAAGACGAGAAGCTTACGCCGAGAATCACTGAAACGGCGAAAGCGCTATGGCTGACCTACATGGGACTCACTGTGGTGGGCATCGTGGCGCTGCGACTGGCGGGAATGGGTTGGTTCGACGCCATTTGCCATACATTCTCGGCGATGGGACTCGGCGGTTTCTCGACGCGCGATGCAAGCGTAGGTGCTTTCGACTCTGTGGCAATCGAACTGGTGCTTGTGGTACTGATGCTGGCGGCCTCGCTTAATTTCTCACGGCATTTTGCAGCGGTTCGCAACCGTACGCTCACGCCTTACCGCAGCGATCCCGAGGCGCGCGCCATACTGATGGTGGTGGTGCTTAGCGTCCTTGCGATCACGGTGCTGCTGACCGTACGTGGAACCTATCCGACCTTCGTCGAGTCGCTACGGCACACGCTCTTCAATGTGGTTTCGGTGGCGACCACCACCGGATTCGTGTCGCAGGACTTCGGTCTGTGGCCGATTTTCGCCCCGGTATGGATGCTGTTTCTCTCCTGCATTGTCTGCAGCACCGGCTCGACGGGCGGCGGCATCAAGATGTTCCGAACTCTACTACTGGCGCGGCAGGCGCAGCGCGAGATGAAGATGCTGATTCACCCGTCGGCGGTCATCCCGGTGCGTATCGGCGGTCAGGTAGTAGCCGACCGGATCACCTACTCCGTATTGGCGTTCATCTTTCTCTACACCGCGACCATCGCCGCGTTGACGTTCGCGCTGTTGCTTACGGGATTGCCCGTGGTTGAGGCTTTCTCGTCAGTGGTGGCGAGCGTCAACAACATGGGCCCGGGCATCGGCCAGACCGGCCCGGCTGGCAACTACCAAGGTCTCACAGATTTGCAGACCTGGATCTGCACCGTCGCCATGCTGCTCGGTCGTCTGGAGATTTTCAGCGTGCTCGTGCTCTTCACCGCGGCATTCTGGCGGAAATAGCGCCGCCGCAGCGCGAAGACCGTCGTACTTCGACCCCAACCTGTCAGTAGCGCCAACTGCGTACGTCGGCTCCTTTCGGTGCCGTCATCAACATCCGCTCCGCTGCCCAGGGCAACACCATCTGCACGTAACGCAGTCGCGAGTAGGCATTCGAGCGAGTGTGGTCACCGTTCCAGCAATGCTCGTCACGATCGCCGTAATCGATCACGGCATCGGCAGCGGGCTCGGCATTGCGCAAAAACTCCTCGACGACGTACACGGCGTTGTTCAGATAGTAATTGTCCATGTCGCCCGCATAGATCCTGAGCTTGCCACGCAGCTTGGGGCCAAGCTTCGCCCAGTCACGCCGCAGAATGTGGCCAAGATCGTAGTTCTCGCGCCAATGCGCTGCAGTCACGGGGTCGATCTCACCGGTCAATCGATCCCAGATACGGCGCGGATAACCGTCCTCGCCTATGGGGGAATACACCGACTCCCACACATCCCATTGATCGCCCGAGCGACCCTTGGTGCCGAGCGCATACTCCCAAAGATTGTTTTCCTCGATGGTCGTATCGATGTGGCCGAGCCAGTTGCGATGCGCCGGACGAGGCGTACGCTTGAAGCGATTCGGCATGTAGTAGGCGTTCTTGTCTTCGTAGATATTGACCGTCATGTAGTGACGGAAATCGATCGGATCCGGGCACGCAACCCAGGCGCCGTTGTAGTCGTCCGGGTAGAACATCTGCACGGCCATGGCGATCCAGCCGCCGGTACTGCCGCCGAACA
>VFQT010005153.1_pt1 | contig 10179 bp, 9 predicted proteins | sample 3512381 | NCBI WGS metagenome assembly VFQT01 (sample SAMN10412376, study PRJNA504923) | tailings metagenome | isolation source: Relicate 2 Philex TSF3 active mining site | place: Philippines: Tuba, Benguet | collected 2017-08-29 | reverse complement strand
GATAATAACCTTAATGTCAAGGTATATCACAAGGATAATACTGATGCTAAAACATATGCTTATTCAAGCAAAGCTAAAAGTTGGAATAGCAAGGATTATGATAATAAGTTCTATATGACACTTAAGGATTATGATATGCTTGATAACAAACACATTCCTGACGTGTTTAAGATGAATAGTGTAGAGAAGAGAATGAAACTTCTTGCTGGTATTATTGACAGCGACGGTCATTACCAGAAGAACAGTAATCAATACGAGATTACACTTGTAAATGAGAAACTGATTGATGACATTGTTTATCTTGCTAAATCTCTTGGATTTGCTTGTACTAAGCGTGAAGTTGAAAAATCGTGTAATGATAAGGTTGGAACATATTATAATGTGATTATTTATGGAATGGGTATTGAGAATATCCCTGTAAAACTTGAAAGGAAACGTTCTCATGAGAGAACTAAGAACAAGGATGCGTCATATTATGGATTTAAAGTTGAGAAGGTTGAAGATGACAACTTCTATGGTTTCCAACTGGATGGTAATCATCGATATGTAATGGACGGATTCTTTGTTACACACAATTCGAACGGTAAGTCGAAGTTGGAGGAGCTCTTTACAGCGGGTTTTGGTGAATATACAATTAAGTTCCCGATTACGCTTCTTACCGGTAAGCGTGCGGCATCGAATGCTTGTAGTCCGGAGCTGGTGAAGGCGAAGGGTAAGAGAATAGGGTACTTTGTGGAGCCGAGTGAAGGAGAGCGTGTCAATGCGGGTTTGATGAAGGAGTTCACGGGTGGTGATAAGATTTACGCGCGTGGTCTGAATAAGGATCCGATTGAGTTCAAGCCGCAATTCAAGCTCTCGCTTCTTTGTAACGATGTGCCGCACTTCCCGCCCAAGGATACGGGTGTGTGGCGACGTGTCGAGATTGTGGAATTCACTTCGAAGTTCGTGGATAGCCCCAATCCGGAGAATCCCAATGAGTTCCCGATTGACAAACAGATTACGGAGAAGATTCAGCTATGGAAGGAGCTCTTTATGGCGTATTTGATTGATGTTTATTATGTGAAGTACCGGGCGCATGGTATTCATGTACCGGAGGAGGTACTGCGCTTCACGATTGAGTATCAGAAGATGTTTGATATGTACTCGGAGTTCATTTCCAACGTGATTGTGGAGACGGGTGTGGAGTCGGACGTCACTACACTGAGTGAGCTGTATGAGGAGTTCAAGAATTGGTATCTGGAGACCTTTAATAACCCGAAGGTGCCGACGAAGCATGAGTTCCGTCAATATATGGAGAAGACATATGGTAAGAAGCGAGTGACGAGCTCGGAGATTAAGGGTATTAAGTCAAAGATGAAGATTGAGGAGGAGAAGCGAAAGAAGGAGGCGGAGGAGCGTGAAAAGCGCCGTGCTGCGGGACTCCTTGATGAAAATGATTTGGATGCGGATTTGGCGGAGGAGGAAGAGCTGGAAGAGCTGGGTCTGGTGCCACTTACGGAAGAGGAGATCGCTCGACTCAAAGAGCAGGATATTGACTTTGGTGAGGATGAGCTCTTTAATGACGAAGAGTTCAATAAGAAGTATCGCAATCCGGATGGGTCGATGAAGACGCCTCCCAAGCTGAAGGCGATTACAACTCCCTTCCCAAATGCGCCCATTATCCGAGGAGGTGGCGGGGACGAGACGCATGTCACAACGCGAAACAATGAGTATAACATCTCAAGTATGGAGCAGCTGAAGAGTCTCAACATCCCGGGAATGGAGAATATTGATGATAATCCGATTCTCAAGGCGATCTTCAGTCGGGATATGAATCAGATCCGGAATCTTCAATATCTGGATATGAAGCAAACAGGGCCGAATACCTACTCGCTTCCGGAGACGACACTTCCTCCCGTGAAGACGGTAGAGACCTTTGAGGATGAGAATGGTAATCGCACTACGACGACTACTCTGACGACGACGCGAAACATTCCGGTGGTGAAGTTTGAGGGACTACCTCCGGGATTCAAGGGAAATCCGTTTGCGCTGATTGCGGCCAAACGCCCTCCGCCTCCTCCTCCTCATCACTTTGCGGCAGCGATTCTTGCGTCGATGATGGCAAAGCGGGATCTTGAAGAGGAGGAGCGGGAACGTCGTCGTCGCGAAGGCCTACCTGACCTGCCACCCAGTGAGGAGGATGGTCTGGGAGATCATCCGATGATGATTGCTTTTGCGGCAATGATGAAGAATGTGATTGAGCGGGATATTGAGGAGAAGGTGAAGAGCGACCCGACGATTCCTCGTCATGAGATTCCTCAACATGTGGAGCGTATTATGAAACAAGTCTTTGAGGATGATGATGAGGAGGAGTTTGAGCGAATGATGCGTCAGAAGATGATGGAAGAGAGCCAAGAGGGTCAAAAAGAGGAGGTAAAGATTGAGGAGGTGGAAGCTCCTGTACCTGAGAAGAAGAAGCGCGGGCGCAAGTCGAAGAAGGACGAGTAGAAGAGTATAGAAGAACCATTGGAATGATTGGTATCATTGGAATCATTGGAATGATTGTATAAAGTATAAAAACCATTGTATAAAATCATTTTTTATTTTATTTCATTGAATGAAAGTCAAAGAATAATATATATTTTTATCTTCTAAGTTCAAAGAGAAGAAAAAATCTCTTTTTTATAAATAAAGCATATTTATAAAAATAAAATGAGTGGAACCTTTCATTTAATCACAAATGGTATATTTACGGGTTTAGCAATTATTGGTTTTGCGACACTTTCCAATAAAATCGGTAAGTTTATCAAAATCTATGAAGCTGAAAAGGAGGAGCCTTTTCAGCACGCATTTGATAAGAGTATGAATGAAACGATTAGTGACGTTCATTCGTGTATTGAATCGGTAAGTGTAATTACGAGCGGACTTACCAAGGCATCAAGTGTAGGAATTGATTTAGTAACGGGAAAGAAGGTATTAACTCGTAAAAAGGGAAAGATTGCGATTGTCGAACAGTCAAAAGCTCAAAAACAGCAAATGGATGAGTTGAGTCAAAAATTAAAGAAGTATGAGAGTGAGATCAAGCGATTAAAGAAGAAGAAGAAGAAGAGTCATGAGAGTGAAGATGAATCCTCTTTATCTGGATTAAGTGAAGATGAAGCTGAAGCGGAAGCGGAGTATACGCTTGAATAAGAGAATAATCTCTCTATTAAATAGAGTATATTAACATAAGAAATATAATGGATAAAAGACGATTTCAAGAGCAAGATTTATGGATAAAAACAGAGGTAAGCACGCCTCTTGTCGAACACTTTACGGAAGATGAGTATGAGAAGATTCAAAAGACATTATATGCGTTAAAGGAGAAGCAACTTCAATTACATAGTGAGATTCAAGATCGTGAAAAGTATGTTTCTACTATGGAGGATAAGTATAATCAGTATCAAACTTTTTATCATATGTTTGAGAATACGGAAGAGCGAAATCAATCCTATCATAAGATGATCTTCTTTTTAGTTACTCTCCTCTTTCTCTTACTCCTCTTTATTCTCTTTTACTTTTTGAAAAAAATATAAGAATAAAATCAAAAATAAATAAAATATATAAACTACATATAGGAGTTCAAAATAAAATTAAAGTATCATGTCGTCATCGTCTATGCAAGATGAATTAAATCGAAAGATGGAGCGCATCCATACTCAAATCAATCAGATTCAAGATAAGAGTGAAATCGCACTTACTCGCAGCCGTATGTTGGAGATCGCACAAGAGCGTAATATTTATGCCCGTAAGATGTATTACTCTTTAATCGCACTGATTCTCTTTATTATTGTAATGGCGCTCTTTATCTATATGCGTCGTCGTTAAAAGAAAGGAACCACTTAGGGCTCATTCTTTGAATGAGCTGGAACTTCGTTCTCCTTTCGAACCTCCTGCTATTTAGTTCCTTTCGAACCTACTGTTAGAAATATAATATTTTTATAGAATGTAAGAACTACTTTAACTTTATTCAATTAAATAAGAACAGACTCTTTATAAATAATATTATTATTTATATTATAAAATATGTTTTCAAAAAGTAGAAGAGTAGAAAAGAGTATTTTCTATTATTAGTATTATTACTGAATTTTTATTAAATTATTATTATTATGAGTTCCGCACCTCAAGATCTCTCGTTTACATTAGACTCGATCTTTAATGATAATTATAACCAGAGCAATCAGTTAGACACAAAGATTTCTACGAATGAAGATTTAGTTCGAACCTACAGTGATACGTATCAAACTCAAATGCTTAAAAATGAATCATTAAAGATTCTTCTTTTAGCATCCATATTGATTATGATTCTTATTGTACTCTATCGCGTGCATATGATATCATCCCCCATGATTCTCTTCATTGCGATTATGGGAATTATTGTATTAAGTATGTTAATGATCTACTTTTCATATTATAGTAGCGATTTCCAATCTTATTTAGATCGCGTCAATCGTGATACCCAGAAGAATTTAGAAAAGCGCGAACAACGACCTGTCGATCAAAAGTTGGTATGTGATTTCGAGTTGGAAGAGGAGACATCTTATCTAACCATTCCCAATGATATTTCATCTACACAAGCTCAATATGATAAGTTATTAAAGACGAGTAGCAATTATAATGTTTGGTTAGACGGAGATCATAAATCACTCAAACCGATAAATGAGAATGTGAAAGAGGTTGTTGATTCCAATAATACTCATGGTCTCACGAGCGGCTTTGATAAGTTAGATACAAAATATGCGACTTATTATGATTGTGAATATAAGGGTTCTACTACTAATGGTATGCCAATAAAGAAGAAGTATGAGAAGAGCACTATTCCTTGTAATTATTATATCGATTATAAAGAGAGTGCGAAGTATGTAAAGCGTGGTGATGATTTTGTGAAAGTATAATGATTGGACTTCCTTGTATTTCAATCTTTTTTTGTTATTTTGATTTTTATTTATTTTATAGATAAAAATATATGAATGAAGAGTAGAGAACGAACATGGAGTATTCAAAATCAAATCCAATTTTAGAGAGTATTTTACATTTACGAACGGTAAATCACGAACCATTTGAAAATATTGATAGTGAAACAACCATTAATAATCATTATAATGATGAACTTTTTTCCAAAGATAGTATTTTACAAAGTATTGAGTCGAAGATCACATCGAATCGCTTATCGATTCATGAGTTAGAAGAGAGTAGCGAGAGTATGTATAAAACAATCTATGCTATTTTGGTAGGTGTGATGGTAGTCATTTTGGTCGGATTGATGAGTGGTCTTCGTAGTAGAAGCGAAAAAGCATATATCTTCTCGGTAGCATTTATACTCTTCTCTTACGTACTCTACCTCTTTTATTTATATAATTGGATGTATGTACGCGATGGTATTCAAAAGTTGCGAAACCGATTGATGATCGGTAAGATAGAAGTTAAAACACCGAATTTGAATCCATTACCTCAACAGTTATATGTAGAAGATTTATGTAGAAAGAAGAAGGCCGCAATGAATCCAAAGGTTGTCTCTTCGACACCGAGTGAAGAGGAGGAGGAAGAGCCTTCACGTTTTATCACCTCTTCTGCTTTCCGGAAATCCCTTCCCGATAATCGCGATGTACTCTTTTATAATGATGGTGATGCTCCTAAATTATTACAATATCCAACAAAGACACCTGAAACAAATTATGGTATGATCTACTATCCGGACGATGATAGTACAAAACGCGGAGTTTATGGAGAGATTCACAAAACAATTCAATTATGAGGATAATAAATGACAATCATTTTTATTTTTTCGAACAAGAGTTCTATAAATATTCTCTTTATAGAATAGAAGGATTTAATGATTGAATTAAAAATGGAGGATGATCGGAAGAGGATCAAAGATACACTTGCTTCGGAAGAGCAGAAAGTATTAAAAAAGTGTAAAAGTGACGCGCAATGTAACAGCGACCAACTTTGTGCTTTTAATGAAAAAGATGAAACACATTATTGTATTTCCAATCAATTATATGTAGGATGTTTAAAATCCAAAGATTCCATCTCTCGTTCGATCACATCGATTCAAGAGAATGATGTAAAAGATGTGAAGAGTTGTATTGATTTTGCCCGAAAATTAAATAACCACGAAATTTTATATGATTATACAATGTATCAGCCCAAGAAGGAGGTTCCGATTCAAAAGTCATCGATTCAAATGGATCTGATGTGTGGAGATATGAAAGTTCTCTCATTACCTTATGAAGATTATATGGATGAAACGTGTGATATTTATCAAGAGCATTGTACTCTTCGACCCAAAGAGATTATGAAAAAGATCATTTCGAAGAATCAACCTAATTGTAAAAAGGATTATCATCTTCAACTCTCTTATAAGTGTGATGTTGAAAATCGCGAAAAGAGTGTTAAAGTTCCATTAATAAATGGCAAGATAAAAGAAGATGAAGTCAAATTATCATGTCCGGTAGAAGATGAGGAGGGAAAGAATCCGTATCAAGCCACTTGTACGGCATACTCGATTCATGCGGACGCAAATCTGGAAGACCGTTTTGATGCTAATAAGAGTCAAGAGCAGTGTGGAAAGTATGCGTCGTATCAAATACCCAATATCATTCAAGATTTGGCAACGTATCAGGCGAAGAAGAAGGAGGGGTTTCAAAAGAAGATTCAAAAGTTTGAAAATATGATTCAAGCGGATGAGGAGGAGCTCTTTAAAAAGAAGGCATTACAGTATATGCTTCAATATGAGAAGAAGTATCATCAAAAAATATCCTATTCCAAAGCTTTAGAACAAGTAAAGAGTATATTCGAACACGCGACGAATAGCACAACCTCTTCTCTCGATAGTTGGGATACAACCAGTGGAATCAATAAGATTCCATTTGAGATCAATTCGCCCGTGTATGATACGCTTACCATTTTGGGAAGTAATCCTTATCACACCTATGAAGAGGCTCTTGGAGACGCAACAACTGTATCACAACGCGAAAGTGGTGATATTATTATTTACTTTCCGGAGAATGATACATCTATTCCCATATCAAAACAGGGACGGGCTTATATTACTACTTATGCGTATTTAATTGAACAGAATAAGTTCTTCCCCTCTTCATGGACGAGCGCACCAAATTGTATTACATTGATTAGCACATCGACTCGATCACAAAATGCCAAAAATGCTTACTTATCTACTTTAACGACTGAGTCTATTTATGAGTTAGAGTCGGATATTGAAGAGAGCTTAAAGAGATTACATCAAATTCACGATTTTGAAAAGTCGCAATTGGATGAGAAGACAAATGATATGGATAAAACGATTCACTTGATGACACAACGTATTCAAAATTCAAATTATCAATCGGAAATGAACCGAAAGATTATTCGTTATATGTACTATTTTTTCATTTTTATGTTAGTGATGGTGATTTTATATACTGTATATATATTTATAAATCGTAGAAATAGTGGTAATCATAACTTTTATTCTACTTAATTTTTTATTCTTTTTTTACTCTTTTCTTTCAATACATCCTTTGAAACATCTTTTGAATTGAATGAATGACTACTCTTTTTTTTCATTTTTTTCTCTTTTTTATCTATCTTCTTTTTTATCTCTTCTTTTACCTCTTCTTTTATCTCTTCTTTCACTTCTTCTTTCACTTCCTCTTTCACTTCCTCTTTCACTTCTTCTTTCACTTCTTCTTTCACTTCCTCTTTCACTTCCTCTTTCACTTCCTCTTTCACTTCCTCTTTCACCTCTTCTTTTACTTCTTCCTCTTTTACTTCCTCTTTCACTTCTTTTTTCTTTTTGTTCTCTTCTTCCTCTTTATCTAAAATCGGTTGTTGAGTGAAAGAGTATATAAAGAGTGCTTGAATATAATCAAAGATAGGTGATTTTTTATGAATGACTACATGTGTATCACTTATAAACGAGCACAAGAGGAGTAAAAGAAAGAAGGTTTGTGCCATATTATCAATATTTTCATTTTCATTCATTTTATCAAAATCTTCTTATTGTATTTTTATCAAAATCTTCTTATTGTATATACATACTTTATTTACAAAAAGAATGCGAATATAAAGAGTAGAGTATAAAGAGTAGAAAGAGTAGAGAGAGTAGAAATGGAAGAAGCCAAAAATCAGACGATTATTTTAACATTGGAGCAGCTGCTTGCTCTTTATAAAAAAGATCCAACACTTAAATTCAAATGTAAAGCATTATCAACTGCCATTCCTCTACTTCAAAAGTATCAAGAACCAATTTTATCTGGAAAGCAAGCAATGAATGATATCAATGGAATTGGTAAAGGAATTGCAAACAGGATTGATGAGATTCTTCAAACGGGAAGTTTAGCAGAGCTTGGTGTAAAGAACGAGAAGAATGATTCCATAGATGTACTTAAATCGATTACGGGTGTGGGTGATGTACGAGCGCAAAAGTGGTATGATATGGGTCTTCGGAGTGTTGACGATGTGCGTCAAGCGATTGTTGAAAAGAAGATTACAAGCACGCATCATATTGATATGGGCTTGAAGTATTATGAAGAGATGAAAGAGCGAATTCCGCGTGCGGAGATTGAGAAGATTGAGAAGAAGATCAAGAAGGTGCTTAAGAGTATAGACCGCGAGCTTGTGTATGAAATTTGTGGGTCGTATCGACGCGGACAGACTTCATCCGGTGATATTGATTTACTCGTTTCTCATCCAAAACATACGGAAGACATTCGCACAATGAAGTATTTGCCACAAATTGTGGCGCAAATGAGTAGTAGTGGATTGTTGGTGGATCATTTGACGGAAGATGGAGATACAAAATACATGGGATTTTGTAAATATAATGAAAAGAGTAAAGCACGGCGAATTGATATTCGTGTGGTAGATTATCACTCGTATTATGCTGCGATTCTCTATTTTACAGGATCTCAACAATTAAATATTCAAATGCGAAATCGAGCTCTTGAATTAAAGATGAGTTTAAATGAGTACGGACTTACCTCTTTAGAAACAAAAACAAAGATCTTTGTAAAGAGTGAAGAGGAGATCTTTCAAATACTTGATATTCCTTATAAAGTTCCTACAGAACGAAATATATAAATTATATAAATTATTTACAAATTTCTTCTTCGTCATCTATACGTTCATACAATATTGAAATTGGGAGGTTCTTTTCTCTTCGTTTACGACATACTCGCTTATCATTGTCTTCAAAGGAAGAACGAAGTTCCAGATCATTCAGCTGAATAATCCCAGTTTGTTTCCTTTTGATCTCTCCTTTTAAATTTGGTTCTTTCACTTCCTCTTCTTTCACTTCCTCTTCTTTCACTTCTTTTACCTCCTCTTTTACCTCTTCCTCTTTTACTTTTACTTCTTCCTTCTTCTCTTTCTCTCCACGTGCTTTTGCAAAAGCCTCTTGTCGTTTCTTCATTCGTGCCAAAATAATATCTACATGATACATTTTTATTTACACTAATTTACACTATTTATACTAAATTACAGTGATATATTTCAAATATATCAGAAGTATATCAATAAAAGATATACGATTTTATAATATTATAGTAAATGATTATATATAAAATAGAGAAAAAAATAAATAAAAAAATGCGTATCTTACAATGACACATATGAATTAGCATCATTTTCTTCTTCTTGAACGGTTTCATTTAACACCATCCATTGAACTTCGCGACCTAACTTCTCTTCACACTTTTTGAAGATCATACTTCCTATAAATCCGCGATGTGCTCCCAATGGGCTTGGATGAGAAGTGCTTAAAATACGACTCTTATCTTCAATAAATTTCGATTTGGAAATTGCGTAATTTCCAAAGAGTAGAAAGATACAACGTGGATTTTGTGAAGCTATATATTCAATGACACGATTTGTAAAGGGTTCCCAGAGGGAGAGGTGAGATCCAGGTTTCTTCTCTTCAACGGAAAGAGAGGCGTTGAGAAGAAAGATATGTTCTTTTTTAAACCAATGAGTTAAATCTCCATTGGTAAAGGAGTACTTTCGTTCGGGAAAGTTATGTTGAATCTCTTTATAGATATTCAGAAGAGAGGGAGGGATCTTCTTCGCATCGGTCGAGAAAGAGAGTCCATTGGCCTCACCCTTTCCATGATAAGGGTCTTGACCGAGGAGCACAATTTCAATTTTTTGAAGATCCTTTTG
>VFQT010005152.1_pt1 | contig 10185 bp, 8 predicted proteins | sample 3512381 | NCBI WGS metagenome assembly VFQT01 (sample SAMN10412376, study PRJNA504923) | tailings metagenome | isolation source: Relicate 2 Philex TSF3 active mining site | place: Philippines: Tuba, Benguet | collected 2017-08-29 | reverse complement strand
CCCGCTTCACGAACGACGACCGAGCCAGTGCACAACGACTCGTTGACCAATTGCATGACCGCTTCGTTGCTTGCATCGAATTCTTCTCGTGAAAATCCCAGCGCAATTGCTAGTGCTTCTGCGAGTTCGCCGTTCGACCTCGACTCGCCCACCCGATCGATGACCTTGTTGTTGGCCTGGGCAGTGAACGAACCGTACGAGCCGACGACGTCATTGATCTCAAAGTGTGACGTTGCTGGAAACACCACATCGGCGAAGTGGGCGGTGTCGGTCATAACTTGCTCGTGCAACACCGTGAAGACTTCCTCACGGGCGAGACCTTCGAGCATTCCGACCTGGTCCACCGACGTCACCGCCGGATTCGCGCCCTGGATCACGAGCACTCGAGGCGCGGTCGGCCACTCGGTGAGATCGCCGTTCAGGACGCGTCCGACGCGATTCATGTTGATCTTCCCGCGATCCGGTCGCTCAATTCCGTTGGGCCACTCGACGAGCACCGAGTTGGGGAAGGCCTTCGACGTGGAATCGAGGATCCCTGATCCCAGTTGACCAAAGTGACCGGCGATCGCCCACACCCCGAACGCAGCGAGATATCCACTCGCTCCGTTGCGATTGCGCTCCATACCCCAGCCAGCGCGCAACATCGCAGGCTTGATCGTCGCAATCCACTCCGCGACCTGAACAATGTCAGCGGCGTCAATACCACAGACCTCCGCAGCGCGATCAATCGACCACTCACGCGATGCTGATACGAATTCATCGAAACCAACAACGTGCCGATCCACGAAGTCTCGATCGACGTGTCCGTTGTCGACCAACCACGACGCAATTGCATAACCCAGAACGACATCTGTTCCGGGTCGCACGGCGAGATGGACGTCTGCCTGATTCGCAATGGAAATTCGTCGAGGATCGATCACGACGAGCTTCGCGCCGTTCTTCTTTGCCTCAGTGATGAGTGGCAGCAAATGCGTGTTGCTTGCGCCAGGATTCCCACCCCACACCACCAACAACTTCGTGTGGACGACGTCGAGTGGATCCGTCGACAACATCGCCCCAAAGGCCCACTCCCACGCCGCAGACTTCGTGCTTGCACAAATCGTCTGCTCAACCTCTGGACATCCGAGCCGCTCGAAGAGGTGTGGCATCAGCCGTTTCTTGTCGATTCGGGCGCTGGACGAGTTATAGAGGTACGGGATCACGCTCCCAGGTCCGAACTCGTCGATCGCAGAGCGAATCTTGCCAGCGACAATCTCGATCGCCTCGTCCCACGATGCCTGACGGAATTTCCCCTCGCCTTTCGCGCCGACGCGCAAGAGCGGGGTCAGGATCCGTTCAGGTGAATACACGCGGTCCGCGTGATGTTTCACCTTCTTGCAGATCCATCCATTCGTCAATGGATTCGACTGCTCATCAGCCGGTGCAGCGTCGATGTCGACGATTCGACCATCTTCGACGGTCACCTCGAGCGAGCACGTGTCAGGACAATCGAGAGGGCATGCGGTGCGGAGTTTCATTGCGGATTTTCCGGTGCCTCGAGATCGCTGAAGCGATCGATTCGTCGAAGTGATGGGAACCCAATCCACCACACGCCGACAATCGCGATGGTGGCCACTCCGCCGCCAACGACCGTGGCAGGAGTGCCGAAGGCTTGTGAAGCGACTCCTGACTCGAATGCACCGAGCTCGTTCGTGGCTCCGATGAAGACGTTCTCCACAGCAGAAACTCGACCTCGCTTGGAGTCAGGAGTGACGAGTGGAACGATCGAGCCACGGATGAACACGCTGATCATGTCCGCGGCGTTCAACACCAACACGGCGACGAATGCAACGACGAATGACCGTGTCAAACCGAGTACGACCGTGCCGATGCCGAAGAAGGCAACCGCGACGAGCAGCATCCGACCGACATTCCGACGAAGCGGTCGAATCGCGAGGAACGCAGCCATCGATGCTGCGCCGATTCCTCCGGCAGCACGCAACCATCCGTAGGCGATGTCCCCCACTCCGAGACGTTCCTCAGCGATGACCGGTAGCAGCGCGACTGCACCTCCGAAGAGGACCGCAAACAAGTCGAGCAGAATTGCCGCGAGCAAGATCGGCGTGCGACGAATGAATCGCAAGCCTTCCATCGCGGAATGCAGCGTGACCTTCTCGTCCGGGTCTCGCGGCAGAGGCTCACGCAAATACTGCACTCGGAGAATTCCGATAATTCCGGACAAGATGAGCACCGCAGTTGCGCCATAGGCAAGTGCGGGGGTGACTGTGTAGAGGAAACCCGAAACCGCAGGACCGACGATCATCGCCGAGGTCCACACACCTGACGACATGGCGATCACGGGTGGCAGTCCCCCGTCAGGCGCGACCATCGGATACATCGACCGCGTCGCCGGCGACAAGAAAGCCCTGCTCGTGCCGAATGCAAATCCAATCACGAAAAATGGCCACACCGCCGTTGGATCACTGAGGGAATAGATCATCAGGGTGATGGCGCAGATGAACTCGCCCCCGAGTGAAATGGCGGCAACGTACTTTCGGTTGTATCGATCGGCAACGCTGCCGCTCACGAAGACGAAGACTGCGATCGGGGCAAACTCTGCAAGACCGAGCCAACCAATGTCGAGCTCGCGACCGGTGATGTCATAGACATGCTTCCCGAGCGTCGCGGCCTGCAACATCACGCCGATGTAGAACGCGAGACTGCTCCCCAAGAGCCTGCGCACCGAGGCCGACCGAAGCACTTCTCGGGCACTAAGTTGCACAGGGGAACTTGCGTCACTCACAGGATTTCAACCCTAATTGAGCGGTCAGCAAGGAACGAAGAGGGGGAAATCGATGGCATCGCTGGCTCGTGATACGCAGTGGATGGACGCGGTTGCGCAAGCTGAACTCGTACGCACCAACCAAGTAACGCCAAGTGAACTCCTCGAAGCGGCACTCGAGCGCAACGATCAACTGAACCCGTCGTTGAACGCCATGAATTACCTATGGGCAGATCGTGCACGCGACCAGGCCAAAGACTTGGCATCGGCCCCCGATTCTCCGTTGCGAGGGGTTCCGTTCATCCTGAAAGACCTCAACGCCGCACTTGCAGGCACGCCGATGTCGAACGGCAATCGGGCGCTGCGCGACGCCAACTTCGTCGCCGACTACTCGAGCGAACTCGTCCGTCGCTACGTTGCAGCAGGACTGAACATCTTCGGGCGTGGATCAAGCCCCGAATTTGGAAGTGTTCCCGTCACCGAGCCAGAAGCATGGGGCCCGACACGCAACCCATACGACCTCGCAAGAACGGCCGGAGGATCCAGCGGTGGAAGTGCCGCCGCGGTCGCGGCGGGAATCGTGCCTGCCGCACACGCAAGTGACGGCGGTGGGTCGATTCGCATCCCCGCATCATGCTGCGGCCTCGTCGGGCTGAAAGTGAGTCAGGGCCGAATTTCTGCCGCTCCAAACCGCGACGAGACGAATCTCGGAGTCGAGCACGTCGTCACACGAACCGTGCGTGACTGCGCACTATTGCTCGACGTATCGCATGGACCTGGAATCGGCGACAAAGTCATCGCACCTCGGCCCAGCCGTCCCTATCTCGACGAGCTTCGCACTCCACCACCGTCATTGCGCATCGGCTTCCTCGACCACCGACCACTCTCTGGGCCACTCGACGAAGAGTGTGGCATCGGAGTACGTCGTGTCGTCGACGTCCTCGCGTCGCTCGGACATCGTGTCGAGGCTTCATGGCCGAAGCCGCTCGAAGATGCAAGCTTCCCTCCGCGATTCAGTGCGCTGTGGAGCACGAACATGGCGGTCGCCATCGAAGTCACAGCACAACTGCTCGGACGCTCTCCATCTAGCGACGACTTCGAAGCCATGAACTGGGCGATGGCAAAGTTTGCGGCAACGATGTCAGCTGTCGACTATGCGAAGTCCATCGTGGCAACGACGACGTTCCGTCGCAACGTTCAACAGTGGTGGGCGGACGGTTTCGATCTTCTGGTGACGCCGACACTCGCCCAGCTTCCCCTTCCGGTCGGGGCAATCCACAACAACCCGACTTCGCCGATGGACCCGATGAGAGTGGCAGGCGACTTCGTTGCCTTCACGACCGCGTACAACGTCACCGGTCAGCCAGCAATCAGCCTTCCACTCCACTGGACAACCGAAGGCATTCCAGTCGGCATCCAACTTGTCGCGGCATATGGACGCGAAGACGTCCTGATTGCGATTGCCGCGCAGCTCGAAGATGCAATGCCGTGGCGTGACCGCAGGCCGCTGACCGGCGACGTCGCCTAGTCCTCGTCCTGTCGATACTGCTTCCAGCGTCGTTCGACGCGTGAGTTCTTCGCAAAGAGCTCGGGATTCTCTTCGGCAAAAGACACGACGTCGTCCAGCGTGAATGAGGTTGAATCACCGAAGTGGCGATAGACCGCAGCGACAACCTCAAAGTCTTCTTCGGTGTCGACCTCGAGATGCAGGTGGGGGCGACGCTGATGTTCTGGTGCCTCAAGATTGAGGATTCGATATCGCTCGGGATGGGTGTAAATGTGAAAGCCGCAATACTCGCGAATATCCCCATCAACGGTCTTTGATTCAGCGTCGAACAAGGTTGAGGATCGATAGACCGACACTTCAAGTCCAGGCGGATAAGTCGTCTTCAGCGCATTCGTCAAGTAATCGACCGAGTCCTGACGCGCAAGAAACGTATCGATGACATGGTCGATCACTCGTGCATCGGGAATCGAGTTGTCGCCCATGAACTCGGCATGAATCTCGACATCGAAGGCCCGCAGTGCTCCGCACACACGACCGATGACGTCGTCTTCAGAGCCCCTGAAACACTCGATTCCCATCGATTGAGCAAGGTCATCGAGTCCATCGTCCTGCGGACGATCCGACGTCGCCAGGATGATTCGCCCGATCCGCTCCGAACATTGGATTCGTTCGATCTGGCGCTGCAGGAGCGGCTTTCCATCGACGTCACGGAGCACCTTCCCCGGCAGCCGTGACGAGCCCGTTCGCGCCTGGATCGTTGCGTCAACGCGAGTCATCGAATGATCACGTGGCGCGGAGGTCGTCCCACGTGAGGACGTGGTCGTCTGGGAGATCCTTCGTGACCGTCATTCCAATCACCCTGTCCCACTCTTGTGGGCCGACTCCGGTTCCGGGTCGCTTGTAGGTGAGATCCGACTCGGTAAGCACCTGCCCACTTCGTACTGGACGTGCGAGCACGATGCTGCGACGAGCGTTGAGACGAGAGATGTCTTCGGTTGCAATCGGCGCCTTGTCCGATTCCTCACCGAGGATGTCTGCGATCGTTGCCATTCGGTCAACGAATCGACGCAAGTCATGCACGTCCATCGCGTGATAGTGATCGTTGCCAGGCAACGTCTTGTCATGGGTGAAGTGCTTCTCGAGCACCACTGCCCCTAGTGAATAAGCAACGGCCAATGCGGTCATGTCTGGATCCGGAACCGTATGGTCCGAATATCCGATGAGATAGTCAGGAAACGCCTCTGCGAGACCGGTGATCATCCGCACATGGGCATTGCGGTTTTCGCACGGGTAGTTGAGGATGCAGTGCAGTAACACGACGTCTGACGCCCCAGCTTCGTGCAAGGTGTGCACCGACCACCGAATCTCGTCCATGTTCGACGCACCAGTCGACAAGACGACGGGCTTCTTCGTACGTGCCACTCGGCGCAACAATGGCGTGTTGGTGATGTCGGCCGAAGCGATCTTGTAGAACGGCACGAGTGGCGCGAGAAAGTCGACGGCGGCGTCGTCGAAAGGAGTCGACAAGAAGTCGATGTCGCATGCCGCCGCGTGTCGTGCAAGTTCCGCGTAGTCCTCAGGTTCGAAGTTGTCGTACTTCTGGAAGAGCTCGTGCTGGCTTCGCGTCGCTTCCTTTGACGTGTCCCAGTACGCCGGAGAATTCTTCGATGCAAGCGTGTCAGCCTTGTAACTCTGGAACTTCGCACCGTCGGCCCCACCCTCCTTGGCCAGTTCGATGAGACGCTTGGCAAGATCGAGCGAGCCCTCGTGATTAACACCGATTTCAGCAATGATGTACGGACGGCTCGTCGGCGTCATAGTGCGACGACCAAGCACCACACTGCGCGGCATTACTTGGCCCCCTCGCCGTGTTTTTCGATCAATCGTGCGCTGTGCAATTCGTCAGCGGCCCCGTCGTTGGTGATGTTGGAGTCGTGACGTCGATAGCGATACATCGGCAACTCAATGCGATGGATCGAGTGCTTCTGAAGGAACCGATAGCGCAAGTCGCGATCCTCGTGCAGCAGGAATGTCTCGTCATAGAGCCCAATGTCAATCAACTGATCGGTCCGGAACATGATTCCGCATGCGATTGGCTCTTCGAGGCAATTCTTGCGCGCGATGATTTCTTCGGAATCGTTGACGAGGAGATAGTCACAGCTCACGGCATCCATCGTCCGATTTTCTGCGAGGAACATGTAGAGCACGCTGAGGAAGTGCTCATTGACATAGTCGTCGGAGTCGACACGCACAATGTAGGGAGCATGTGAGTGTCGGATCGCGCGGTTCAGTGATGCGGGAAGACCGATGTTCGACTCGTTCCTCAACGAGACGATGTCACTCTGGAAACCAGCGAGCGCGGCCTGGGTCTTGTCCGTGCTTCCGTCGTCGATCACGATGATTTCGTACCGCTCACGCGAGAAGGTCTGATTCAAGAGTGAACGAAGACAGCGACCGATGAATCGGTCGTGGTTGTAAGTCGGCACGATGACCGAAATCAAAGCCCTGTTCATGAGTTCGTCCTATCCGAGTGCGGCAACCAAAGCTTCACGAACCCGACCCGCGAAGTCCTCGGGCATGTTCACGAACACCGGCAATGAGACCGCGGCCTCAAGTCTCGCGCGCGATCGCGGAAACGCCTCGGTGAGATTTCCGCCATGTGCCGCCACGAGTTCCGGCATATGAACCCAGGTCTCGGCAAAGTGCCATGTCGTCGCCTCGGGCAGGATTTTGGTCGAGATCCCCCTTGTAAGCAGTTCTCGGCGACATGCGAGCGCTGCATCTTTGTCGCGTACGCCAAAGATCACGGCATCGGCCGTCCCCGCGGACCCCTTCGGCTCGACTCTTGGAACGATGCCTTGGACGTCAGCAATCGCTTCCGTTATCGCCGCTGCGTTTCGTCGTTGCTGGGCGACGACATCATCGAGCTTGCGCAACTGGGCGAGACCAACTGCGCCTTGGAGTTCCATCATTCGGTAGTTGAAGCCGCTTCCCGACCTCGTGTCCTCCCATCGCGGAACTGCAGGGTTGTTCTCGTGACCGTGGTCGTGCCAGGCCTTCGCCTTCTCCGCGAGTCGCGCATCGTTGAACACGACCATGCCGCCCTCGCCCGTCGTCATCGTCTTGGCGAAGTCGAAGCTGTAGGTACCCATCGCACCCCAGGTGCCGAGCGGCTTTCCGTCGAGCGAACCGCCACAACCCCAAGCGGAGTCCTCGATGAGGACGATTCCTCGATCGTCACAAATTTTCTTGATCTCGACGAGCCGAGCCGGCGTGCCCAACATGTGCACGACGATGACCGCCCGCGTGTGTGGGGTGATTCGCGCGAGAAGATCGTCTGGGTCCATGTTGAACGTCTCGTCAATTTCGCAACAGACCGGAACGGCACGTGACTCGATGATCGCTTCCGCGGTTGCGACGAACGTGAAACTCTGTGTGATGACTTCATCACTTGGCTGCAGGTCGAGCGTTGCGAGCGCTACTCGCAACGCTGCGGTGCCCGATGTGACGGCGAGAGCGTGCTCGACGCCCATCCTTTTCGCAAAGGCTTGCTCGAACTCACGCACCTTGTAGCAATCGTTCCGCAACGTATCGAATCCATGACGGAAGAGCACTCCACCACGATCGAAGACTTCATCAACTTCTGCACGCTCTTCGGCGCCGATGACCTCGAATCCCGGCATCGTTACATCATCTTGAAGAGTTCGACGACCTTGTCGAAGGTCAGAGTGTTCTTGTAATCCTCACCAAGTGCGTTGGTCAATGGCTTCGAATGCACGACCGTCGAGTCGTAAAGGCTCTTGTACTGCTCATCGGTCAAGCCGCGCGCGACACCTTCAGGCACGACGACTCCTTGGCGATCGACGGCCGTCCAGAACTCGGTGAATGCCGCTGGGTAGAACTCTTCCATCGCACGCATCGTGATGCAGTTTGCGACACAGTGGTGGATGCCGAGCACGACGGAGAGTCCCGCGGAGAACGGGTGGACGACGCCGACATAGCTCGTCGCAATCGCACTCCCACCGAGATAGGACGCAACCATCAAGTCCTCTCGAGACTGACCCGACATCATGTCGTCGCCGAGGAACACCTTTTGGCACAAGTTGATCGTCTCGTGCGAATATGCGTCACCGACCGCGTTGCGATAACTCCCTGCCAAAGCCTCGATGCAGTGGATGTACGCATCCATTCCGGTGAAGAAGTATTGATCACGCGGAACGGTCGCCGTCAGGTCAGGGTCCAGGACGAGATGGTTGAACACCGTGAAGTCACTGTTCATCCCGAGCTTCAGGCCAGTTGACTTGTTCGTCATCACACAGGTACGGGTCGCCTCGGCGCCCGTTCCCGAAATCGTCGGCACGCCGATCTTGTGCACCGCCGGATTCTTCACGAGATCCCACCCCTGATAGTCCGCTGCACTTCCCGGGTTGGTCAGGAGGTTTGCAATTGCCTTCGCCGTATCGAGCGTGATTCCTCCCCCGAACCCGACGATCGTTGCGGGCACACCCACCCCAGCCGTTCGAACTTCAGCAACGAGGGAGTCGATTCCAGCCGTGGTTGGTTCGTCCTTCGTGTCCACGATGAGCACGACATCGCCGTCTCGTTGCGGGAGCCTCGCCAGGATGTCGCTTCGTCCTTGGAAGAACTGGTCGATCACGAAGATCACTCGCTCATCTGAGCCGGTCGACTTCGCGGCAATCCTCCGCGACTCCACATGACCAGCAAGGTCAGCGATCGCGCCTCGACCGAAATTGAAGCTCCCGACGTTGCGGACCAACTTGATCCCCGTGTCCAACGTCGCGGCGACGGGTTTGTTCACGTCTTCAGTCTAGTTGTGCAAATCGGCCGCCCTCCGAACACGTTCACTACTACAGTCGTGACCGATGAGCGCCCTTGACCTCGCGCAACAAAACCTGACGTCACCGATGGTTCTCGCGTTCGTCCTCGGCTTTGTCGCCGTGCGCTTGAAGAGTGACCTGAGCTTTCCCGACCAGGTCACCTCACTGTTGTCGACCTATCTCCTGCTCGCGATCGGGTTCAAGGGTGGCACTCGTCTGAAGGACATCGACCCAATTGATGTGGCACGGCCCGCAATCGTGACGATCGTCGCCGGTGTAATCATCGCCTACATCACATATCTCGTTGCAAGAAAGTTCATCGGACTGACTCCTGCAGATTCTGCATCGCTTGCAGCGCACTTCGGATCGGTCTCGGCAGTCACCTTCACTGCCGCTGAAACGTTCGCCCGCGAATCGGGCGGGGTCACCGCCGAGTACCTTCCGCTACTCGTCGTGCTGCTCGAGGTTCCAGGCATCATCGTCGCGTTGATGCTGTGGACTCGCCAAGGACAACAGAAGGTCCATGGTGCGTTGAGCGAAGTATTGACCGGTAAGAGCATCGTTCTCCTCGGTGGCGGACTCGTGATCGGCGCACTCGCAAACGACTCAGCGATGAATGCAGTTGAGCCACTGTTCGTCGGACTCTTCCCCGGTGTCCTCACGCTCTTCTTGCTCGACTTGGGAACATTGGCTGGAAGTCAACTCGCCACAATTCGTCGCGCGGGTGTGCGCCTTGTCGGATTCGGATTACTTGCACCGATCTTGTTTGGAGTCTTCGGGGTGATCCTCGGACTCGCCATCGACATGAATCCATCGACCGCCGCGGTGTTTGCGGCGATGCTCGCGAGTGCGAGCTACATCGCTGCGCCAGCTGCGGTGCGGATCGGCATTCCTCCAGCGAATACGGGTCTCGCACTCGGTGTCGCGCTCGGAATCACTTTCCCATTCAACATCGTGATTGGGATTCCAGTCTTCGCAGAGATTGCAAAACGACTCGGGTGAGTGGCACTCCCAACGGGATTTGAACCCGTGCCGCCACCTTGAGAGGGTGGTGTCCTAGGCCACTAGACGATGGGAGC
>VFQT010005151.1_pt1 | contig 10188 bp, 9 predicted proteins | sample 3512381 | NCBI WGS metagenome assembly VFQT01 (sample SAMN10412376, study PRJNA504923) | tailings metagenome | isolation source: Relicate 2 Philex TSF3 active mining site | place: Philippines: Tuba, Benguet | collected 2017-08-29 | reverse complement strand
GTCGAGGAACGTCTCGAGCGCCTTCACCTGACACTCGGTGAGCGCCCCATCGGGCGGCATCGAGCGCTCGACGACAGCCCTCTGTCTGATGCGCTCGGCGGGACGGCGGAGGTCGTCCGCGCTGCCGAAGTTCACATCGTCAGGGGCCCCCGCGCGGTCGTCGCCCTGGTTCGAGTTCGTGTGACAACCGCGACACGTCGTGAGCGCCGTCGGATCGCCCTCCTCGAGCACCGCGAACTCTGAGCTGCAATCAGGCCCCTGCACCTCGAAAGTGTCTCCGGATGGAGCCTCCGTGCCACCTCCGCAACCCAGCCATGAGCTGACGAGAGCAAGGACGAGACAAGGTCTCAGAGCGGACTGGCGGACCATCAGGGGGACTCCTCGGACGACGGTGCGAAATCCCCCTCTTTCTAGGGCAAACTGAGCTCGGATTCAAATCCGCCCCGAATCGCCGAGCCTGCGCAAGCAGTGAATACCATTCACGCCTGCGCTCTGACCTGTCAACGCTTGAGGTTGACCGCCTCCGCGAGCATCTCGTCAGCCGTCGTGATGGTGCGGCTCGCCGCCTGGAAGCCGCGCTGGGCGAGGATGAGGTTCGTGAACTCCTGCGTGAGGTCGACGTTCGACTGCTCGAGGGCGCCGCTCAAGATATCGCCGCGACCTCCCGAGCCCGGCGCGCCGACAGCCCCCTGCCCGCTCGCCTGGGTGGCGGCGAACAGATTGCCGCCGAGGGCTTCGAGGTTCTGGGGCGCCTGGAATCGGGCGAGGGCGAGCTGACCGAGGACCTGCTCGCGGCCATTCGAGAAGTTGCCGGTAATCACCCCGTCGACGCCGACCTCCATGTAGACGAGCGAGCCGACGCCGAAGCCATCCTGGCTCTCAGTGAGGTTCGCGGACGCGCTCGCGAACGAGGTCGTACCCGTGAAGTCGAAGTTCACGTCTTGGGCCGTGGCCCCGAAGAACGTCATGTTGGCGAGTGTCGGCTGCGGGGTCGTGAGGTTGCCATCCGAGTCGAAGCTGAGCGTGCCAGACGCGACGATCTGCGGGTCGGTCGAGTCGGTCCCGTCGAGCTCACCTGTCGGCGCGACCGCGTTCCAGGTCCACTCGCCCGGGCTCGTCTGAGTGTAGTAGACCTCGAGCTGGTGGCTTTCGCCGAGCGAGTCGTAGACCGTGATGGTCGCGGTGTGCGAAGCGGTTCCCTCGGGGTCGGTGATGTCGAAGCCGCCCGCTTGGATCTCCTCGTTCCGACCGAGGTTTGCGAGGAGCTCGACGTTGCCCGTCGCCTGGGGCGGGGCGCTGAGACGGTCGACCTGGAGTGAGCCAGTGCTCGACTGCAGGACGCCGCTCGGGTCGGCGGTAAATCCCTGGATGCGGAAGCCCTCGATGGTCGTAAGGAAGCCCTCGTTGTCGACTTGGAGCTGCCCGTTGCGCGTGTAGAAGCTATCGCCAGCGGCGTCTTCGACGACGAAATAGCCCTCGCCCTGAACGGCGAGGTCGGTCGTGACATTCGTGCCGAGCATGGCGCCCTGGGTCACCATGCGTTGCACCGCGGCAAGCGCCGCGCCCTGACCGATCTGCGAGCCACCAGCCGTGCCGATGATGCTCCTCGAGAGGAGGTCGGCGAAGACCGCGCGCGAGGACTTGTAGCCGATGGTGTTCATGTTCGCGAGGTTGTTACCGATGACGCCCATTGCGCTCTCGTTCGTGCGCATGCCGGACATACCGATATAGAGGGAAGATTGGATGCTCATGACGGGACTCCGTGGAGGTCGGGTTTAGGGGAATTCGATCGGGCTCGCGTCATCGACCTCGGTCGGGTCGGCGAGCGGGGATGCGGAGATGGGAGACGTCGAAGGATTCGCGTGCGACTCGCCCTCGAGGATCTCGAGGACCTGTGCGAGCCCGAGAGTGCGGCCGTCGGCGAGTACGAGCTGCGGATAGCCAGCGTCGAAGGTGACCCCGGTGACGCGGCCTTCGGACCGGAGGGGGACGGGGCTGCGATTGCCTGCGGCATCGACCGCGGTGATTTCGACGGTGTAGGTGCCAGCATCGAGCGCCGCGCCGTTTTCCTTCTTACCATCGAAGACGAAATTCTGCGCGCCAGAGGCCGCTGCGCCGAGCTTGCGGGTCTCGATGGTGTTGCCTTTCGCGTCGGCGATGCGCACCTCGAGCTCGCTCGCTGGACCGTCGAGGTCGTAGCTCATCGAGACGGGCGAGGCGCCCTCCTTCCAGACCACGCTGCCGCCGTCGTAGGCGACGTCCTTGCCGATGAAGGAGACCATCTGGGCCGAGGTCCCAGCGGTCTGCGTGAGCGCGAGGAGGTCGAGACCGCTCTTGATGTTGACGAGCTGCTCGAGCGAGGTGAACTGCGAGAGCTGGGCGACGAACTCCCCGGGGTCGGTGGGCTTCATCGGGTCCTGATTGCCGAGCTGGGTCACGAGGAGCTTCATGAAGTCCTCTTTCCCAAGACTCCCACTCGGCATGCCCGAAGCGGTCGAGACCGGATTGAAGGGGGCCTGTGCGTTGGAGATTCCGTTCATCAGGTGACCTCGTGGTGTGTAGGGAAGGAATTCAGACGATAAGGTGGAGGGAAGAAGTCTCGACGACCTGATCGAGCTTGCGGAGGGCTGGCGGTGCCTGAGGTGGGAGGTCCTCGGGGAGTTCGAAGGGACGCCGCGCCGAGCCTCGCGAGGGGTCGCGGTCGACCGAGACCTGCGCCGAGAGCCCAGCGCGCTCGAGGGCCTGACGGACCTCGGGGAGACGGTCGCCGAGAAGATTGCGGGTCGCGCTGTCATCGGTGAGGAGGCGGAGCTCGAGCCCGCGTGCGTCATGACGGATGACGGCCGTGAACTGTTGCCCGTCATCGGTGCGAAAGCGGACGAGGTCGGAGCGACCATCGGCCTGCTGATCTGCGAGGAGCTTCTGGACAGCGTCGGTGATCTGCTCGCCGATGGCGCGAGAGGACTCGATGGGGGCGCCGCGTTCGAGGTGTCGTATGTGGGGGATGTCGATTCGCATATCTCGAAAATCGAGCTTTTCGGGTTCAAGCCCGGTCTCGACGGTGTCCTCGCCCGATCCGACCTCGAGCATCGAGCTGACAGCGGCCTGGGCGGTCTCGATGAGCATGCCGCCCTCCACCTTCGGTCGCATGAGTTCGTGGAGCTTGATCGGTCCGGGGGTGTCTTCGGACGCGACATGCGGGCGACCTTCGCGAGGCGCTCCGGCGGGGTTCGCCTCGACCCGCGACAAGGGGTCGGAGGATGCGGAGGCGTCTTTCGCCTGCTGACCTCGAGGTACCGTCGCCTCCCGCAAGGCCAAGGTCGAAGACGCCGTTGGCTCCCGCTCGAGACGAGCACCAGGGGCGAGAGAGGAAGGGGAATGCGGGGACAGGTCCGACGATGGAGACGCCTCGGACTTCTGCATGGAGCTAGCCCCACCGAGGGTCAGGAGGGACTGCAGTTGGAACTCCGCAGGCATAGTGTCGGAGGATTCGACCTCGGAGGATTCGACCTCGGAGGATTCGATGTCTGACGACTCGATGCCGATGCCATGCCCGTCCACGGCGATGTTGGTGACCACCTCGCGCAGCCCGGCCTGGAGGCGAGCGAGCGCCTCGCGCACATCGATGCGGCCGACAGCGGCTTCGGGTGTCTCCTGAGACTTGTCCTTGCGGGGTCTCTCACCCTCGTTCGTCTCGTCATCAGTCGCGCGCCGAGCGTCCTCTCTACTACCGTCGCGAGCAGCCTCGAGGCGCTCCGCGAAGCCCTCCCGGCCGGCCACTGCACTTTCCTCGATTTTCGAGGTTTCGCGTTCACTCAACGTGTGGCGCGTCTCTCGGGTTCGCTCGAAATTCAAGCGATCTGCAGAGATGGGCTTCATGGCGTCTCCTCCGTCGGGCTTTCCGTCACCGCGCTCTCGAGCTTCAACCGCGCGAGCCGGCTGAGCAGCCTCGACGCGAGCTCGGGGGCGAGACTCGCCGTGAGCGCCGAGGCATTCCGGTTCGGGAGCCGCGCGAGGACCGCCACCGCAAAGCCCTCGTCGAGGCGTGTGATGACCTCTGCCGCCTCACGCGGCTTCATGCCCTTCACGACCGAGGCCACCTGCGCGAGCCGCGGCAAGTCCTCGGGGGCAAAAGACGGGGGCACTGGGATGGTCGGCGAAGACGGGGCGACCGCTTCTGGCTTCTGCTCGGACGTGCCGGGTGCGGACGGTGTGGTTTGTGCTGGCGCTGGCGACGGTGTCGTTGGGGGCGGCGTCGGAGCTCCCTCGGGAGTCGTGGGTGCCCCCTTTGACGCGGCGATGAGCGCATCGACCGCAGGCAACCCGGTCGGCGCGGGCAAGACCGGTTGCGCAGGCTGCGGCGCGGCGCCTGTCCCGCGCCAATGCTCGAGCTCGGCGACGGCCTGACGGAGCAGCCCTTCGCAGGTCTGCAGGTCGGCACATGAAATCGGCGCCTCCTCCTCCTGAGGCATCTCGGGCTTCGGCTTCGTGTCCGAGATGAGCGGGGGTATGCTCTCCGGGGTGTTCTCCGCGCGGACGAGGGAGACGATTGGCATGAGAATGAATGGCGCGAGGGCGACAACGACCTTCGGGTTCATGGGGCCCCCTGCTGGGTGCGGGAATCGATGTTGCGAACGAGCGCGAAGAGCTTCTGGCGGGTGAGTTCGAAGGGTCGGTCATCGCCCTCCGACCCCTGGGTGAGGAGCTCGTTCAATTGCTGTTCGAGGGCGAGAGCGCGGTCGAAGCGCGGCACATCGCCGGGCTTGTAGGCGCCAAAGGAGAGGAGCTCCTTCACCTCGCGCAGATCGGCCGCGAGACGCCTCACTGACGATGCCGCGCGGCGATGCTCGACGTCGACGACATCGGACATGACGCGAGAGGTCGAGGCGAGCGCGTCGATGGCCGGGAAATGGCCGCGGTCGGCGAGGTCGCGCGAAAGTACGATGTGCCCATCGGTGACGGCGCGAATGGCGTCGCCGATCGGATCGGCGAGGTCGTCACCTTCGAGGAGCGCCGTATAGAAGGCGGTGATCGAGCCTCCGCCGACGCCTTGACCTGCGCGCTCGAGGAGGCGCGGGATGATGGCAAACGCAGAGGGCGGATAGCCGCGCGTCGTCGGCGGCTCACCCGTCGCGAGGCCGAGCTCGCGCTGCGCCATGCAGACGCGCGTCAGCGAATCCATGAGCAGCAGGACACGCTTGCCTTGATTGCGGAAGTATTCGGCGAGGGCCGTCGCGATGTGGGCCGCCCGAATACGGAGAGCGACCGCGGTATCGCTCGTCGCCGAGACGACGACCGAGCGCTCGAGCCCGTCCCCGAGCTCTTTCTCGACGAAACGCTTTACCTCGCGGGAGCGCTCGCCGATGAGCGCGATGATCGTCACGTCGGCTTCCGAGCCGCGCGCGAGCATTCCGAGCAGCGTCGATTTTCCGACGCCAGCGCCAGCCATGATGACGACACGCTGCCCCTCGCCTGCCGTGAGCAGCGCATCGACCGCTGAGATCCCCATCGACAGAGGCCTCTCGACGAGGCTCCGGTCCATCGGATTGAGCGGCGGCGGTGACAGCGGCACACGCTCGAGCCCGCGCAGAGGCGGCCCTCCGTCGATGGGTTGTCCCCAGGCATCCAGAACCCGCCCGATGAGCTGAGGCCCCGCGAGGACCCCGGAGAGCTCCTCGACGACCTCGATAGGTGTCCCCGACGTGATGCCCTCGATACCGCGGAGAGGCATGAGCGTGCAGCTCCCCTCCTTCAGCGCCACGACCTCGGCAGGGATCCCCTCGGGCTCCCCCCGCACCATCAGCCGGCAGATCATTCCGAGCCGTGCGCGCGGCAGGGTCCCCTCGACGACGAGCCCGCTCACGCGAAGGACACGGCCCGAGAGGGAAATCGGTTGCACCGCGGCGAGCGCGGCGTCGACTGCAGCCCAGGGGAACGTCGAAGGCATCAGCGCCCCCCCTCGGCCTGGTAGCGCTCATCGCTGTCGACCGCGTGCAGGGCTTCCCTGACAGCATCCGTGATGCGCGCGAGGCGCCGGTCGTCGCGGGCGTCGACGACGCCGCCCTCGAAGGTGAGGACGAGGCCGCCCGGGGTGACATCGTCGGAGGGTCGGACCGTGACCTCGACCGCTCGACCGACCTCGGTCCGCGCGAGGTTCGGCATGTGCTCGCGGAGTAGGTCGGCGTCTTCGGGGGCGCACTTCACCGTCACACGTTCGAGCGGACCGACGAGCCTCAACGCGCGCTGCGCAACCTCGAGAACGAGCCCTCGATTCATCTTGAACTCGCGATGGAGCATGGCGGAGGCTATCCGCGATGCGAGCTCGACGACGTCTTCACGAAGCCGCCGATCGAGGTCTTCGCACGCAGCAAAGAACCGCGCCGCTGCATCCCTGTAAGGCTTCTGGAGCGCCGCGATGAGGGCGTCCTCGCGCGCAATCATCTCCTCTTCGGACACGACCGGCGGCCCGGGCGGAGGAACCGGAGCGACCTCGACGACTCGCTCGGGCGGAGCCTGCGGCGTCTGGACCTCGGCCCGCCTCGGCGGTGGAGGCGGTGGTGGTGGCTCACGTCTCGAGACGACACCGCCCGCCTCGAAGCTGACGAGCTCGAGGCGCCGCGGTCGGTTCGACCAGTCCACGGCCTGGACCACCTCGTCGGGTGACGCGATCGCAGAGTCGGTGTTCGGCTCCTCCTCGACCCGGGTCCAGACCGCCGTCCGCACCTCGTCGCGACGCACGGGTGCGCCCTGGACAAGGGGGTTTGCTGGATGTCCCGGTCGTTTTTCGGCCATTCCTCCCTACCCCGCTCAGACCGTGGTCCCTGGTCGGATGTTGATTCGCCCCTGGGCTGCAAGTGAAAGCACCTGCTGGAGAATTCGCATCTGCGCATCCTCCACCTGAGAGATCGTGACAGGTCCCATCGACTCGATGTCGTCTCGCAACATCTCGGCGGCGCGCTTGGACACGTTCGCGAGCAGCTTCGACTGCAGCTCGGGAGAGGCGGTCTTCATCGCGAGAGGCAGCATCCGCTGATCGATCTCGCGCATGACCGCCTGAATGTCGCGATCGTGAAGCGTTTTGAGGTCTTCGAAGGTGAACAGCTTGTTCTTGATGGTCTGCGTCATCTCGAGATCGATCTGCTCGAGTTCGTCGAGGATCGGCTGCTCTTCCGTGGGGCCCGCGTTCTTGATGAGCTTGACGGCCATGTCCATGCCATCGATGTTGAGCGGGCCCTGGTCGGTCGGACGAACGAACTCGCGGCCGACCTTCTCGGTGACCTCCGCGACGACGGTCGCCGAGACCGTGCGCAGCTTCGCCATGCGTCGGATGATATCGGTCTTGAGCTCCTGCGGGAGCTGTCTCAGCACGTTGGCGCCGACCTCGGGCGGGAGCATCGCGAGGATGACCGAGATGGTCTGCGGGTGCTCCTTCTGCACGGTCTTCGCGAACAGATCAGGCTTTTCGCTCGCGACCGAGTGCAGGTGCATCGCGAGCCCCGCGACCTCCTTCGAATTGACCGACCTCAGGAGCTCCGCACCGAACACCGACACGGCCGCCTCTTCGATGCGATGGCCATGACCAGACACACCCGCGGCCGCCTGTTCGAGCTCGACGACGAGCTCCTCGAGGACGAGCAGGACCTCATCCTCGGTGACCCCACGCAGCTCGTTCGCGGCCGCGAGGAGGCGTCGCACCTCGTCGGGCTCAAAGTGCTTGAGCAGGCGCCGCGTGAGATCGTCGCCGAGCAGAAGGACGGCGATGGCCGCCCGCCTCAAGCCGCGAATCTCGGGGCGATTGCCACGGTGCCCACCCTCCAGCGCCTGTGCGACCCCGCTCGGTATCCCCGCGTTCTTGAGCGTCGAGGTCACGCGGCCTCCTTGCGCGGCGTCTCCGAACGCGCCTCAGCGGTCTCTTTCTCGGCTTCCGGCTCCTTGTCGCTATCGAACCAGCGCTGGAACACCACCGAGAGCCGGTGAAGGTCTTCGTTGGCGAGCCCAAGGGCGCGTTCGCGGAGCTCCGTGATGCGGGTACGACGATCGACGAGCTGCTCCTGCTTGACCGTGTCGAGGTAGTCCGAAAACGACTCCTCTTCCTGCGCCTGCTTCTGCGCGAGGGCCGCCGCCTCTTCCTCTTTGACTTGTTTCTTCTTCTTCATGCGGCGCGCGATGAGCCACACAAGGAGGACGAGCACGAGCAAAGCGCCCGCACCCGCCGCAATCCACCACACCATCGGGTCCTCGTACCAGGGCGGCCCCTTCGGTGGCGCCTCGACGCCCTCCTTGCCTTCCGGGCCCCCCTCACCCACTGGCGACACCAAGGGCTCGCCGTCGAGCGGCGCAAACGGCGCGCTCGTGACCTCGATCGTGTCTCCACGCGCCGCATCGAGCCCCACCGCCCGCTCCGCGAGGCGCTTGATCTGCGCGATCTCTTCGGGGGTGCGCGGCTTGAGCCCGCCCTTTCCATCGGGCGCCTCGTCCACCACGACCGCTACCGAAAGCCTTTTCAGCCGCGGAACCGGGTTCTCGGTCCGGCGTACGGTCTTGTCGACCTCGTAGTTGCGAATCGTATCGCTCTTCTCACGCCCGGTCTGTGTGTCGTTGCGGGCCGTCGCGCCCACCTGTCGGGTCGGATCATTGGCGACCGTCCCTGGCGGCCCGAGAGGCTGCGTCTCCGCCTCGGTCGACTTCTCGAGCTGCTCGCGCTCGCTGCGCACGACCTGCTGCTCCGGGTCATAGTCCTCGCGGGTCTCGACCACCTGCGAAAAGTCGAGCTCCACCGCGACCTTGGCCATCACCTTCTGAGGCCCGACGATGGGCTCGATGAGTCGGATGACCCGCGCCTCGAGCTCGTCCTCCTGCGCCCGCTGATGCTCGAAGGCAGCCCCCGAGATAGGCCCCTCCTCGGGCCCGGCGATCATCTTTCCGTATTGATCGACGATCGCGACCTGGTTTGGCACCATGCGCTCGACCGCGCTCGCGACGAGCTGCTGAATCGCCCGCGCAGAGTCACGAGTCAGCGACATCCCGTGTTTGAGCGACACGACGACCGAGGCCGAAGGCGCCACCTCGAGGTCGCGAAAGACGCGCCGCTCTGGCGTCACGAGATGGACGCGCACCCGCTCGATCCCCTCGATGTGCCGAATGGTCCGCGCGAGCTCGCCCTCGAGGGCCCGATGCAGGTTCACCTTCTCCGTGAACGCGCTCCGTCCCATGCCCGACTCGTCGAACAGCTCGAAGCCCACCGAACGGCCCGAGGGCATCGAACTCACCGCGAGTTCGAGCCTTGCGTCATGGATGTTTACCGCAGGCACGAGAATCGTCCCCTCATCACCGAGCTTGTAGGGGATCTTCTTGTCGTCGAAGGCCTTTCGCGCGGCCTCCATATCCTCGGGCAGCAGGTCCCGCGCCACCGGTCTCCAGGGCTCCTCCCCTCCACTCGAAGCGATGACCACGGCAAGAATCGCCACGACGGCAATCCCACCGCCGAGGATCAGCCAGCGCCGATTTTGAGGCACGCGCTGCCAGGTTTCGCGCATGTTCGCGCCGAACGACCGCTTCGTCTCACTCTGAACGACCTCGTCTGCCATTCCGACCCCTCAGCGCAGAAGCGCTCAGATCTCCATCCGCCAGATTTCTTGGTAGGCGGCGATGGCCTTCACTGCGATGGCCGAGGTCATCTGGACGGCGATCTCCGCCTCCGTGACCGCCGCCATGACGTCGTGGACCTCGACCTGCTGCCCGGTGATGAGGCTCATCGATTGCCCCTCGGCGTTCGCGTAGGACGCCTCGAGCTCTCCCACCGCCTTCGAGAGGACATTCGAGAATCCCCCCTCGTGGCCCGCAGCGTCGCCCACGCCCTCGGTCGCCTTCGGCGCGGTCGTGCCTTCGACCCCCCGTATGCCGTTTCGCATCAACCCGCTGAGACCTTCGATCGCCATTCAATCACCCCTTGCCAAGGCCGATGGCCTGCTGAACCATGTCCCGAAGTGTCTGAAACGCCTGCACATTCGCCTCGAATGAACGCGACGCGGTCATCATGTCGACCATCTCCTCGACGACGTTCACATTCGGCATCTGCACATACCCCTCGGGGTTGGCGTCGGGATGGCCAGGATCGTAGACGAGCGGCCCCTGAACCGGGTCCTTCTCGAGGGACACGACCCTCACCCCAGCGTCCTCGCCGCCTTC
>VFQT010005150.1_pt1 | contig 10189 bp, 11 predicted proteins | sample 3512381 | NCBI WGS metagenome assembly VFQT01 (sample SAMN10412376, study PRJNA504923) | tailings metagenome | isolation source: Relicate 2 Philex TSF3 active mining site | place: Philippines: Tuba, Benguet | collected 2017-08-29 | reverse complement strand
TCTGAGCATACGCCATGAAAAAAGGTTTCCGATTTTAGCGAATATCCTTTGGGGGAGTTAGCGGGAATTAACCACAAAATTACTACTTTTGCACAGGCTTCAAGCGAATCACCTCAGGTATTCGAACCACTGAAGTCAATAAAAGGTACCGTGGCCGAGTGGCTAGGCAGAGGTCTGCAAAACCTCGTACAGCAGTTCGAATCTGCTCGGTACCTCAGGAGCGAAGGAATGAACCTTCGCTCTTTTCATGCTGACCATCATGGCGCGCTACTCAAAATGGCTGGGATTACTGGGTTTCCTTCTGCTGGTATGGTCTTGCTCCCTGCCATGGACCTATCATGCGGACCTCGGCAAGCATTTCAACGGATATTTTACCGAAAACAACATTTACGGACGACCGGCCCGTTTTCTGCTGCCCATGGCCGCATTTTCTGTGCTGGCATCTTTCGCGCCGATGATGTGGCTGAAATTTGCCGGAATGCTCGTGGCCTCTTTGAACATGGCTTACGCATTTAGCCGGTTCCTGAAGTTTGGCTCCGCATACCTGGGTTATGTTCCGGAAAAGGAATCCGGGCTCTACCTGATGCTCATTTCCGTGGCGCTGATCTTCATCACTACCTTTCTGCCCTATGGCAAGAGCGCTGGTAAGACAAAAAAAGAGGGGTCGATCTGACCCCTATGAATTTTTATCCCTTTTTCGCTTCTTTTGCCCATCCGTCCTTCAGGGTGACGGTTCGGTTGAAGACCGGTTTGCCCGGTGCTGACAACTTTTCATCCAGCGAAAAGTATCCTTTGCGTATGAACTGGAATCGATCACCGGGCGCGGCGGTCGCCAGAGAAGGCTCCATCACCGCCTGGGACACGATCTCCAGGGAAGATGGGTTGAGGAATTCTTTGAAATCTCCTTCCGAAGCAGGATCCTCCACTTTGAAGAGGCGGTCGTAGAGCCTGACTTCAGCTCTGACAGCCGTCTCGGCCGATACCCAGTGAATGGTGCCTTTGACATTGATGCCCGAGGTATCCTGTCCGCTGCGGCTTTCCGGAATATACGTACATCTGATCTCGGTCACTTCCCCCGCTTCGTTTTTCACGAAATCATCGCACCGAACGATGTAAGCATTCTTCAGTCGTACCATGGCACCGGGAGCAAGGCGGAACCATTTCTTGGCGGGGACTTCCATGAAATCCTCCCGCTCTATCCAAAGTACAGCGGAGAAAGGCAGTTTACGGGTGCCTCCCTGGTCGGGGGCCTCCGGATTATTTTCCGCATCCATCTCTTCCGTCTGACCTTCCGGATAGTTCGTGATGATCATCTTCAGGGGATCCAGCACAACCATGCGCCGCAAAGCGATCCTGTTCAGATCCTCCCGAACGCAAAACTCAAGCAGTCCTACATCAATGATGTTCTCCCTGCGCTGGATGCCGATCCGATCGCAGAAATTTCGGATGGATAGCGGCGTATATCCGCGGCGACGCATGCCGGAGATCGTAGGCATCCGGGGATCGTCCCATCCGTCCACGAATCCTTCCTGGACGAGCTGCAGCAGTTTGCGCTTGCTCATGACGGTATAGGTCATGTTCAGGCGCGCAAACTCGAACTGCCTCGACGGGAATATGTCCAGTTGCTCGATGTACCAGTTGTAGAGTGGCCGGTGCACTTCGAATTCGAGGGTACAAACAGAGTGCGTGATACCCTCCAGCGAGTCCGACTGGCCGTGTGCAAAGTCATACATCGGATAGATGCACCAGGCATCTCCCGTTCGATGATGATGCACGTGCCGGATGCGATACATGATCGGGTCACGCATGTGCATGTTGGGGGAGGCCATATCGATCTTTGCCCTCAATACCTTCTCGCCATCCTTGAATTTTCCGGCCTTCATGGCGTCGAAGAGTTCAAGGTTCTCCTCAACAGGCCGGTTCCGGTAGGGACTTTCCTGGCCGGGAACAGTGGGTGTCCCCTTACCGGCAGCGATCGCTTCAGCACTGGAATCATCCACGTAGGCAAGACCCTTGCGGATCAGTTCGCGGGCGAAATCGTAGAGTTGCGGGAAATAGTCGGAAGCATAGCATTCATGCTCCCAGTCGAAACCCAGCCAGCGTACATCCGCTTTAATGGAGTCCACATATTCCGTGTCCTCGGTCACCGGGTTGGTATCGTCAAATCTTAAATTCGTCTTGCCGCCGTTATCATCTGCCAGACCGAAATTAAGGCAAATGCTTTTGGCATGACCAATATGCAGGTACCCGTTAGGTTCCGGGGGAAACCGTGTGTGCACAATGGCGGTTCTGCCCGTTCGCAGGTCTTCCGCCACGATCTCCTCCAGAAAATTCAGGGATTTTTCTTCACTCATCTCGAAAAAATTCAGCCGCTAAGGTACGGAAAAAGAGGCCAGCATCTGACTCGAACGCTCCAGGAGCCCCGAACTCTCCAAGAGTGGGGGTACTCTCCGAGAGTTGGGGGACTCTCCGAGAGTTGCTAACTCTCCAGGAGTTGGGGACTCTCCAGGAGTTGCTAACTCTCCAAGAGTTGGGGACTCTCCAGGAGTTGCTAACTCTCCAGGAGTTGCTAACTCTCCAAGAGTGGGGGTACTCTCCAAGAGTTGGGGGACTCTCCAAGAGTGGGGGGACTCTCCAAGGGTTTCAGTCCAGATCGTGCAGACACCTTCCGATCATTTCAACACATTCGTCTATCTGAGAAGATGTGATACATAGTGGCGGGGCAAAACGGATCTTGTCGCCATGCGTGGGTTTGGCGAGTAAACCCTCCTCCATCATCCGCATACAGAGTCTCCAGGCCGCTTCCGGATCCGGGTGATCGATCACCACCGCGTTCAGCAGGCCCTTGCCCCGCACCAGTCTGATATGCGGAGATCCGAGGTCCCGAATGCCTTGTCTGAACTGCTGGCCGAGTTCTTCGGCCCTCTCAGCCATCTGCTCTTCCTGCAATACCTGAAGCGCCGTGATGGCGATGGCACAAGCCAGCGGATTTCCACCATAGGTGGATCCATGCTCACCGGGACGGATCGTCAGCATGATCTCGTCATCTGCCAGCACGGCGCTGACGGGCATAAGCCCTCCGCTGAGTGCTTTACCCAGGACGACGATATCCGGTCTTACATCTTCGTGATCGCAACAAAGCATGCGACCCGTCCTGCAAAGCCCGGTCTGGATCTCATCCGCAATGAAGAGGACATGTGCTTCCCGACACATCGCCGCCGCACGATTCAAATAACCTTCATCTGGGACCACCACACCCGCTTCCCCCTGGATGGGCTCCACCAGGAAACCGGCCACATGTGGGTCCGCCAATGCCTCAGACAGGGCCGTCAAGTCATTGTAGGGGATGATCTCAAAGCCCGGCATGTACGGACCAAAACCTCCATAGGACGAAGGATCCGTGCTGAAGGAGATCACCGAGCTGGTCCTGCCATGGAAGTTGCCGGCACATACGATGATCCGGGCCTGTCCATCCGGGATGCCCTTGACGGAATATCCCCACCTGCGCGCCAGTTTCAGCGCCGTTTCCACGGCCTCCACACCCGTGTTCATCGGCAATACCTTGTCATATCCGAACAAGCGGGTGATGTATGCTTCGTACAGACCGAGCTTGTCGCTGTGAAAAGCCCTGGATGTCAGCGTTAGCTGACGGGCCTGTTCCATCATCGAATCAAGGATCCTCGGGTGACAATGGCCCTGGTTGACGGCAGAGTACCCGCTCAGAAAATCGAAATATCGCCGGTCATCGACATCCCAGACAAAAACACCGCTGCCCCGGGACAGTACGACCGGCAACGGATGATAGTTATGGGCTCCGTGTTTGGATTCAAGGGATATGTATTGAAGCGTCCTTTCGGACACATGCAAAGTTTCTGCAGACATGTGAAGTGGTTGACAGGGACAGTAAATGGTGAACTCAGATCAGGGGGTACCTATGTGATGAAGGCTGCACTAATGATTGAGCAGGTCGAGATTACCGCGCAGGAAAGAGGGATCGTATGAGCCTGTCTTGAACATCAGATCGAAAATACAAAAAAATCAAATAACCGGAGTGAGGCTATCCTGAATGTAAATGGTGTGGTCCTCCGGGAAACGGATCTCCGGTAAGCCGTTCTTTGGAAAGATGCCAAAAACGGATGATCCGCTGCCGGTCATGGCGGCATAGATCGCACCGGCATCGTACAGGCTGTCCTTGAGGGTTTGGATGGCCGGGAACGCAGCAAATACTGTCCTTTCGAAGTCATTGACGAGGCGTCCCCTCCACTGTGCCACGTCCATGGACACGATGTCTGCGATCGACAGTTGCGGAACAGATGGCCTCACGCCCGAAAAGGCGACGGCAGTACTAACATGAATACCCGGATGTACCAATAAAAAAACATAGCCGGAGAGATCCAGGGAGGATTCGAACATACTTTCTCCTCGTCCTGAAGCAAAACAAGGCGTATTCCGGATGAAGAAGGGACAATCACTGCCCAGCTTCAATGCATAGGCTTCAAGCGATGCGCCCGACAGCCCAAGATCGTACAAGTCATTCAGCATCTTCAGCGTGAAGGATCCGTCGGCCGATCCGCCACCCAGTCCGGCGCCCATCGGTATCGCCTTGTACAGATGCAGATCAATGGACGGAAGATCAGGGAAATCCGCTTTCAGCAGATGCCAGGCCTTGACGCAGATGTTTTTATCGGGAGATCCTTCGACGGTTTTTCCTGACAAATGCAGTCTGACACCTGAAGGGGTCTCAGATGGGTCTGATGCAGGTAAAATTTCCAACGCGTCCCGGAAGGCGACGGGATAGAACAACGTTTCAAGATCATGGTAACCGTCATCCCTTTTGCGGACGATGTTCAGCCCCAGGTTGATCTTGGCGTTGGGGAAAGATATCATGGGAATTATTGATCCTGCCGGCTCTTGATCTCATCCCGGATGGCGATGGCGCGCATGTAATCTTCTTGCTCGAGCACTTCATCCAGCAGGGTATTGAGCTCTTCAAGGGACATGTTCTTCAGGTCATCCGGGCGCCGGTCTACCGCAGGAACGGAAGGTCCTGACTCCCGGACCTTTGATTTCTTCTGGCCAGAATTATCGAGCAGATGTCCTGCACTGTCCAGGATATTCTCGTAGGTGTAGATCGGACAGCCGAATCTTACGGCCAGCGCAAGTGCGTCCGAGGTACGGGAGTCGATCTCTACCGTGTCATTATCGTTGCTGCAGAGCAGTCGGGAATAGAAGATGCCTTCATTCAGGTCGTTGATGACCACTTCATGCAACTCGACATTGAAAGCGAGCATGAAGTTCCGCATCAGATCGTGTGTGAGGGGGCGGCTTGGCTGCATCCTTTCCAAAGCGACAGCAATGGCTTGTGCCTCGAAACCTCCGATCACGATCGGAAGACGACGCAAACCATTTACCTCACCCAGGACTACTGCATACGAATGCGTCTGGGCTATGGAATGGGAGAGGGCAACGATCTCCAGCTCTAAGATCTTCATAAGATGCTGCAAAGGTACAGATTTTTTCAGGAAGCTTGAACGGGTCTTCAGACCACCTCACAAATCCTGTATCCCTTGCCGGTTGTTCACCTCAACATCTACAGAACCCGACGCATTGCTCAGCCGTTCTTCAGCCGGCGGACCGCTTCGATCACCCTGGGCATCACCTCGAAGGCATCACCCACAATGCCATAGTCGGCAGCCTTGAAGAACGGTGCTTCCGGATCTTTGTTGACCACGACGATGACCTTGCTGCGGTTCACCCCCGCCAGATGCTGGATGGCACCGGAAATACCAATGGCGAAATATAGGTTCGGGGCAATCGCCAGTCCCGTTTGTCCGACATGCTCATGATGCGGCCGCCAGTGCGCATCGGCAACTGCGCGACTGCAGGCCGTGGCAGCACCGATCAGTCCGGCCAGTTCGGTCACCATTCCCCAGTTTTCCGGCCCCTTGAGCCCACGTCCGGCGCTCACCACCAGTTCCGCCTCACCCAGGGGAACCTGACCGGTCACCTGTTTCGTTTCACGGACTACGACCCTGCCGGCACCGGCAGCCGCCTGGAAGGATTTGACCTGCGCAACGCCGGAACCTTCATGGATCCCGAAACTATTGGGATTCACGGAAATGATCCTGATCGGGGTTTCCACCGATACATCCATGAAGGCCTTGCCGGAAAACACATTCCTGCGGACCACAAACCCATTGTCGGTATTCGGAAGTCCCGTTGCTCCGGATACATATCCGGCCTTTAACCTCGCAGAAAGCCGGGGAGCCACAGCACGACCGGTCATGCTGTGCGGAAAAACGATGACGGTCGATCCGCTGGAGGCGACGACCTCCGCCAATATCGAAGCATAGCGGCGGGTATCCACTGTATTCAGCGACGCATCGGCACAGTGATGTACAACGGTAACGCCATGTACTCCCAGTGTTGAAGGATCCTCGCTTACCGTTCCGAACAGGACCGCTTCGGCGGAAACACCCAGCCGGCCGGCCAGCGCCGAACCGTAGGAAAGGGCTTCACGGGATGATTTTCTGATGGCTCCGTTGGATTGCTCCGTAAATATCAGTACTGACATATGTCTGTGGTTGTAGCGTGATGATTGATTCAGATGATCCGGGCTTCTTCGCGTAGCAGACGAACCAGTTCCTCCGGTTGATCGGCCGGTACCAGTTTGACCCCGCTGCGGGCAGGCGGCAGTTCATAAGCAACTAGTTTGGTGAGCGGAGCCGCGTCCGCAGCCGACACCACTTTCAATGGCTTCGTTCTGGCTGCCATGATGCCCCGCATGTTGGGTATCCGTGCCTCCGCCATTCCTTTCTGACAGGAGATGACCAGGGGCAGCGGAACCACCGACAACTCCTCACCACCTTCGATCTCGCGGGTGACCACCGCCGCGTTGCCTTCGAATTCAAGACCCGTGGCGAGGCTGATCATATCCATGTCCAGCAGCTCGGCTACCATCGGGCCCACGGCTGAACCATTGCTGTCGATGGTCTCCTTACCGGTCAGGACCAGATCATATTGTCCCTCACGGGCCACCGCAGCGATCTGCGCCGCCACCTGATAGGAATCCATCGGCTCCATATCCACACGGATGGCTTCGTCTCCGCCCAGGGCCAGTGCCTTTCTGATGATCGGCTCCACATCCGCTCCGCCCACCGTGACCAGGTGGATCGTTGTGTTCGGATCTTTTTCCTTCAACATGATCGCCCGAACGAGCGCGTACCACTCATCGTAGGGATTGATGATCCACTGCACGCCGTCCGTGACGAATTTCGTGTTGTTATCACCGAAGGCTATTTTTGCCGTCGTGTCCGGTGTTCTGCTGATGCAAACCAGGATTTTCATGGCTTTATTGATCATTTGAATAAAAGTTGTTTATGCAACCAATTGTATGACAAATTTAAGAACACGAATGAAGCCTGCAATGTTTGTTCATGATAAAATTCTTTGGATGCAAGGGAATGATTGGTCTCGCATGGATCGGTTGAAGTCATTCATCGAACGAAATCCGGCCGATGCATTCAGCCGGCATGCGCTGGCGATGGAATACATCAAGATCGGCGATGATGCCGCCGCCCGGAATGAACTGGAAAGCCTGCTCGCCATGGATCCTGGATACGTTGGTTCTTACTATCACCTGGGAAAACTGCAGGAAAGAGCCGGAGATCCGGAAGCCGCAGCCGAGACCTACCGCAAAGGCATCCTGGTGGCGGAAAAGGCCGGCGAACGCCATGCGGCTGGTGAACTCAGGGCGGCACTGTTGAACTGTGAAGATTGAAGCATCCCCTCACCCTTTAAATATTACCCAGATCAATGAAGACCGCCGACGATTTCAACGCCGTGCAATTTCGAGCGAAACTGAGGCGATTCGTCGGGCAGGAAAAGTTGTTTCATCCCACCCAGCCGTTGTTGCTGGCCATCAGCGGTGGATTGGATTCAGTCGTGCTCAGTCACATACTGCATGAACTGGGACACAGCATCGTGCTGGCGCATTGCAATTTCGGGTTAAGGGGGGCAGACAGTGATGCGGATGAAGCATTCGTCAGTGACTGGGCCCTTCAACTTGGCTGCGAATTCCATACGGTTCGTTTCGACACCGAATCCTTTCGTCAGTCGCATCGGCTCTCCATACAGGCCGCCGCCCGGGCCCTTCGCTACGAATGGCTGGAGACACTGCGTGAAAAACTTTCCGAGGCGGACCCTTCCCGGAAATTCAGGCTCATCACGGCCCATCACCAGGACGATAACATCGAAACCATGCTGCTGCATTTTTTCCGGGGAACCGGCATTTCCGGTTTGCGCGGCATGCTTCCGTCCACACCTGCAGTGGCACGCCCACTGCTTTTTGCCCGTCGCGAAGAACTGGAAGCCTACGCCCGGATATACGATCTGACCTGGAGAGAGGATCGCTCCAATGCAGAGGATAAGTACGACCGGAATTTCCTCCGGCTTCGGGTACTCCCGCTCCTGGAGGAGCGCTTTCCTGCTGTGCGCAATAACCTCGCCGCCAATCTGCAACGCTTCCGGGAGACCGAGCTGTTGTCCAACCTGTCCATGCACCCCATCCTCCGCAGGCTCGTCAATAAGGATCCTTCGGGATTGATGCGCATTCCGGTCGAAGGTCTTCGATCCACGGGCTTCGCCGAAAGCATCTTGTGGGAACTCATGCAGGCATCGGGGTTTACGGCCGCCCAGGTGTCGGAGGCCATCCGTCTGATGGACTTGCATTCCGGCCGCTGGCTGGCATCTGAAACCCATCGCATCGTCAGGCACCGGAACTGGCTGCTGATCCATCCGCTGGAAACCGGATCGACCCCGGTGTTCGTAATGGAGGAGGAGAGGGGCACCCTGGAATTTCCGGAAGGCATCCTGCAATGGGAGATCACTGAACGAACGGCCGGTGAACCACCAAAAGATGTTCTATCCATTTGGCTCGACCCGGCAGATATCCGGTTTCCGATCATCCTCAGAAAATGGGGGAGGGGCGACTATTTCTATCCCCTGGGCCTGATGAAGAAAAAGAAGGTCGCCAGATTCCTGATCGATGAAAAGACCAGCCTGCCGGAAAAGGATCGCACCTGGGTGCTGGAATCAGACAAACGTATCCTCTGGATAGTGGGAAAAAGGATCGATGGACGTTTTCAGGTCAGGCCCGCAACCAAACAGGTGCTGCATATCCGTCTGCAGCGTCCACGCTAAGCAGTGATCAGCCGGGTAACACGTGATACAGGAAGGATCCAATCAGATCCTTGTGCGCGACGAACTTCGCCGCCAGTGCCGTAAAAACCAGTCCGAATACCGCCCCCCAGAAATGCGCGCTGTGCCCGATATTGTCCCCCCCGCGCTTTGCCATGTAATAGGACATCGCCAGGTATGCGAATCCAAACAAATAGCCCGGGATGTCGATCGGAAAGAAGAAGAACCGGATCGGCATGTTGGGGACGATCATGATGGCTGCATAGATCACTCCGGATACCGCGCCCGACGCTCCAAGTGCCCGGTAATGCGGATGGCGGCGATGGTTGATGTAGTCAGGAATGCCGGCGAATACAATGGCCAGCACGTACAACAAGATGTACAGCAAGCGCGCCTCCGATCCGAAGATCGCGGGAAACAGGATCTCTTCGACCGCCAGTCCAAAGGAGTACAGCGATACCATGTTGAACATCAGATGCATCAGGTCCGCATGGATCAATCCCCCCGTCAGGAACCTGTAATATTGTCCGCGGCGTTCCATGAGATAGGGCCAGAACAGCAGATCGTTCTGAAGCCGGGTGTTGCCGAAGGCTGGAAAAGAAACGACGCAGGTGAACAGGATGATGGCCAGGGTGATCGACATATCTGGAAGAATGGGAGGGTTCAGGCGTGATGGTACTTCTCGTTGCGGAGGATGCTGCAGGCGCGGTAGAGTTGTTCGGAAAGGATCAGCCGTACGAGCTGGTGCGGGAAGGTCAGTTTGGACAGGGACCAGACCAGGTTGGCACGCCGAAGCACCGGCGCATCGATACCAAAGGCTCCGCCGATCAGGAAAACAAGCCTGCGGGTGCTTTCATTCGCCCTTGATTGCAGGAAGGCGGAGAGTTGTACTGAATCCATCTCCTTTCCGCGCTCATCCAGCGCTACCAGGAAGTCGTCCTTCTGCAGCCAGTCAAGGATGGTCTTGCCTTCGCTGATCCGAAGATCCTGC
>VFQT010005149.1_pt1 | contig 10192 bp, 10 predicted proteins | sample 3512381 | NCBI WGS metagenome assembly VFQT01 (sample SAMN10412376, study PRJNA504923) | tailings metagenome | isolation source: Relicate 2 Philex TSF3 active mining site | place: Philippines: Tuba, Benguet | collected 2017-08-29 | reverse complement strand
TGAGCCCGATGCGCGCACGGCGGGTTACGTGCTGGATGGTTTTCCGCGCACCGTGAGCCAGGCCCAATCCTTCGACGACATCAGCCGAGCCCGCCCCGTCAACCTGGTGATCGACCTCGCGGTGGATCGCGAGTTGGTGGTGAGCAGGCTGTCGGCCCGTCGCACCTGCGAGCAGTGCGAGGCCAACTACGTGGCCACCGGTAATGAGCCCAACCCGTGGAAGTGCGACAAGTGTGGGGGAGCGGTGTCCCAGCGGGCGGACGACACCCCGGCCGCGATCAACAAGCGCCTCGACCTCTACGACCTGCAGACCGCCCCACTGATCGACTACTACCAGGCCAAATCGGTACTGGCGGTCGTCGACGGGGTGGGCACGCCCGATGAGGTCTTTGCACGGCTGGTCGTGGCCGTCGAAGGCGCCACCAAGGCGTGAATTCGGGGTTTTCGGGTAGATAGTCCCGCCGATAGAGTCACCCTTCGCCTTTTGGGAGGGTCTACCACCCAAAAAGCACCAACCAGATCGCGTGTCGAGGAGAGTGTTCTGCCGAAAAACAAGGAAGATGCGATTGTGCTGGAGGGCACAATCACCGAATCATTGCCCAACGCAATGTTCCGGGTCGAACTCGACAACGGCCACACGGTTCTGGCTCACATCTCGGGAAAGATGCGAATGAACTACATCCGCATCCTGCCGGGGGACAAGGTCCAGGTGGAACTCACACCGTATGACCTGACCAGAGGCCGCATCACCTACCGACACAAGTAAGACACCAGTAAGTAGTACGAGCAAATAGGAATCACGAGGCAACTGTGAAAGTAAAACCGAGCGTCAAGAAGATCTGCGAGAAGTGCAAGGTCATTCGTCGCCATGGTCGCGTGATGGTGATTTGCGAGAACCCGCGCCACAAGCAGCGCCAGGGCTGAGAAGGACAACACATGGCACGTATTTCCGGAGTCGACATCCCGCGCGAGAAGCGCTTGGAAGTGGCACTTACCTACATCTTTGGCATCGGCCGCAGCACGTCACAGAAGATGTGCGCCGAGCTCGACCTCAACCCGAGCACCCGTGTTCGTGACCTCACGGACTCCGAGGTCAACAAGATCCGTCTGTACATCGAGAACAACCTCACCGTCGAAGGTGACCTGCGTCGCGACGTGCAAACCGACATCAAGCGCAAGATCGAAATCGGTTCCTACCAGGGCGTGCGCCACCGCAAGGGTCTACCCGTGCGTGGTCAGCGCACCCACACCAATGCGCGCACCCGCAAGGGACCAAAGAAGACCGTGGCCAACAAGAAGATGGCAGTGAGGAAGTAAGCGATGGCAAAGGCTCCAGCACCCCGCAAGCGCAAGCGCGACCGCCGCAACGTGGCGTCGGGCATCGTGCACATCAAGAGTTCGTTCAACAACACGATCGTCTCGATCACCGACACCGAGGGCAACGTGATCTCCTGGGCGTCGTCCGGCGGCGTGGGCTTCTCTGGCTCGCGCAAGTCGACTCCGTTCGCCGCGCAGATGGCCGCCGAGAAGGCTGGTCGCGCCGCGATGGATCAGGGTTTGCGCCGTGCAGAAGTGCACGTGAAGGGTCCAGGCTCCGGCCGCGACACCGCGCTTCGTTCGATTCAAAACCTGGGCATCGAAGTGTCGGGCATCAAGGACGTCTCTCCTGTGCCGCACAACGGTTGCCTCCAGCCGAAGCGGAAGAGGCCGTAAACATGGCTCGTTACACCGGTCCGAAAGTTCGTATCTCGCGCCGTCTCGGCGTCAACGTCTTCGAAAACGCCAAGGGCTCCAAGGCGCTCGAGCGTCGTCCGTTCCCCCCGGGAACGCATGGTCGCACCCGTCGCCGCGGCGCCGGCAGCGAGTACCTCACCCAGCTGCAGGAAAAGCAGAAGGCCAAGTACATCTACGGCGTTCTCGAGCGTCAGTTCCGCAAGATGTACGAGCAGGCAACCCGTCTCGCCGGTCCGACCGGTGAGAACCTGTTGCGTCTGCTCGAGTGCCGTCTCGACAACGTCGTGTACCGCGCCGGTTGGGCGAGCACTCGTCCGCAGGCACGTCAGTTCGTCAGCCACGGCCTCGTGATGGTGGACGGCAAGCGCGTCAACATTCCGTCGTACAGCGTCACCAAGGGCCAAATGATCTCGCTCAGCGAGAAGGCCAAGAACATGATCGTGATTCAGCACAACATCGACACCCTCGACCGCAAGGTGGTGGGTTGGTTGGAGACCGGCGAAGCCGGCCGCCTCGTCACGGTGCGCGACTTGCCGCAGCGTGAGCACATCGATGTCCCCGTCCGTGAGCAGCTCATCGTCGAGCTCTACTCGAAGTAACCCCCTAAGGAGAGAAGCACATGCTCGTCATTCAGCGCCCCACCGTGGAAGCCATCGGCGTCGCGGAGAACAATCGGCAGAAGTTCTCGATCGGACCGTTGGAGCCGGGTCTCGGCCACACCATCGGCAACTCGATGCGCCGCATGCTCCTCTCGTCGATTCCTGGTGCAGCCATCACCACGGTCAAGTTCGAGTCTGCGTTGCACGAATTCGACACGATCGAAGGCATCACCGAGGACGTCACCGAGATCATCCTCAACCTGAAGGACATCGTCGTCACCTCGGAGACCGACGAGCCCGTCGTGATCACTCTCGACATCAAGGGTCCAGCTGAAGTGACCGCCGCCGACATCCCGTGCCCGGCAGGCGTGGAGATCCTCAACAAGAGCCAGCGCATCGCGACGCTGTCGGCCAAGGGTCGTCTCGTCGTCGATCTCACGGTCGAGCGCGGCAAGGGTTACATGTCGAGCGATCGCGACACGCGCAAGGTGATCGGTGTGATTCCGATCGACGCGATCTTCTCGCCGGTTCGTCGTTGCACCTACACCGTGGAGCCCACTCGCGTGGAGCAGTCCACCAACTACGACAAGATCATCCTCGACATCGAGACCGACGGCAGCATGGAGCCGCGCGAGGCACTGGCATCGGCCGGCGCCACGTTGCGCAACCTCGTTGACCTCGTAGCCACGTTGTCGGATGAGCCCGCCGCACTCGAGCTCGGCGAGCCCGCCGGCATGGGTTCGGGTTCGCCCGATCTCGACCTCAGCATCGAGGATCTCGAATTGTCCGAGCGTCCCCGTAACTGCCTCAAGCGCGCCCAGATCAACACGGTCGGCGAGCTGTTGATGCGCAGCGAGGAAGACCTGCTCAACATCACCAACTTCGGCCAGAAGTCTCTCGACGAAATCAAGGTCAAGCTCGACGAGCGTGGCCTGTCGTTGAGGATCTGACCGCAGGGTTCCAAACAGGAGTAGATGACCAATGCCAGCAACACCACGTCGTGCGCCGAAGTTCGGCGGTAGCGCCGCTCACCAGAAGTTGATGATGGCCAACCTCGCTGCGTCGCTGTTCGCCGCCGAGGGCATCGTCACCACCGAGGGCAAGGCCAAGGCGCTGCGTCCCATCGCGGAGAAGTTGATCACCAAGGCCGTCAAGGCGCAGGGTGAAGGCCCGATGCGTCTGCACCGCATTCGTCAGATTCAGTCGTATCTCAATGACAAGGAAATGACGAACAAGTTGGTCAACGTCGTGGCACCTCGTTACGCGGGTCGCCCTGGTGGCTACACACGCATCCTGAAGCTCGGCCCGCGGCACGGTGACAACGCGCCAATGGCGAGAATCGAACTCGTCTAGTAGTTCGATCATGCGTCGCGCGCGCATGACAGTTGCATATCGCGGCGATCAATTCAACGGCTTCGCCGTCAACCCCGGCGTCGAAACGGTGGGCTCCACGCTCGAGTCTGCATTGCAGCAAGTGATGCAGGAAGAGGTGAAAGTGATCCCAGCGGGGCGCACCGACGCTGGTGTGCATGCGTGGGGGCAAGTGATCAGCCTCGACCTTCCCGAGCGAATCGATCTCGACCTCCTGGCGAAACAGTTGAACGCGCTGTGCGGACCGTCGATCGTGGTGCGCGATGCACGATGGACTCAACCCGATTTTCATGCCAGGTTCTCGGCGTTGTGGCGGTCGTATCGCTACGTCATCCTCAATTCGCCGACACCGAATCCGTTCATGGTGGAAACCGCCTGGCACATCTCGCGTCCGCTCAACCTGCGCTCCATGCAGTTGGCGAGCGACGCCCTGATCGGGGAGCACGACTTCTCTGCGTTCTGCCGCAAGCCAAAGTTGCCAGTCGGTGAAGAACGATCGATGCGTCGTTACGTGATGGCGGCCAAGTGGACGGCACTCGAGGGTGACGTGCTGCAGTTCGAGATCACGGCGAACGCCTTCTGCCACCAGATGGTGCGCTCGATCGTGGGCACCTTGGCCGACATCGGCATGGGTAAGCGCCCGCCGAGCGACATGCGCGGGCTGATCCTCGCGGGGGATCGTCGAGAAGCGGCCCACTTGGCGCCGCCCCAGGGACTGACGCTGTGGGAGGTCGGGTATCCCGTCGAGCCGGAATGAGCCCGCAAAGCCATGCCCAGTGGGCGCCAAACGGCCATCTGCCGATTGTGACCGTGGGCGGCTCCCCGTATCCTGAAGAGTCCTGTTGGCGCGGGTTTCGCGGTCCAACGAACGTTCGAAAGTAGTTGACATGCGTACCTTTACCCCGAAGACCGACGACATCACACGCGATTGGCATCTCGTCGATGCCGATGGTTTGGTGCTCGGTCGTATGTGCACCGAAGTGGCGCGCGTCTTGCGCGGCAAGCACAAGCCGATCTTCTCGACCCACATGGACACCGGCGATCACGTCATCATCGTGAACGCCTCGAAGGTGGTGCTCACGCGCGGCAAGGCCGAGACCGAACTCGTCCACGACTACAGCGGTTACCCCGGTGGTTTGCGTACGCAGACGTACGGCACGTTGCTGAAGCGCAAGCCCGAAGATGCGATTCGTCGCACCGTTCGCGGCATGTTGCCGAAGGGCCCATTGGGTCGTCAGATGATCAAGAAGCTCAAGGTGCACGCTGGCCCTGAGCACAACCACCAGGCACAACAGCCGAAGGCGCTCGACATGTCGCACGCCAAGGCTCGTTGATCAAAGGAGTATTCGTGGGAATCAAGCCACTCACCCAGACCACCGGTCGTCGTAAGGCCGCTATCGCTCGTGCGCGTCTGCGCCCCGGCACCGGCAAGGTGACCGTCAACGGTCGCACGTTCGAAAACTACTTCCCGAACGAAGTGCAGCGTGCACAAGCAACGGAAGCATTGCGCGTCATCGAGGCAGAGACTGCCTATGACGTCGACGCCGACATCCAGGGTGGTGGCATCGCGGGTCAGGCCGGCGCATTGCGCATGGCGATCGCCCGCTCGATCCTCGATCTCGATCCCGAGAAGCGCCTCGCATTGCGCAAGGGCGGTTTGCTCACTCGCGACTCCCGTAAGAAGGAGAGCAAGAAGTACGGCTTGAAGAAGGCGCGCAAGGCGCCGCAGTACACCAAGCGATAGGCCTTGGCACGTCGGCCCACGGCCGCGTGGAATCAGTGATGACGCCGACCTTCGGCACCGATGGTGTGCGGGGAGTTGCGTACAGCGAACTCACCGTCGAATACGTGCAGCGACTCGGTCGCGTTGCCGTGGAGGTGCTCGCACTCACCGAAGTCGTCGTGGGACGAGACACGCGCGAATCAGGCCCAGCGTTTGCCGAGGCGATCGCCGCAGGCGCGATTGCTGCGGGCGCGCGAGTCATCGACATCGGCGTCGCCCCTACGCCGGCGATTGCGTTCGTGGCTCAACACCTGGGGTGTGCCGGGGTGTCGATCACGGCATCGCACAACCCGCATCACGACAACGGCGTGAAGATCTTCAGCGTCGGCGGCACCAAGCTCTCGGACGCCCAACAGGAATCGATCGAACGGGCTCTGCAGGATCCACGCGAGGTCGGCGTCAGCGGTGCCGTGAATGGCTCCCGCCGTGGCGAGTTGCTCGCCGCCTATGTCGCCCACGTCCGAACGGCGGTGGGTGAGGGTGCGTTGAGCGGAATGACGGTCGTGGTCGATTGCGCGAATGGCGCGATGAGTGAAGTGGCGCCCGAGGCGATCGCCGCGCTGGGTGCGACGGTGATTGTGATCAACGACGAACCGAACGGTCGGAACATCAACGAAGGGTGCGGAGCGACGCATCCCGAGTTGGTAGGCGAAGCCGTACGCCTTCACGGCGCGCAACTCGGACTCGCCTTCGACGGTGATGGAGACCGCGTGATCGCCGTCGATCATCAGGGCGAAGTCGTGGACGGCGACCACCTCATCGCTCTTGCCGCACTCGATGCGAAAGAGCGTGGGCAACTCGGTGGGGGAGTCGTCGTGACGGTGATGACGAACGCGGGTTTTCATCGCGCGATGCGTGAAGCCGGCATCGAAGTGGTGACCACGCCGGTCGGCGATCGCAACGTGCTGGCGGCAATGGAGGAGCGCGGTTTCGTCCTCGGTGGCGAGCAAAGCGGGCACGTCATCCACGCCCGTCATGCGACGACGGGCGATGGTCTACTGGCGGGAGCGATCTTGGCCGCGATGGTGCACCGCAAGAAGCACACACTGCGTGAACTTGCACGCGAAGCGATGACATCGTTGCCGCAGGCGTTGGTGAACGTTCGCATCGGGCAACGTGTGCAGGATCCGATGAGCGTGATGGCGAGCGATGTTCGCGAAGCGGAACAAAAACTTGGCGCCAACGGTCGCGTGTTGTTGCGTGCCAGTGGAACGGAGCCGATGGTTCGCGTAATGGTGGAGGCAGAGACACAGTCACTTGCCGATGAAACGGCGAAGTCGTTGGCCGACATCGTGGCTGAGCGCTTCGGAGCGGTTCGGTAGCCTGTAGTCATGTGCGGCATTGTTTGCGTCGTGTCGCGACCGTCGCAGCGAGCGTTGCCTTCGAGTGACGCGATCCTGGCGCTGTTGGACACCGCGACGACTGCGGCCGTTGACCCCGCCCGTGCCGGCAAGGCACTCGTCGAAGCCGACACGCTGCTCAAGGGTGAGGCTGGATTGGCTGCGCTGGTCGAGGCGTACGAACTGCAGTCGGCGATCCTCGCTCGGCTCGACCGCATCGACCCCGTGCTCGACCGTCTGGAACAGGAGCTCGAGGCATCCAGTGGGTTGTCCACCCAGGAACTGGAGCGACGCTCCAACGAACTGAGCGTGCTTCGCGATGCTGCCTGGGCGCTGCGCCGCGATCGGATCGGAACGGCCAAGTCGGTGGCCGAGTTGTGCGGCAAGCAGGCCAGCGACTCCGCGCGCAATGCGTACTTCGCGATTCAACAGGCGTTCGCCGCACTCGATCGCATGGAGGTTCGCGGCAGGGATTCGGCGGGCGTGCACGTGATGGTGTGGGGTCACGGCGTGGCGGCTAGCGACGATCGCGTGACGCGTCTTCTCGGTGCGCGCACTCAGGATGCGCTTTTCACTTCCGGCTCGGTGCGCCCCGGGACGGGGGATCGCGCATGGTCGTTCGTCTACAAAGCTGCTGCCGAAATCGGTGAACTCGGTGACAACACGCGAGTGATGCGCAAGGCGGTACTCGAGGACGAGTTGCTGCGGTTGCTGGTGAGTCAACCGGGAGCCCGTGTTTCGGTGATTGGTCACACGCGTTGGGCGAGTGTGGGCATCATCTCCGAGCCGAATGCTCATCCGGTGAACAGCGAGGAGATCGAACAGCGTGGTGGAGCGCCGTATCTCGTTGCGGCGGCCAACGGTGACGTCGACAATCATGCCGACATCAAGGCGCGCTACTCGCTGGCGATTCCCGACCCCATCACCACCGATACCAAGGTGATTCCGACGCTGGTTTCGCACAAGTTGATCGAGGGGGCATCGCTCGTCGAAGCATTCCGCGAATCGGTGGCCCAGTTCGAAGGTTCGATCGCGATCGCCGCGATCAGCGCGGACGAACCGAACAAGGTGTTGCTCGCATTGCGCGGTAGTGGACAAGGCGTGTTCGTCGGTCTCGCGGAGGATCGGTTCCTCGTCGCGAGCGAGCCGTACGGCGTGGTCGAAGAGACGCTGCACTACGTACGCATGGACGGCGAGGCACTTGCCGACCCGAACAACCCGACGAGCCGTGGTCAGGTGCTGGTGCTGGATGGCGATCGCGCGGGCACCATCGACGGAATCACTGGTTTGTCGTATCTCGGAGAAAAGCTGCCCTCGATCGACATCACCACCGCCGAGGTGACGACGCGCGACATCGATCGCGGCGACCATCGCCACTTCTTGTCCAAGGAGATTGCCGAGGCGCCACTGAGTTTCCGCAAGACACTGCGCGGCAAGATCGGGGAGCGCGACGGTCTGTTGCGCGCCACGTTGGATGAATCGGTGTTGCCCCGAAGCGTGCTCGATCGACTGGCGAGCGGCGCGATCCGCCGCATTCGAGTGATCGGCCAGGGCACCGCGGCTATCGCCGGCATGAGCCTCGCGCAGCTGTTACGCACGCTCGTCGATCAACGCGTGTATGTGGACGCGTTGCCGGCGACCGAGCTCTCGGGCTTCCAGATGCAGCTCGACATGACCGACACGTTGATCGTGGCAATCAGTCAGAGTGGCACCACGACCGACACCAACCGCACCGTGGACTTGGTGCGCCAACGTGGTGCGGCAGTGCTCGCAATCGTCAATCGCCGCAGTAGTGACCTCGCGTCGAAGGCCGACGGCGTGCTGTACACCTCCGATGGCCGCGACGTAGAGATGAGCGTGGCGAGCACCAAGGCGTTCTATTCGCAGGTTGCCGCAGGTGGGTTACTTGCCTGTGCGATCGCTGAGGCGATCGACGCCAAGGGTGCAGCCGAACGCAGCCGTCTTCTCGAGGCCTTGCGTCAGATTCCCGACGCCATGACCACGGTGCTCGCCAAGCGTGATCAGGTTGCCGCTGCAGCGCGACAGTTCGCTCCCGCGCGCAGGTACTGGAGCATCGTCGGTAACGGGTTCAACGCCGTAGCAGCCGAGGAAATTCGCATCAAGTTGTCGGAGCTCTGTTACAAGTCGATCTCGTGTGACTACACCGAGGACAAGAAGCACATCGACCTCTCGTGTGAACCGATGATCATCGTCTGCGCTTCCGGTCTTTCGGATGGCACTGCGCAAGACGTGGCGAAGGAAATCGCGATCTATCGCGCGCACAAGGCGTTGCCCATCGTCATTGCCGACGAGGGAGAGCAGCGCTTCGATGCCGCAGCCGCGGTGATCTCGGTGCCGAAGGTGGATCCGTCGGTGTCGTTCGTGCTTTGCGTGATGGTGGGCCACCTGTTCGGATACGACGCAGCGCTGTCGATCGATTCGTTGGCCCTGCCCTTGCGCGCGGCTCGTGAAGTGGTGGAACACGCGGTCGAGCGCGGCGGTGTGGGTTCGCAGTTGTTGGCCAAGGTTCGCCAGGAGATCGGCGTACCGACGAATCGGTTCAACGAGACGCTGCTCCTCGGAAGTTACGACGGTAATCTCGAGGCCTCGACTGCGGTGCGGGTGTCGACGATGTTGCGCGTCGTGCTCGCTGCCGATCCGTTGCAGGCGTATCAATCGGCAACGGGCAAGGTGTCGTCACCCGAGGCACTGTTGGATGACCTCACTGCGTCGCTCACCCGAGCGATCGACGAATTGACCCGACCAGTGGATGCAATCAAGCACCAAGCCAAGACGGTCACCGTCGGCATCTCGCGCAGCGACGAGGGCTTGCTCGACCGTGCGCTCGTCAAGGCGGTGCTCCAAGCGGGTGCATCGCGCGATGCACTCTCATACAAGGTGTTGAAGGTCGTCGCGGACCTCGATGCAGCCGTCGATCAGGTGGTCGGGTTCACGCGGTATCGCATCGAGGGAGATCCCGAAGACGGTTCGGCCACCGTCGCAATCGTCGATCGAGGTGGCATTGCGCGCGAACTCGAGTCGCGAGTGGATCGCAGTTCGCAGTTGGTGGGCACCAAGCACCGCGTCGCCATCGACGGCAACGTGCTCGTTGCGCGCGGTCGTCGCGACGGTCGAACGGTGATCTTCGTGCCCGAGACCAAGGGTCCGCTGACCACCGGCATCACGTTGTTGCACGTGATCTTCCACGATCGCTTGCCCGTGTCGGCGATGCGTTCGGTCTTGCAGGGTTACGACAATCGATACGACCGCTTGGTCGACTGGGTAACGGAGACGGAAGGCACCTTCCGCGAGGATCGCCTTGCCGAGATGAACGTGGCGGACCTGTTGATCCTGCCGATCAGCGA
>VFQT010005148.1_pt1 | contig 10193 bp, 9 predicted proteins | sample 3512381 | NCBI WGS metagenome assembly VFQT01 (sample SAMN10412376, study PRJNA504923) | tailings metagenome | isolation source: Relicate 2 Philex TSF3 active mining site | place: Philippines: Tuba, Benguet | collected 2017-08-29 | reverse complement strand
TAAGTCTACAATTTACTATATTTAGCAATGAAGCTACCGCAGGTTTCGTTCAACAGCGGTTTTGCAAAAGTGGCGGTGCAGTGTTTCGTATGACAGTGATGTGGTTAATCAAAATTTAGTTCTTCGGATAAAGTTTAATGGTGAAAATCGCCACCTTCGCAAAGCCGCAAAACGTTGTAAGCAAGCCTAAAGAACGACCGTACTCCGAAAAAACAGACTCCTGAAAAACGAACTTTGACATCTTGACAAAAACTTACGGACTGACTTTGGCGACACACAGACCGACCCGAATGTTTTAAAAATTTTTTCCACCACACATTTTAAAAAATAATTTTAGCCAGCCGCACATTGGCACATTTGCATAACCGCACAAGCCAACACACGACCCAATTTTTGCAAAAGAGCCAATTTCCCTACGCTCGACAAGGATGTTGAAAAGAATTTGAATTAAAAGGACACAAATCAAAAATCTTTTTTTAATTTTGACACATTATGTCAATAGAGGTTATGTCAACAGAAACAATAGGCGAAAAGTTAAGACACATTCGAGAAGAAAAGGAACTTCCATTGCGGAAAGTAGCTGCATTGCTCGACATTGATGTTGCTATTTTGAGCAAAATGGAACGTGGGGAGCGGAGAATCACAAAAGAAGTGGTTCTGAAACTTGCCGACATATACGACTATGACGCAGACGACCTTTTGGTTTTGTTCCTAAGCGACAAGATTTTATATGAAATTCAAGACGAAGATTTAGGAATAGAAGCCCTGAAAGTAGCAGAGGAAAGAGCCAAATATATTAAAGCGAATAAGAAGAAATGACAATAAAGCAACTCATAGAAAAATATAAAGCCGACAGGAATTATTACTTGACAAGCAAGTATAATGAAACACTGCTTCGCAGTGATTTCTTAGACCCGTTTTTCGAGTTGCTTGGTTGGGACATTAAAAACAATGCAGGAAAACCAACCAACGAAAGAGAAGTAATTTTGGAAGAAGCATTGAAAGCAAATGCTTCCGAACACTCCAAAAAACCTGATTACACTTTCCGACTTTTTTCTGAAAGAAAATTCTTTTTGGAAGCAAAAAAACCTTGCGTTTCTATTGAATCAAACAACGACACTGCAAAACAAGTAAGACGATATGGATTTACAGCGAAGTTGAAAATTTCAGTTCTTTCAAACTTTGAATATTTAATCATTTACGACACTTCTGTAAAAGTTGAGAAAGACGATAACCACACAAAGGCACTTGTAAAAAAATACCATTATACCGAATACGAAAGTAATTTTGAAGAAATCAAACAGTTTTTAGGAAAGGAATCTGTTTATTCAGGTGCATTTGAAACGGAGTGGAAAGAAATAGAAAGCAAAATCAATCAATACTCGATTGACAATTTATTTCTAAATCAAATTAATGAATGGAGAAAAGCTCTTGGTTCTGAAATTTACAAACACGACTCGAAAATTGACGAGCAACAACTGAATGATATTGTTCAAAGTTATTTGAACAGGGTTTTGTTTCTGCGTGTTTGTGAGGACAGGAATTTAGAAGATTATCAAACACTTTTGAAATTTGCCAACACAAACGACTTCAAAGCACTCATAAAGAAATTTGAAGAAGCCGACAAACGCTATAATTCAGGAGTTTTTGACCAACTGCTAAAAGACAAGATTGTAGTAAATATCAGTTCTGTATTTTGGACGATTATCAAACAGTTGTATTACCCTGAAAGCCCCTATTCATTTAGCGTTTTTTCTTCTGATGTATTGGGAAGTATTTATGAAATCTTTCTTTCAGAAAAATTGACCGTTCAAAGCGGTTCAGTTGTTTTGGTAAAGAAACCTGAAAATGTTAACCGTGACATTATCACCACACCAACTTTCATTATAAGCGATATTTTACGAAATACCGTTTTGAAAAAATGTGAAGGAAAAACGGATAAAGAAATTCTTAAACTAAAATTCGCAGATATTTCTTGCGGTTCAGGTGCTTTTTTATTAGAATTGTTCCAATTGCTCAATGATATTTTGATTGACTACTATCTGAAAAATGACAAATCAAAACTCATTCAAACCAATATCAATACCTACAAACTACCATTTGAAATTAAGCGACAACTTTTATTGAATTGCATTTACGGTGTTGATAAGGATTACAACGCAGTTGAAGCAGCTAAATTTGGTTTACTTCTCAAATTGTTAGAGGACGAGGATACTAATTCAACTAACAAAACAAAACCAGTATTACCTGACCTTTCTGAAAACATCTTTTACGGAAACAGTTTATTGAACCCAAAACAAGTTGAAAAGAAAAACCAAACAGAAGTAAACCCTTTTGATTTTTCAAAACTTCGCTTTGATGTTATTGTTGGTAATCCACCTTATATGAAGTCGGAGGATATGAAAAATATTACTCCTCTTGAATTACCACTTTACAAGACTAATTACGATTCTGCATACAAGCAGTTTGACAAATACTTCCTTTTTCTCGAACAAGGAATAAATTTATTGGCTGATGATGGAATTTTAGGTTATATCGTTCCAAGTAAGTTTACAAAAGTTGGAGCAGGTAAAAAACTTCGTGAATTACTCACAGACAAAGAGTATTTACATTCAATCGTTTCATTTGGTGCAAATCAGGTTTTTGCAGATAAAACAACCTACACTTGTTTGCTAATTTTGAACAAGAAACCTCAAAAGACTTTCCAATATGCGGAAGTAAAAAGCCTGAAAAGTTGGAAAGTAAGAGAGCCGGAGGCAGCAAAATACGGCACAAAGAAAACAGATGAATTGGATAGTGAAGTTTGGGTTTTAGTTCCACCCGAATTGACTAACGCCTATAATAAAATCGTTTCTCAAAGTGTAAAACTTAACGATTTGGTTGGAAGCGATAATATTTTTAATGGTATTCAGACCAGTGCAAATGATGTATACATTTTTACGCCAACTAAAGAGGACAAGAAGCACTTCTATTTTACGAAAAAAGGTAATGATTATAAGATTGAAAAGGAAATAACAAAACCCTACTTTCAAACTTCATCAGGCGAAGATAATTTATACACTTACCGAACATTCAAACCGAATGCAAGGGTAATTTATCCATATGAAGCTACCAAAACAGGCGTAGATGTAATTCCGCTAACAACAATTCAAAAGAAATTTCCTTTGGCTTATGACTATCTGCAAAAGCATAAAACCATTTTAAATAATCCGAAACGAGACATAAAACCTGAGTCAAAAACAAAAAATGAATGGCACAGATACGGCAGACATCAAAGTTTGGATAGTTGTGGACTTCCTTCAAAAATTATTGTTGGTGTTCTCTCTGTTGGGGATAAATACGCAATAGATGTTCACGGAACTTTGATTTCGTCAGGTGGAACAGCAGGATATTGTGCAGTTGCAATTCCAACAACTTCCGACTACTCTATTTACTACATTCAAACTATTCTCAACTCAAAATATTTGGAGTGGTTTAGTGCTTTATATGGCGAAGTTTTCAGAGGTGGTTACATAGCAAGAGGAACTAAGGTTTTGAAAAATCTACCCATCAGAAAGATTGATTTTTCAGACACAAAACAAAAAGCACTTCACGACAAAATCGCAGAAACTCAAAAAGAATTAATCAGCATTTATGACCAAATAGATGCAAACGCAGGAAATAAAAGAGCTTTAACTCCACTGCAAGGACAATTTGTAAGAGAGAAAGCCAACCTAGAAAAGCTAATAGCTAAATTATACGATTTAGGTAGTGAAGATTCATTAATCCCATTAATCAAAGAATTGTATGAAGCTAATTAAGAACGCAACAGCCGAGAAATTGAGAGGTGGATTTTACACACCAGAGCCAATTGCTGCATTTATTTTAAAATGGGGCATCAATGGAAGTTCTGATTATGAAGTTTTAGAGCCAAGTTGTGGTGATGGTGTTTTCCTTGAACAATTGAAAGAGAACAATCATAAATTCAAATCGGTAACGGCTATTGAATTTGATGATTTGGAAGCAGAAAAAGCTGATAAAATCAAACTCAACAACAAGAATGTAATCAATACAGATTTTCATTTGTATAGCAATGAAACCACACAGAGGTTTGATTTAGTGGTGGGCAATCCGCCTTACATTCGTTATCAATATTTTCAGGAAGAACAACAAAATGAAGCCATCAAAGTTTTCAATAGAGCTAAATTAAAATATTCCAAACTGACCAATGCTTGGGTGTCTTTTGTGGTTGGTTCAAGTTTGTTGCTTAAAGAAAAAGGAAAGATTGGTTTTGTAATTCCTGCGGAATTGTTGCAGGTTTCGTATGCCCAACAACTCCGTGAGTTTTTGGCACATTTCTACAATAAAATCAACATCATTTCCTTTGAGAAGTTAGTTTTTCCTGACATTCAGCAAGAAGTTGTTTTGTTGCTTTGTGAGAAAAACGGAAGTGATTCACATTTGATTGAACATCTTGAATTAAGAGACGCGTCTGATCTTGAAAATTTAGATGTGAACATCCTAAAAAGTCCTTCCAAAAAGATTGATTTCAAATCAAACAAATGGACTTATTATTTTTTAGAGCAAGAAGAAATTGACTTTTTGGAACAGATTGCCAAAAAACGAAAAGTTCCGACAATTGGAAATTATGCTAGTGTAGAAGTTGGCATTACCACAGGTGCAAATGATTACTTCACGGTTCCTTTGCCAGTTGTAGAAGCTTACGACCTGAAAGCATACGCAAAACCAATGGTTGGCAGAAGTGTTCAAGTCAACAGCGTAATTTTTACGGAAAATGATTGGAAACTTAACAGGCAAACCAAAGCGAAAGCACACTTATTGGTGTTCCCTACAAAAGAGAAAATAAACGGACACAAAGGAGCAAACTCATACATTCGTTTGGGCGAATCAATGGGTATAAACAAAGGCTACAAAACAGGCATTCGTGATGATTGGTTTGTGATTCCTTCCATCAAACTTTCGGATGCTTTGTTTATCCGTAGAAACAACCTTTACCCTCGTTTAATCCTAAACGAAGCAAACGCATATACAACGGACACAATGCACCGTGTATTTATGAAAAAAGATACGGACAAAAACGCTTTCATTGCCAGTTTTTACAATTCCTTGTCTTTGGCTTTTTCTGAAATTGTTGGTCGTAGTTATGGCGGTGGTGTATTGGAATTGATGCCAAGCGAAGCAGAAAAAATACTGCTCCCCTACCAAACAGACAATGCAGATTTACTTTCAACCATTGACAAAATGATGCGTAAGAAAAAAAGCATTGATGAAATTTTAAAAATCACCAACAAGCAAATCCTGAAAGATGGATTTGGCTTTACAGATAAAGAAATAAAATTGGCGGATAGTATTTGGAAGAAACTTTCGTCAAGGAGATTAAATAGGAATAAATAGTAAAAATATGATTACACACGATCCTTCGGAGTACATAAGAGGAATACAACAAATACTTATCTCTGATAAAAAGAGAATTGGATTTTTATTTGGTGCAGGAAGTTCACTTGCTTGGAAAAATCACAATTCTCTAACTGCACCTGCTATTGGAAAAATGACATCTGAAATTATTCAAGAACTTTGCGACAAAAACCCTAAAAATAAAACCGTTTTTAAAGAATGTGAGGAAGAAATTGGCAAAGACAAATTCAATATAGAAACAATTCTATCTAACCTCGAATTGAAATATTCTATTATTGGCAAATCGGTTCTAAATACTTTAACTAAAGATGAATTCAGAATTTTAATTTCTGAACTAAAACAATTAGTAAGAAAAAAGGTAAGCGTGCATAATGTTCGGCTTTGTGATATTTCATCAAAAAAAGAATTTTCTCAAATAGTATCAAAAGAAATTGTTGAGCAATTAGTACAAACAGATTTTGCAAACTGGATTGGACAAGCAGAACGAAATTACCCAATAGAAATATTTACTACAAATTATGACTTCCTTTTTGAACTTGGTTTAGAACAAAAGGAAATTCCATATTATGATGGTTTTTGCGGAAGTCTTAGACCATTTTTCAATCCTGAATCTGTTGAAGATTTTAGTTATTTATCAAAGCAAACCAAGTTATGGAAAATACACGGTTCATTGGGGTGGCATTTTGACAAAGACACAGAGAAGATTTTAAGAGTAAACCCTGATGATGATGATATTTTAATCTATCCATCCTCATTAAAATATAAAGACTCTAAAAAACAACCGTACGAAAGTTTATTAGATAGATTATCAAATTTCTTAAAAAAAGACGATACTATACTTATCACTTGCGGATATTCTTGGGGTGATGAACACATAAACTCAAGGCTTATTTCTGCTTTAAAAACGAGTACAACATCTCACGTTATAGGTCTTTTATATGATAAACCAGACCCAATTTCAGAAATAAGTAATCCAGTAAAATTAGGGCTTGAAAATTCTAAAATTTCGTTATATGGTTCAAGAAGCGCAGTAATAGGAAGAAACTTTGGAAATTGGAAGTTAAAATCTGAACCCACTAAAGACGATACTATAAGCCTTAATCTATATTTTGATGAAGATGGGCCTGTTGATTCAGAAGAATTAAAAAAAGAATTTATCGGAACTGAGAAATGGACTGGAAGTGGAGAATTCATTCTGCCTGATTTTGGCAACCTAGTGAAGTTTTTAAATGCAATGATAAGCGATAACGAAATCAAAAATTTTGGTGCATATGTCAAAAAGTAAGATTACAGAAATTGGCGAAATTGATAGTATTAGTGGAAATAGTATTTCTATTAAACTCTTTGACAGCATAAAGTCAAATATGCCTGTAATTGATGGTGTTGTTTATCGTGTAGGTCAAATTGGCTCATTCGTAAGAATTCCTTTGGGTTTTGCAAACATTTATGGTATTGTAACACAAATTGGTTCTCCTGCAATTCCTGAAGGTTTAAAGGAAATGTATTATAAAGATTATGACTCTTTTAAAAATACACGTTGGGTTAATATTGTACTCGCAGGGGAACAAGTTGGTAAGAAATTTGAAAGAGGTGTAACTCAATATCCTACAACTGGTGATAAAGTTCATTTAGTGACAATAAATGATTTAGATATTATTTATGGTGGTTATCAAGAAGCTAATTCAATAACAGTTGGAAACATCAGCGTCTCTGAAAGTCTTGATGCAAAAATTGATTTAGATAAACTTATTTCAAGACATTGTGCAATTGTCGGTTCAACTGGTAGTGGTAAATCCAATTCAGTTTCCGTCTTATTAGAGGCAATTGCAAAAAGAAATTTCCCAAGTTCAAGAATATTAGTAATTGATCCACACGGTGAATATAATGACGCTCTTTCTAAATATTCTCGAGTTATTGAAACCAATCCAAAAGAAGTTGTAAATAAGCTATACATCCCTTTTTGGGCATTGCCTTTCAATGAATTAATGAAAATATTTTCAGGTAATTTAACTGATGCTCATCGAGAATACATAAGAGAAAAAGTTGTTGAATCAAAAGTAGCTAGTGCGATAGAAAATAAAATTGATGTTCCAAAGGAATCAATCACAGCAGATGCTCCAATTCCTTTTAGCATTAAAAGACTTTGGTTTGAATTAGATGATTTTGAAAGACAGACTTTTGAAAGAGAAACTTTAGCTGACAAATCTGTAGTTTTGAAAGTAACAAAAAAAGTTTCAGAAGGAGATATCGAAACACTTAAATCAAATGAATACCCTCCAGCGGGTCTTGGTAGTGCTCCTCCTTTTATAAATCAAAAAGCAAAAGGGTTACTTGGATTTCTTGATAGTATGAGGAATAAATTGAATGATAGCAGTTACAGTTTTTTATTTGCTCCTGGTGATTTAACGCCAGACGTGCAAGGTAAAATCACTAAAGATATTGACAGTCTATTTTACGATTGGTTAGGAAACCCATTACCAATTACTATTTTAGATTTATCAGGAATTCCAAGCGAAATAATGTCTTCCATTTCAGGAACACTTTTAAAAATAATCTATGATGGTTTATTTTGGGGAGTTAATACAAAAGTAGGAGGCAAAAACCAACCCTTGTTAATTGTTCTTGAAGAAGCACATAGTTACCTAAAAGCAGGAGAACACTCAATATCTTCAAGAACTGTTCAAATGATTGCAAAAGAAGGAAGAAAATACGGTGTTGGGTTGTTACTTGTATCTCAGAGACCTTCTGAATTAGATGAGACCGTTCTTAGTCAATGCGGGACAATTATAGCTTTGAGGATGAACAATTCTAAAGACAGAGGACATATAAGGTCTGCTGTACAAGACGAATTACAAAGTATGGTTGATTTACTTCCAAGTTTGAGAACAGGGGAAGCATTAATTTCAGGAGAAGCAGTAAAAATACCTTCAAGAGTTAAATTCTTTAAAATATCGAATGCTCCAAAAAGTTCTGACCCAAAAGCATCAGAAAAATGGCTTCAAACAATTGAGAATACTGAAACCGAATACAAAAGCCTTTTAAAATCTTGGCGAAATAAAAATTATAAATTATGAGTGTACCAGAAATGATTCCAGTAAGTTCTTCCAATATTGAAAATATTGGTTATGACGAACAAAACGAACAAGTTTATGTAAGATTCCTTAATGGAAGTCTTTATGTTTATAAAGGTGTTCCATTGCACGAATTTGAAAATTTACGAGATGCTCCTTCATTAGGGTCGTATCTCCATAGAAACTATAAAAATGTTTATCCCTATGAAAGAATCGGGTAAAGACATAATAAAAATAAACCAACAACTCAAACGCATTGAAATCAAAGAATTTGAAATCGAAAATCAAATTGTTTTCAATTACTTTGACAATCTTCCTGCAACTGAAAGAGATGAAAAATTGCTAAGAGCTATTTACATTGGTGTATTGGCTTTAATGGAAGATAGGATTTCATCTTTTCTTTCAAAAACATCCAATGAATTAGGTACAGAACTCGAAAGTTTGAAGATGATTTTTGAAATGAAGAAAGAACTTTTCTATAAGTCAACCATCAAAGGTGTTTTAGCAGAAGATGAAATTGCAGAGTTTTTAAATCAATATTTTTCAGACAAAAAACTAAAGGACAGAGCATTTTTAACGGGTAATACAGCAGGGAATTTACCGAAAAACAAAACAGGTGATATAATTTGTGAAGTAAACGGAACGCCTGATTTGAAAATAGCTATTGAATGTAAGTTTGACAAAAGTGTTCGTTTAGGAGACATTGAAAGCAAAGACATTTTTACTCGAAAATCTGATACGGCTTGGAGTCAGTTAATACAAGCACAAGCCAACAGAGACAGCAAAGTAAGTTTGATTGTTTTTGATATTTCTTTGGTAAAAAACTCCATCCTAAAGAATTTTGAAAATGTAGGTTACATTTCCGGAGTTGGTATTGTAGCCATTATCAATTCACAAAAAGGCGATTACAGCAATTTGGCTATTGCGTATATGTTAGCGAGAGACATTGCTTTAAATGCAAAAGAAATCGAATTAGATAAAGATATTTTGGCAATGATCGTAAACCGAATCATAAAAGACATCAACGAAGTATTGACAATAAAATCTTTGGTTCATAATAACATTGAAAACAACAAAGCAATTTTGAAACAATTGGAAAAATCAATACTCCTAATGGAATTCAACCAAGAGTATCTGAAACGCTTTTTAAGTCAAGGAACGCTAACCAAAAAAGACTTACTAGACTTTTATTCAGGAGAAGATGTAAAGGACAAGTATCGTTTAATTGAAAAGGAAATTAATGAATTATAAAGAGGAAACCCAACCCACAGGTGTAAGCACATTTGCAATTCGCACGAGCCAACGCTCAGACCAAAAATTGCAAAAGAGCTTCCACCTTTGCCACCCGAAGAAAAATTATTTTTTAAAATCCCTTCCCTCTAAAATTTTTAAAACAGCCGACACACACGCCAGACATAAACAAGAACAAATAAAATGACAGGAAAAGCACAGAAATACAACGACTTAACAATGACGGTGGACAGAAGGCCAGCTTACAACATCACCTATACGCAAGCAGGGGTTTCGTGCTTCGTAGGACAGGAAAGTGGTAAATTTGAAGTTCAGTTCTTCGTAGGAAGTTCAGTGGTAAAATGCCCTGCCTGCGTATAGCTGCAAACCGTCAAACCGTCTAAAAACCCCTACTTTTTCTAAATATCTTTTGTTGGTGATTTAGTGCTCTTTTCGTATTTTGAAGCATGAAATACC